>LXOW01052601.1_pt3 | contig 25173 bp, 15 predicted proteins | sample 1368591 | NCBI WGS metagenome assembly LXOW01 (sample SAMN04884650, study PRJNA319009) | bovine gut metagenome | isolation source: Cow rumen | host: Bos taurus | place: Italy: Legnaro (PD) | collected 2014-07-09
GTATATGTTGGAAAAAGATTTGTATTTCAAGCCGGAATGTTGCGAGAAGACAGCCGCGGGATTGTTCTACTCGGATTCCTTCAGCCGCTGGGCATTGACAGATTCCGCAGGGAACGTTGTTGCCCAGCCGGATTATGTGCCGGATGACCTGTTGCCATATTATGCCTCTTCAGGGGCTTTTTATGGTCCAAGCCTGCATATAATCGTTGTTACGCTTGCCTGCAACCATGCCTGCATATACTGCCGTGTCGCCCCTGTGTCCGAAAAGGAAAAAGGTACGGCGATGACCGAGGAAACCGCCCGACGAAGCGTCGAGATGGCCTTCAATACGCCTAATGAATGTCTTACCATAGAATTTCAGGGTGGCGAGGCGCTTCTTAACTGGCCAGCCGTCTCAGCGGCAATAATACATGCGAGGGAGCTGAACAGGGAAAGACAAAAGGATCTGCGTCTTGCCATTGTCACCAATCTTTCAATGATGGACGAGCAAAAATTCCGTTTCCTTGTTGAAAATGGCGTTTCCGTATGCACTTCCCTTGATGGTCCGGCAATGCTGCACAACAAGAACCGTGTTTACGGAAATGTGGGCGGACATTCAAAGGCATTGTACTGGCTAGACCGTCTTAACGAGGCCGCGGCGGGAGGAGGGCCGGATTCACTGCCTTCCGCATTGATGACAACAACAAGATATTCCCTATCAATCCCGGAACTGATTGTGGAGCAGTATCGTGATCTGGGGCTGGGCGGCATATTTATCCGTCCCCTTTCGCCAATAGGACATGCGGGTACGGTGTGGGACAGGATAGGCTATTCGCCAAAGGAATACAAGCTGTTCTATGCCAGGGCATTGAAGAAGGTGCTTGACATAAACAAGGCAGGGGAACTGTTCGTTGAAAGGAATGCCGCCCTTTTCGCAAGAAGGCTGTTTGATTTTGAAAACCCGAATTACCTGGATCTCAAAAGCCCCTGCGGAGCGTCCACGGGGCAGCTTGCATACAACTGGAATGGCGATATTTACACCTGCGACGAGGGAAGAATGTTGGGAGCAGGTGGGGACTATTCCTTCCGTCTGGGATCTGTATATTCATCAACCTGGAAGGACATAATTACCGCGAAGCCGGCGATAAGATGCTCCGCGGCAAGCTGTCTTGAAAGCCAGCCATGCTGTCATCGCTGCGCGTTCAGGCCTTTCTGCGGCGTATGCCCCGCCCACAACAAGGCCTCGCAGAACAGCATGTGGGGCAATATAAGGGGCAGCTACTGGTGCGAGATACAGAAGGCCATGTTCAACGTGATTCTTACTGCCATAAGAAACCCGGAAAACCGGGAAATAATAAAAGGATGGCTATGATATGCCTGTGATTTCTGTCTGGAACAAATGCAACAACAAGTGCATAATGTGCACGAATGGAACGGAATATGAGCAGACACCCGTTTCCCACTACAGCCTGAAGGAGCAGATTTCCAAAATGGAAAGATACCTCAAAGGCGAGCAGAATATGTATTTCAAGGGGGCTGGCGATGGCAATTACCTTGCCTTTACCGGCGGTGAGCCTACGCTTCATCCTGATTTCATCAAGCTGATATACTATTTCCGCAAGAGATTTCCCGGCAAGGAGGCAACATTGCTTACCAATGGCCGTACATTCTCAAATGAGGAATTTCTGAAAAAGTATCTTGCGGCGGCAGGATATCCATCCAGAACGATAATGCCCATACATTCAAACGACCCGGAAGAGCATGATTACATAGCAGGCGTAAAGGGAGCGTTTGAGCAGACCATAAGGGGACTGAGAAACCTGTTCAAATATGCACCGGATGGGCATAGCATAGGCATACGGTACATTCAGCATGGCGTGGGAAACAGGACACGCATGGCAAGGACGCTCAGATTCCTGCTTGAAAACTTTCCTGATACGGAAAGATATTCACTTGCCATAATTCATTATGAAATTGAGGGACATTCCTTTTCCAACGAGAAGGATATTCATATCTCCCTTACGGATTCCTCTGCGGAGGCCCTTGCGGCAAAACCGCTCATAGATCAGTTCCAATGCGTATATCTGTATCATTATCCATTGTGCGTGCTTGATGAAAGCCTGCGTCCACTTGCCAGGATAACATTGCCAGACGAGGACAGGTTCTTCCCGGAAGAGGTTTGCGGAAAATGCGTCCTGCGGGAAAAATGTCTTGGCCTTATGATAGATTATGCAAAACTGTTCGGATACGGTGAATTGAAGGCGGTAAGATAATGCAGACATTGAACTTGGTCGCAGGGGTCTTGTTCCTTATGTGGGGGCTTGGAATTGTCAGCCATGACATGAACACAATGAAGATTCCAAATGCCAGGATAATAAAGGGCATAAAGCTGACGCTTCTGTTCCTTGCATTGCATTTGGGACTTTCAATTTGCGTAAAGTACAGCCTGCTAATGCCATGGCTTTCCGACGCGAACGCGTTCGCCTTTCATTTTTATCCCGCATATATAATCCACACGCTTCTGATATGCGTTTTTGGCATTATAATGTGGAATACAGGTGTATGGCCTGCCGGTGATGCGAAGTTCTTCATGGTTCTCGGTGCGGCAATCCCACTGATAAATCCCAATATGGGCGGATTTCCATATAAGACATTCTTCTTCTTCCTGGTGAATATATTTGTGTCCTCCGCATTCTGGGCCTTTGGCACATTCTTCATATCAGGGATGCAGAAAATGGAAAGCAAGGCTTTCTTCTACGAGGTTTACTCTAATTTCCTGCGTGAGATACAGTCATTCAGGCAAAAATACAAGCCGTGGCAGGTGCTTTTCATACTTTCCGGAATACTGGTGCTTTTCCTGATACAGAGGACCATTTCCCTGACGGTAAGGCTTACAGTGGCAAAGAGCGTGACTGATCCGTCAGTACTGTTCTTCGTCATTTTCCTTATCTGGGACAGGCTTGCCCCGATTTTCCAAAAAAAGGCATGGGTAATTTTTTCTGGCATTGCCTACGCATTGTTCATAGGTTTGGGCATAGCGTTCTTCCCAGACAGAATGATAGAGCTTTTGGAAACGGCATTCCTGGATATGTTGAAGGTTAGTATTTTCATAATGCTGGTACGCCGTTTCGCGGTTTTCCTTATGGAACAGGCAGATATGCAGCTTATATATCCGGAACAGCTGAAGCCAGGAATGATACTTTCCGAAAAAAGCCGCAGCCTTGTCATAGGTGATCCCAATTTTGAGGAGGATTACGACGTTTTTATAAAAGAGGGCATTACCCCATTGCAGGTTTATGTATTGCAGGGCAAGGCGGAGCTGATAAGGAAGACAGTGCCGGATTTCAAGATAGAGGTTATAAAGGGTCGTCCATTCGCAGGATGGGTGCTTTTGGGAGCCGCCCTAACTGTCCTGTTCCGCAACAACATTGCCATAATGTTGTTTAGATAGATTTTGCAAAAAAGTTACCGATCGGTCACATATATTGAAAATGGAAAATAATGCGAGGACAGGAAATTAACAAATATGAATACCCCTTCGGACAAGCCGGTTTTTGAAAAGGAAAGGTACAGGAAGATTGTGCTTTTCACCGGCTATGCCTGCTCCAACAACTGCCGTTTCTGCATGAATGCGGACAAAAGGGGGTATGAGCCACGCGGCACGGAGGAATTGCTGCGTGAAATATATCTTGCCAAGAAAGAAGGTGCGGACATACTGGAAATGATAGGCGGCGAATCCGCTATGCGCCGCGATTTCCGTCTGCTGCTTAAGACGGCAAAGAAAATCGGCATTGCGGAAACAATAATAGCCACGAACGGTCGTGTCTTTGCCGACATTGAATATGTCAGGGAACTGCTGTCCTGCGGACTGGATTCCATAATATTTTCACTGCATGGGGCGAATCCTGAGACACATGACTGGCTTACACAGACCCCCGGCAGCCATGAGCTGCTCCTGCGTGGCATAGAAAATGTGCGCCGCCTTGGCCTAAGACGCATTTATGGCAATACTACCGTTGTCAGACAGAATTTCCGCGAGCTGCCGGACATTGCCAGAATGTATGCGGAATGGGGATTCACAAACGTTGAATTTATATTCGTAGACCCGACAAATGGCGGCGCGTACAATGATTTTGACATTCTTGTGCCGAAAATTAGCGAATGTGCACCGTATATGCGGCAGGCATTGGATATAGGCGATTCCGCCGGATTTACGCAATGGAAGGTCAGATATGTCCCATTGTGCCATTTCCGCAATCATTTAAGCCATATCAGTGAGATCAATGAGAAAAAACTGTATCATTCCGAGCATTGGGCACAGGATTTTTACGATGGCGATTCCGTGGCAAACCGTGCCGATATAAGCCGTACAAGGCCACAGAAATGCTCCGCCTGCCAGCTTTTCCCCGATTGCGAGGGAATATGGCGGGAATACATAAGGCATTATGGCGACGAGGAACTGAGTCCTGTTGAAAAACAGGATTTTCAATGAGCAGTTAGCAATGAGCAATTAGCAATTGAGGAAATACCTTATCTCGTCATTGCGAGCGGTAGCGAAGCAATCTGATTCTGGAACTCTGATTTTTATAAAAAAGATTAAATCATAGACTATTGAAAATATGCCCAAAATAACTCATCTGACTGTTTTTCCCGGCACGGCCTGCAATATGGACTGCTCATATTGCTATCTGCATAAAGCCGTAAACGGCAATGCGGGCGGCGAAAACAGCCTGTCGGTAGATGGTGCGGCAATCCTGCGTGGCATAGCGGCTTTTGTCAGATATGCGGAGCGGCAGGAAGAAGCCGGAAAAATACCGCACGGCGAAGCCAAGATAACGTTTCTCGGCGGAGAACCGCTATTGCACGGAAAGTGGCTCAAGAAATGGATAATCGCCGCCCGCCGCCTGTCGCCGGAAATGCCACTCCGTGCCTTCACAAACGGCACATTGCTTGATACGGATTGGATTGACTTTTTCAAATACAATGATGTTTCCATTGCATTAAGCCTGGACGGGGAAAAGGCCACAAATGACCGTTTCCGCAAATTCCGCAATTCGTCGTATTCCGTATACGATGCTGTCCTTGCCGCAATTCCGCCGTCGGAAAGGCCATCAATATCCGTATGTGCCGTTATAACTCCACAGACGGCGGAGCTGCTGCCGGAAAGCCTGTTCCATATAGGCAGTCTTGGATTCGGTTCTGTCGGCTGGGCACCGGATATGGCCTGTCTTTGGACTGACGGGGATTTGAGCATATTGTCCGCTGCGGCGGAATCATTCCGTCGGCAATATATAAATGCCGCAAAGACTGGGCAAATGCCTTTCCGCATATCCAATATGTACGAGACACTGGCGGAAATTTCCGGCATTCCCATTCCGCAGGAATGTGGCAGCATAACCCTTGCCGGCGATGGAAGGTTTTATCCTTGCGACAAGCTGATTTCCCTGCCGAAGGAGCAGATAAGCTGTCATATACTTGATTTTCCGTCTGAATCATCGGACTGGGAAAAGAAAAGGGAAAGTTTCTTCAATGAATTGGATAGGAGAGGAGGCAAATTCCGTTGCAATGCCTGCACGGCGGGAATACTGGCAAGGCTTGATGGCCTTTCCATTTCCGCCTCAGAAAAAACTAAAATATTTATAGGGCAGCAGAAACTGTCCCTGCTTGTACGCAATGAGCTGCGTATTCTTGCGGAGGAAGGACTGAAAATACCGTGCTTCCGTGAAGCACATCACATTTCGCCTGATGGCGAAATGTGAATGAGCAATTGAGGAATATTCCTTGCCCAAAAGGGTGAGGGGAATAAACAAATTATGGCAAAAATTTCTTCTCATGCCTGTTATGAAGTGATGCTTAACTACACCTGCAACGCACGGTGCATGTTCTGCTCGCAGGGAAATTTTGACAAGGCCCGCCTAGGCACATTCGCCCAGACGGCACGCAGCATTTACCTTGCAAAACAGCAGGGCTATAAACGGATAGGATTCACTGGCGGAGATCCGCTCGTGTCTCCGGACATATTGAAGGCCGTCACACTTGCGAAAAAGGCCGGATTCCCATTCATAAGGGTTCAGACAAACGGAATACGCCTGGGCGACATGGATTTCTGCGAAAAACTTGCCGCCGCAGGCCTTACATTGTGCAAATTCTCGTTCGGGTCGGACATTCCGGCGGAGCATGACCGTCTTTTCGGCGTAAAGGGAGCGTTTGAACGCTCTGTTTCCGGCCTTAAAAGGCTGCGTGAGCTAAAAGTACGAGTAAGCGTGAACATTCTTATCACCAAACTTACATATTTCCGTCTGGCGGACATTCTTCGCAGCTTTCTGGCCATGGGTGTAAGGAATTTCATCATTGTATATCCGCTTTACATAGGCTCAATGTACAGAAATCACGAGGAGCTAGGAATACCCCTTGAAGCCTGCACGCAGCCTTTCTCCGAGGCATCGGAACTAATGGAAAGCATAGGCCTAGGGGGGGAAATACTGTTCCTTAACGTTCCTGCCTGTTTCCTGAAAGGACGGGAATCATTGAGCATTGGCCTTAATCCTTTCAATACCGTTGTAATGGATCCCGACGGCAACAAGACGGATCTGGACGACAATTCCGCATCCGACAGGAATCATGTGCCAGGTTGCGAAAAATGCCGTCTGAAAGACCGTTGTGCCGGATTGCAGAACAGCTATATTGAACTTTTTGGCGACAAGGTGTCTCCGTTGTCAGATTCAAAAGAGCAGGAAACGCCGCAGGAGCAGTCCTGCTGCAAAATGCCAAGGAATACGGAGCAGGGAACGGTTCAGGTTTCAAATCGTCCTCAGTTTATGACGGAAAACGAGGAATGTCTGTTTGAAATACTGAAGGACGGCAAGGAAAAAAGCACTGCCGAGGTGTTGGAGGCCGCCAGGCATATTGCCCTGTGCAAGGACTGTACTGACGGCAACTCCGTAATGAACACCGGCAGCAAGTTGGAAAAGCAGGGCTACATAGTACGCCGGTTTGAAAAAGGAAAATATTACTGGAAATTAGCAGTTAGCAGTGATCAATGAGCAATTAAGGGAACATCTATAACTAAAAATTATAAAATACGTTCAATTATAAATAATTGTTATATCTGATTCAGTAGAATATGAAAATAAAACAGGGAATTAGTGGATTTGACGAGCTTAAATACTTTGCGGACAATGGCGTAAACGAGGTTTATTTCGGCCTTCAGGAATTGCCCAGCCACGTTGAGGACTTTGCGGACAATGTTCAAGGTATTACATCGCGCAATCTCGCAGAGGCGGTGGATTATGCCCATTCCCGCAAGTGCGGAGTTTTTGTTGCTGTCAATGACATAAATGTGAACGTTTACGGTATTGAAAAGGCCCTGGACAAGATGCGTTTTCTTATGGATTGCGGTGTGGACGGTTTTATAGTTTCCAGTCCTGAATTTGTCCTGAAATATCCAAAAAAAGGCCGTCAGCCGGAATGGCATTTAAGCTGTCTTGCAATGTGCGTGAATCGTCCTTCCCTGGAATTTTACCGCGATATGGGCATACGCCGGTTTGCAATTTACCAGTCAATAACGCCGGAAGAGGCCATCTGTATGTTCAAGGAGAGCGGAATGGAAAGCGAGGCATTCCTGCAGGCAGACGAGATCTGTGTCAATTTTGACGGCCTTTGCCAGGGCTGTGGTGGACTTTTCGGGAATAGGAAATTCTGCCAGATTCCCTTTTCATTGCCAAATACGGCAAAAAAATTCCATTGTGTAAGGCCTGGACTGAGAACTGATGCGCATTTCTTCTATTCCTTTTTTAAGTCTGCGGATTGGCTAAAGCTGGTTCGCAAGGGAACGTTTGAACACAGGAAAAGGATTTTCAGCATTGCGAAGGATCTGCTTTCCATGGCTGAAAAAAGCAATTCGGAAGAGGAATTTTGGAACAAGTCCGAGCAGAAATTTCTTGAAATAAGGAGACTTCAGGATGGCGATTGAGCAGAGTGTTTCCATAAATTCCCGTCAGCTTTCCAAAATAGGCCGCCTGCCGGAAAAAATATCCTCGGTATACATAGGCAGCGATGCCTGCGAGCATCTGATGGCTACCTCTGACGACATAGATAAGATATTATCCCTGGGCAAAAATCCAGTCATGCTGTTGCCGGTACTTACGGATTTTTTCCTCAAAAAAGCCTGTGATGAGATAGAAAAAACACTTAAATTCCATAACAGGCTGGAAGTTTCCGCAAATGACATTGGCACACTCGCATTTCTGCATAGGACATTCGGCAAGGATATATCAATTTCCATAGGAAGGATACTGACATATCTCTGGAGCAAGAATAGCGTGGATTTTTCAAGGGAAATGGGAGAAAGATTCTCAATTGGATATTTTGAGACAGATGAGGCCAATACGGCAAACTCAATGATCAATGCAGGGCTGAAAACGGCATTTCATTATCCCTACCGTTTTTACGGGGTGACAAGGACCTGTTATTATACGAAGGAAACGCTGGAATCATGCCCTAGGCAATGCGGAGATGTCTTTGTCCCCCTGGGAGACGGACAGGTATTGTGGCGTGGGAATGCCTATTACACAAAGGAAGGCAAAATGCCTGAGAAAATGCCAAACAGGCTTATACTTTCATATAGCCTTCCTTGTTGAAAGGATTTACAGAGACAGGATTTATGCTGCCAGACTTTTTTATAAGATATTCGGTGATAATTTCCTGGATTACATTGCTGTTTTTTTCCTGCCGCTTTCAGTTTTTCTTTCTTAGGGAGGAATATTCAAAAAACAGGTTGTCCCTGCTTTTCCTTGCATTGTTCATAATCGCGATACTTTATGGAACACTGACTCCTGCGATAAGGGGAGGTTATGACAATAATCACGATTTCTTTATATTGTCATGTTCAATGGGCTTTTTCCCTGACAAGGAAATAGCGCCTGTTTTTATAAAGGTATTAATAGATTATCTAAGTGGATTTAACATAAAGGCCATACTGCTTGCAAATTCATTTCTTCCAGCATTGTCATTTTTGTTTTTTTACGCTTTTTTAAGACGGTTTGGCATTAGGCTTCCATATTCGCTTTTTGCCTCTGCCATAGTTTTTTTTAATTACAATAACTTCCTTACGGCACATTCATTAAGCACCACATCCCTGATAATTTTTGCATTGTCAGTGTCATTATGTTCTTTTGCCAATGCCTTAGGCAGAAAACATCTTGAATACGGAGATTTGTTTTGGATTTTTTCTTCCATTTACATTGTAATACTATCACGTTGCGAGCATGTCCTGGCCTTGTTCGCATTATCTGTTCTTCTTTTTTTCAAATGTCTGAAACGTAAGGATCCAGTTTTGAAGGACTACAAGTGCATTGCCGTATTATCCTGCGGAATCTTGCTTGCGATTTTGTTTTTCCTGCATGAGCTTTCATATCCTGTCTTGAACCTGTTCATGTATGACAATATATTTGCGTCTTTCAACATGCAGATTGTAGAGGATAACCTTGCATTGCTGTTCTATTCCAATCCGGTTGCACATTTTCCATATCAAAGGCAGGTTTTTTCCTGGCCAGCTTTTTTTCTGATTTCCATTATTGTTCCCATGTCCGTAATGTTTTTCAAGGTTGAAAGGGAGAACATGGCAGGATTTGCCACGATAACTGCCATTTTTGCATGTTTCTGCCTTATTTACTGCTGGCATGACGAATATCCATTGCATTTTATGCGTCACAGAATGTTTGTCATGATTCCTTTTGCGGCAATGTGCGGATTCCTTATGCAGGGTACGGTAGAATTTGCTGAAAAATACTGCAAGTTTCCTGTAAACAATGCCGTATTTGTCCTAATGCCGGTTTTTGCTTTGTATTACATGCTTGATGTCGGTCTTTCGCACAAGCTGGATACGGTTTTGCGTACTAATGACAGGGAATGGGCATTGATTATGGATTCCTGGCCAAGATTGCAGGGAAAATGTGCCGTTCACAGTGCCAGAAAATCCGAAAAGAGACCGTTTTTCACATATTATTTAGGCAAAAGACATGAATCAGAATGTCATTTGCACTATTTTTCTTCCGATTATCTGGTTTTTGACAATGAAAAACAGGAATGGGATATTCCGGAAGGTTTTTTCCCAGTAAAAACGGCTGTCTTCAGACACTCCTTTTATACGACTATGCATGATGAAAACAGGAATCCCGTCCTTGTAAGGCCGGGGTTCTACAGGAAAAAGGAGAATGTGCAGATTGTAAGGACAGGTCTGCGTGCCATTCTGTCGGGCAATGTTCAGGAGGCTCTAAATGCGGCAGATCTCCTTCAACATGAAGGAATGTATTTTGATTCCCATCTTCTTAGATTTTTTGCGTATTCATATAATCATGATGACAAAAATGCTAGAATTGAACAGGAGTGGATAAGATCATATCCATATTGCGATTACGATGACGGAATGCTTGACAGGATCAGGGAGGGCATTTACATTGACAATTCGGCCTTTTTAAAGGCTGTAGGGAAATACGTAAAATCATCAAACTATATTCTTGAAAAAATAGCGGATTACTGCTCAAAAAACTAGATTATGAAAAAAACAAACTTATTTTTTATTGCGATATCATTTTTTCTCTGTTCATGTGGAACAGTTGCAGGAAATGTCAAATCACAGGGTACAGAAGGCATAAGGGTTGTTTCCCTTTCGGATTCTGCCTCGTCAGAAAATCTCGTACCTGCCTACAAGAAAAAGACAGCCAGGAAGAAGGGAGATTTTTACAAATCCGTTTCGGAACTACGGGCCAACCATACTGAGGGAACGGATTTCAGGACGGTATATGAGCTGCGTAAGTCTTCCGTGGCTGTTTTCGCAATTCACGGTGGGAAAATTGAGAGGGGAACATCGTCCATGGCAAAAACCATAGCCGGAACAGACTATTCCTATTACCGTTTTGAGGCGTTGGTTAATAATAGCTGGAAATTTCATGTGACCGCCACACATTTTGATGATCCCCCGGCCTTGCGTGTGGCGGAGGAAAGCATGTTTGGAATTTCCGTGCATATACAGCATGGTGATGAGGACAGTATATGCGTCGGTGGTGGGAACAAGGATGCCGCAAAGATGATGGCGGATATGCTTGTCTCCGAGGGATATCCTGTTGAGTATCCATGTGCTAGGTTTCCTGGGGATTCACCAGAAAACATAGTGAACAGGACAAAGTTGGGCGGTGTTCAGTTTGAGTTTACAACCCCGATGATACAGAAAATAGTGAGAAATAAGAAAAGATTGAAGATTTTTTCCAAAAAAGTACGCGATACAGCGGAAAAATACTTGAACTCACTGCCTGAACCTATGCAGTAGCAGACAAATGAATAGGAAAATTTCCCTCATAATTTTGTAATATATTAATAGCAAAATGTTTTTGCGGAATGGCGTTTAACGTCTTTTCAGGAGATTTCAAATGAAGAAAATAAGGATTTTTGCCTTCGGCGGCAATGAGGTTGCCCCGGTAGGCCTTAAGGACAAGAACGGAAAGGCAATCAATCCGGATATTCCCATGCAGTGGCAGCGTACGGCGGATACTTGCCGTCTGGTGGCTGACATAATGGAAAATCACCCGGAAGATTCATACATTCTTACTCATGGCAATGGCCCACAGGTTGGAAACATTCTGCTGCGTTCCGAAAAATGCAGGGACAGCCTGTTCGGACTGCCGCTCGATGTGTGCGTCGCTGACACGCAGGGAGCCATGTCATTCATGCTTGGCCAGCTGAACAATGAGCTGCGTACAAGGGGACTTGACAATCTCGTCGCAGGAATTGTCACTCAGGTAGTTGTTGACAGGAATGACCCGGCATTTGCGAATCCCACAAAATACGTGGGACAGTCATACACAAAGGAAGAGGCTGATCAGCGTGCCAAGGACGGCTGGAAAATGAAGATGTACAAAAAGGATGCCGCCGGAAACGAGATCTGGAGAAGGGTAGTTCCCTCTCCCGCTCCTACGGACATTGTGGAAATTGATGCCATTGAGGCAATGCTTGAAAAAGGCATAGTCCCGATAACCGTCGGCGGCGGTGGCGTTCCCGTATGCGAGGTCGCCCCTGTCAGCCAGGACGGCAAGGAAGTTTACAAATGCAATTACGGAGTGGATTTTGTAAATAACGGCAAGGCAAAAGCCGGTGCGAAGATGTACACCGGTGCGGAAGCCGTCATAGACAAGGATCTTGCCTCCGCCCTGCTCGGCTGTATGCTTATGAAGCGTGCCAAAGCCCGTGGCGAGGAAGTTGAGGTGACACTGACCATATTCACCGGCGAGGACGGAGCATGGCTGGACTATCAGAAGCCTACGCAACGGCCAATACGCACTATAAAGGTTTCCGAACTGGAAAAACTGTACAACAGCGAGCCAAAGCCATTCCCGGCAGGCTCAATGGGGCCGAAAATCAAGGCCGTAATAGAGTTCGTAAAGAACGGCGGCAGCGCGGCATACATTTCCAAAACCAGCCTCTTTGAGGAAACACTCAGAGGCGAGGCCGGAACAACGGTGTTGCCGGACTGATTGCGTAAGCAAGCAAACCCGAAACAAGAAAAACGGCGGAACTATCCGCCGTTTCTCTTATATGTATTTCCACAATTGCTCATTGGAAACACAGAAAAAGGTGCTTTTTCCGAGTTTCCTTAATAGTTTTCGTAAATCGCAGTAATCATCTGTTCCTGATACGAGTCCATCTTGGACGCTGATCCTGCATAATTGTTCATAATGAACGCGAATGCGAAAAGCCGCCCGGATTTTGTCTTCAAATATCCCGCATAGGAACGTACACCGTTGAGAGAGCCGGATTTTATACGCAGGCTGTCCGCCGGAATTTTCTTTCCAAAACGCTTTATATGCCCAAAGGCCTCCGGATCGCCCGGATAGACCATGGTTTCCGTGTAATCATCAAAATATTTCTTTTTTGAAACCGCCGCCAGCATTGACGTGAACGCGTCAGCGTTGATCAGATTGATTCTTGAAAGACCACATGCGTCAGCCATTTTGAGTTCGGACGTGTCTACGCCGTTTTTCCTGAGGAAATCCTTTATTGCTACAATTCCACCGCCTCCAGTGGCAGGATTGTCCCCTCTTGCGGCGGAAAGCTGTCTCAGCAACAGTTCAGCATAAAGATTGAAGCTGCGTTTGTTGGTTATATGTGCTATGTCCTTTAGTGGCACACCCTCGTATTCCGCAATCTTTTTGTAAGCCTTTTCATAAACACCGTTTACCGGGTCTGCCGATACTGGTACACCGTTTTTACGCAGATATTCGGTAAATTCGGCTGCGGCGGTCAGTGCTGGCTCTGGCAAAGCCCCCTTTACTACGAAATCCTTTGCCCCAAGTGGGATTGTTCCTCTTGCAATGGCCTTGTCCGTGCCTGGGAATGAATAGACGTAAACATTGTCCCCTGTTCCCTTTTCCGCCGTGGTTACGTTGGATTCCAGCATTAGTCCCTTTACGAGAGGTTCTGTGCGTAGCAGCATTGCCGGGCCGCCTAGCTTGTCGGAAGCGTCAAAATAAATGCGGTAAAGATTGTCCCTTATCGTAAGTGCGGACGGAGCGGCGGCATAATAGTTGCCTATGTCCTCCCATGCCCATGATCCCGGCTGATAAGCGTCAAATAGTGTGGAATCGGCTATAACCGCTCCCTCAATCTTCCTTATTCCTTTTTTGTTTAGGGCTTTGAGCCATTTTGCAAATACATCTGACGATGGCACGGCATTTTTGAGCATTTCCGACCCCAATGACGGATCGCCGCCGCCCCGTATAAGGACGTTCCCCGCCAGAACGCCATCGTGTATCTTGCCGGAATAGTACAATTCCGTCCTGAACCGTTTTTCCGGGCCGAGAATGTCCATGGCGGCGGCTGTCACGAACAGTTTAAGCGTGCTTGCCGGAACAAGATTTGTCTTCTGACTGCGTTCCAGTATTATTTCCCCGGTTTTTGTATCTCGCACGCTTATGCCCCAGAGCGCGTTTTTAATCTCCGGCTGCGAGGAAATGCCTTCCATGATTTCCTGTACTGGATTTGCTACAGCGGCTTCCGTCCTTTCGGAATCGTCTTCCGGCGAGGCTGCATAAGCCTGCGGAATTGCCAAAAAGACTGACAATGCCGTAATAATAAAAAATCCTGATTTTGTCATTTAATACTCCTTAACTGCTAATTTCTAATTGCTCATTGCTAATTTGAAAGTTATTCGCATTTGCGAATGATTTTTGCCTTCTTTCCGCAGAATGCCGCTCCATACTTGAAAATTGGTTTTGCATCGGCCTCTTTTAATTCTGTCAGATAGGCGTTGTTTTCTATTTGTTTCAACGCCTCCTCGGCAGATTTTGTCAATAATTGTTCCAGTTTTGCCTTGTCTGATTTTACAGATTCGCCATCGCTGCAATGCTTCAATTCAAATATTATGCCGGGAAGATTGTTTTTCTTTGGGAACATTGCGATGTCGTACCGGCCTTCGCCGCTTTCACGGTTGCTTTTTATTGTGTAATTGTCAGTCGCAATGTAGACAAGACCTAGAAATACATTATGGTAATCTTTTTCCTCGGTAAGGTCATGGAAACTTAATGAGGACATCAGATAGTCCTGAACAAGCTGCTGTATTTTTTCAGCATTTCCCTTTGTCATAGCACGACGCAGTTCCCTTGCCTTTCTTCCTGCGTCGTCATCCTTGACAAATCGTTTTATTATCTCGTTAAAATATATTGTCCTTAATTCCCTGTTCGGTATCTTAAGCTCGCATATCAATGCCCCGTCGTCTATTTCATTATGCACGCTTTTCAGATATCCGGTCTGCACAAGCAGGGTATATGCCGTGCCGGTGCTAGTGCCGATCTCAGAATAAATCAGGTTTGTGTTTATTTCAGTTTCAACAGTCCCACCTGACACAAGTTCTTCCATAACGGTTCTGTTTTTACTGTCTATCATTTCCAATGCCTGACCTACAAGCTCGTTTGCCGACGTGTTAACCCAGTATGGCTGTGCTGTGCATTCATTATGAATGTACTGTATTACCGACCATGGATTGTATATTTCCGTTTTTCCAAACATATATCCGTCGTACCAATGGGCTACTTCTTCCTTTTTGTCAGGAACTCCGTAAAAGTCAAGCATATCCGATACTTCTTTCTTTGTAAAACCGAAATATTCGCTGAAATCCTTGTTGAAAACGGTGTTTACTATGATGTTGTTCAAGCCGCTGAAAATGCTTTCCTTGGAAACCCTTGTCACGCCAGTAAGTATGCCTTTGTAAAGGCTGGGATTTGTCTTCAAAGCCGCAGAGAACAGGTTTTTTATGAAAGAGGACATTTCCTTGAAATAGCTGTTATCCGCCATCCATGCGTTCTGCAAAGGCACATCATACTCGTCTATAAGCAGAAGAGTCTTTTCTCCGTAATGCTTGTACAGCATTGAGCATAAATAACGCAGAGAGGCAGCCCATTCGTCTTGTGAGGCTTTTTTGTTAACTATCCTGGAATATAAACCTCGTTCAGTTTCTTTAAGCAATGTACTGTTTTCAAGCTCTCCATGACGAATATACTCATCGGCAATTTTTGCTTTTATTACTTCGTATGAGGACTGGAAATTATCATATTCCATATCTTTCAATGAAAGGAAGATAACAGGCCTTTTTCCCTGTTCGGCACGGTATTCATCTCCAGCCTGCCAGATTTTAAGGTTTTTGAAATAATGCGAAGTGTCCTTGCCGTCCAAAGGCTTTTCAAAGAAGGTCTGCAACATTGTCATGTTCAATGTCTTGCCGAAACGTCGGGGACGTGTGAACAGTATCACACTTGTCTCACTGTATATTATGTCCCTGACAAGCAATGTCTTGTCAACATAATAGGCTCTTCCCATGTTGGCNNACACGATCATATACAAATTATAGCAGGTCAATGCGACAACGTATTGACGCTTTCAAATTAGCAATTAGCAATGAGAAATTAGCAGTGAGCAATTTAGAAAATTTCTTTGGCGATTGTGTAAATTTTTTGAAAGAAAATTTGAATTTAATGGGTTTTTTAGCCAAAAAAAAAGCAACACAATGTATATTATGTATACAATTATCTCCTCGCATATACCATTATATTTTTTTTCAAGTAAAAAATCCACTTTTTTTTTCATACGAGAAAAAAAAGCTGCCTGTATACACAATATACATTGTGTATACAAAAAACCAGGCTGAAATTAACTTGTGGGGTTGTGTTGTGAGTAAATTCCACGGTTTTCAGTCGGTGTTTTTTCGTTTTTGCCTGTATTGTAGGTGAGTTATTGTATTTGTTTGAGGATTTTGTGCCATGTCAGATAAAAATTTGATCAACAACCAGTCTTCCATAAGCCTTTGCCAGCCCAGCTGCGGATATTATTTCAGCAGCGGCTTTGTAATCAGCGAGACAGTCTATAGCAGTGCCAGCCACGGTGCATTGTATAATGCTGCCAGCCGCGTTTTCATAGATGGCGGCGGCAAGGTTCTCCGCACAGCCGCACTGGGCGGAATGTTGGCACAGAATTTTACCGTACCGGGGTATGCTTATACGAGTATTATAAGTTCAGGAACAAGGACTATTTCAGCTGGTGAAACAGAAAGCCACTGGCTGGTAGGCAATTATTTCTTTAGTGATAAAGCAATTGTAAATCTGAGTGGCACGGCCAATAGTTTTTACCTATTTAATTATGGTTCAATATATGTTTATAGCGGCGGCGTAGCCAATAGCACAACGGTAGACAGGTATGGTAGCCTGTATGTCTCCAGCGGCGGCGTAGCCAATGGCACAACGGTAATCAGTGGTGGTAGCCTGTATGTCTCCAGCGGTGGTGTAGCCAATAGCACAACGTTAAATAGTGCTGGTCATCTGTGGGTCTCCAGCGGCGGAAGAGCAACAAATGTTGTACAGAGTATCGGTGGCATAGTAGGCGGTGCGGTAATAGGCGGCGATACTCAGACATATATAAGCGGTACAAATGAAAGCGGAACTTTCAGCCTTGAAAACGGCGTAGCCAGCGGATTTGTCCTGAATTATAGAGGATCATTGTATGTGTCAAACAGTGGCCTTGCAGAGAACACTACGGTAAACGGATGTTATATGTATGTCTCCAGCGGTGGCATAGCCAATAGCACAACGTTAAATAGTGCTGGTCATCTGTGGGTCTCCAGCGGCGGCGTAGCCAATAGTACTACAGTAAACAGTGGTGGGGTATTATTTGTCGACAACAACGGCAGTGCCAATAGTGCTACAGTAATCAGTGGTGGTTTTTTGGAAGTCTACAATTATGGTAGAGCGACAAATGTTGTACAGAGTATCGGTGGCGCATTAAACGTTCATGTAAAGGACACTGCATACATCGACGGCACAAACGAAAGCGGAACATTCAGTCTTGAAAACGGTGTAGCCAGCAATTTCATATTGTATAGCGGGGCATTCATGTCTATCTTAAATCGCGGCGTGGCCAACAGCACAACGGTAAACAGTGGTGGTATTTTGCAAGTTGCAATTGGTGGTAGGGCAACAAACGTTGTGCAGAACAGCGGTGGCGTAATAATGTCCAGTGTAAAAGGCGGCGACAATTCAACATACATAAGTGGCACAAACGAAAGCGGAACATTCTTGCTTGAAAACGGCGTAGCCAGCGGATTTGTCCTAAATGCTGGAGGTTCATTGCGTGTAAACAACAGTGGCCTTGCAGAGAACACAACGGTAAACAGCGGAGGAGTATTATACGTCGCCAGCGGCGGCAGTGCGACAAACGTTGTGCAGAATAACGGCGGAGGAGTAGGTGGTGTGGTAATAGGCGGCGATACTCAGACATATATAAGCGGTACAAACGAAAGCGGAGCGTTCAGCCTTGCCAACGGTGTCGCTAGAGGCTTTGTCCTAGGAGTATTAGGAGTATATGGAAGAGCACATGATTCAGCAATTTTATATGTCTCCAGCGGTGGCGTAGCCAACAGCACGATTGTCAACAGTGGAGGATCATTGGATGTATCAAGCAGTGGCCTTGCAGAGAACACAACGGTAAATAGTGATGGTAGATTGTATGTCTCTAGTGGCGGCGTAGCAAATAATACGTATATTCTTTTCGGTGGTAGCCAAACAATTAAAGACGGAACAGCGACAAGTACAACCATTGCCACAAACGGCTTACAGATAATAAGCCGTGGAACAGATAATTATGCCGTGATAAACGGAACACAGACAATATACGCAGATGGAATAGCCAGCAATGCCACAATTAACGTCGGTGGAATACAGGACGTATTCGGCGGCAGTACATTTGGAACGACCGTAAGCAGCGGCGGCAGTCAGACTATTGATTACGGAGAAGCGACAAGCACAACAATTGCCGCAAACGGAACACAGACAATATACGCAGATGGAATAGCCAGCAATGCGACAATTAACGCTGGTGGAATACAGAACGTATATGGAAGTGCATTTGGAACAACCGTAAGCAGTGGTGGCATTCAGACCGTTTATGCCGGAACAGCGACAAGTACAACCATTGCCACAAACGGCTTACAGATAATAAGCGGCGGAACAGATAATTATGCAGTGGTAAATGGAACACAGACGATAAGCGTTGGCGGCATAGCGAGCAGTGCGACAATAAACAACGGCGGCATACAGAATGTAAGCGGCAGCGCATACATGGCAACCGTGAATAACGGCGGAAATCAAAACGTTTACGGCAGCGCATATTTAACAATGGTAAGCAGCGGCGGCAGCCAGACGCTGTTTGCCGGAGCAAATGCTACAAGCACAACTGTAGAATTAGGTGGATATCAGACCGTAAGAGGAACGACAACAGCTGATAATATAAGTGGCACACAAAATATTTCTTCCGGCGGCGTAGCCAGCAATGCCACAATTAACAGTGGCGGTATTCAAAATATTTACGCCAGCGGTCTGGCAATTTCCGCAACAATAAATAACGGCGGACAGCAGTATATTTTCAATAACGGAATTGCAAGCAATACGACTATAAGTTCCGGCGGAAAACAGTATGTCTCCAGCGGAGGATCNNGGAATTGCAAGCAATACGACTATAAGTTCCGGCGGAAAACAGTATGTCTCCAGCGGAGGATCTGCCATAAATTACCTGATAGCAGATGGCGGCGAACAGATAATAAGGACTGGTGGCATAGTAAGCAATATGCTTGTGAACGGCACACAATATGTAAGCAGTGGTGCAGTCGCCGACAATGCCAGCATAACAACCGGAACACAGTACATACTTGCCAACGGCACGGCAAACAATGCCACGGTTGAAAACACAGGTCGGCAGATAGTGTCTAGTGGTGGCACAGCAAACAGTACGACTGTAAATAACGGCGGCACACAGACAATAAGCACAGGTGGCGTGGCCAGCAATGCCACAATAGCGGGCAGTGGAAATGCAAGTGCGGTTCAGCAAGTTTGGGGAAGTGCTGTAAGTACCACGCTAAACAGCAAGGGACATCAGTATATATACGGTGCGGGCACTGCTGACACAACCACAATAAATGCCGGAGGATGGCAGATAGTCTCCTCTACGGAAAACGTAAATGCCGCAAGATATGCGAAAATAAATTTAGGCGGCAGCCAGACCGTACATAGCGGCGCGACAGCATTATCCGCCACAATAAATGGCGGTTTGCAGACAGTGTCATTAGGCGGCACGGCCAGCGGAACTTTAATAAACGCCGGCACTCAGAATTTGTACGGCAATGCTTTTGATGTTCATATAGGCACTAATGGCGTGCAGAATGTCCGCGACGGCGGCGTTGACACATCTGCCATAATAGATAGCGGATTGCAGAATGTGTACGGCAGAGCAAATTATGCGGTAATAAACGGAACACAGACAATACAATCCGGCGGCTTAGTGAGCAATGCTACAATAAATTCCGGAGGAACGCAGATAATTTCTTCCGGCGGCGTGGCTTCCTTTACAACAATAAGTTCCGGCGGCCTTATGGACATACTGTTCAGCGGCGTAGCCAGCGACACAACCATTCGTTCCGGCGGCACTATGAATGTCCGTTCCGGCGGTTCGGCAATGTATTTTGTTGACGATGAGGGTGCGATAATAAATGCGTATGATGGGGCAATTCTTAAAAAAACCAGGGAATACGGCATTGTAAATATATATTCCGGCGCAACGGATATAGGCGCCAATATATCCAAAGGATCTCAGGTTGTACACAGCAGCGGCTTGGCAATAGACGCACAGGTGAATGAATCCGGCTATCAGATTATATCTGATGGCGGCATAGCCAGCGGCACTATAATCAACAATGGAGGAAATCAGAACGTATACGGCAGCGCATACCTCGCAACTGTAAGCAGCGGCGGCAGCCAGACGGTTTATGCCGGAACAGCAACAAGCACGACGCTTGCCGCAGACGGCGTACAGACCATAATCGGCGGCATAGACCAATACGCAATAGTAAACGGCACACAGACAATAAGCACAGGCGGCATAGCGAGCAATGCCGGAATTAAAAACGCTGGCAGACAAAACGTATACGGCAGTGCATACCGTGCAACAGTAAGCAGCGGCGGCAGCCAGACGGTTTATGCCGGAACAGCAACAAGCACTACTGTTGCCGCAAACGCAACGCAGACCATAAGCGGTGGCATAGACCAATACGCAACAGTAAACGGCACGCAGACGATAAGCACAGGCGGCGTAGCCAGCAATGCCACAATAAATAACGGCGGAATTCAGAACGTTTACGGCAGCGCATACCGTACAACGGTAAGCAGCGGCGGCAGGCAGACAGTTTATGCCGGAACAGCAACAAGCACGACGCTTGCTGCAGACGGCGTACAGACCATAATCGGCGGCATAGACCAATACGCAATAGTAAACGGTACACAGACGATAATCAAAGGCGGCATAGCCAGCAATGCTGCAATAAACAACGGCGGAAAGCAGAACGTCTACGGCAGCGCATACCGTGCGACAGTAAGCAGCGGCGGCAGCCAGACAGTTTATGCTGGAACAGCGACAAGCACTACTGTTGCCGCAAATGGCGTACAGACAATAAGCGGCGGAACTGCGACAGGCACTACGTTAAACGGAAAACAATATGTATACACAGGCGGCAGAGACATCAGTGCTGAAATCAATTCTGGAGGCTCTCAGATAATCTCTTCCGGCGGCGTAGCCAGCAATGCGATAATAAACAACGGTGGACAGCAGCACATTTCCAGCGGCGGAATAGCATATCGCACGGTTATAAACGAAAGCGGACAGCAGATAATTTCCAAAGACGGACATGCCATATCAGCGACGATAAACAGTGGCGGCAGCCAGCATATAAAATCCGGCGGAACAGCAAGCTACACTTTCTTTAATCAGGGCGGCTGGCAGTATGTATCTGCTGGAGGCAGTGCCATAAGCAACACTTTTGCAAACGGCACTGTACAGACAATTGAGGCAGGCGGCGTTGTGAGCAACACATTGCTTGATCCTGATGGCACTCAGATAATATCTGCTGGTGCAAGCGCGGTTGGCACTGTATTGTCCGGAGGCCTGCAGAAAGTTTATGGATCTGCGATAGATACAAATATTACCCAGTCAGGGAGGCAGGAAATATACGAGCTTGGATTTGCTACTGGGACAGTAATCAATTCAGCTGGTTCGCAGACTGTCAGTTCGTATGGCTCTGCGGCTTATACAAAGATATATGCGGACGGCACGCAGAAAATAATGTCTGGTGGTTCTGCGACATATACAACGATAAATTCAGATGGAAAACAGATAGTGTCTGCTGGTGGCAGTACAAGCCATGACACTATAAATAGCTCCGGTATACAGTTGTTGTACGGCAATGCGGAATTTGCTACCGTCAATAGCAATGGAGAACAGAACGTATACAGCGTTGGCGTTGCCACTTCCACAGTGCTTGCTGGCGGAACACAGAACGTAAGCGGAAGCGCATATATCACATACATAAGCAATGGCGGTATACAGAATGTTTATGAACATGGTATTGCCACGTCGGCAATAATAAGCAGTGGCGGAGAACAGAATATATCCCAAAATGGATCTGCCAGTTTTGCAAATATCAAAACCAGCGGTAGTCAGACCGTAGAAAGCAAGGGCCTTGCCATAAGCACGCATATAAGTGCCGGAGGATTGCAGACAGTTTCATCCGGCGGCACGGCAAGCAATGCTTTGATATATGCGAACGGTATTCAGAATCTTTACGGCAGTTCCATAAGTGCGACTGTAAGAGGTACTCAGAATGTCTATAGCGGGGCCTCAGACACAAGTGCCGTAATATCAGGCTTGCAGAATGTTTACGGCAGCGCGGCCTTTGCCAAAGTCAATTCATTAGGCTCGCAGGTTGTAGGCAATGGCGGCATTGCTGACAGTACCGTCATATCAAAAGGTGGAAAACAGTTAATAATGTCTGGCGGTATTGCCAATAATGCCTCTGTCTCGTCAGGGGCAATACAAACAGTAAGCGTAGGAGGTCTTGCGTCAAATGCGTCCATATCCGCAGGAGGCTCACAGGGTGTATATGGCAAGACGGATTCTTCGGTAATAAACGGCACGCAAACCATCTTTGACGGAGGTTCCGCAACCAGGACAACCGTAATGTCTGGCGGCCTTCAGAACATAAGCAGCGGCGGATTTGGCATTAGCACTACAGTGCTGAACGGCGGAATGCAGCATGTGTTTAGCGGCGGCACAGCCCAGTATGCGCTGGTCAGCTCTGGAGGTTCGCAGATTGTAGATGCATACGGCAGCACGGTAAGCGCCGTAATAAAAATCAGCGGAAAACAGACAGTAGCCCCAGGCGGCATGGACATTGATACCGTGAATGAGGGTGATTATGAAGTTTCTGAGGGTGGCGTAGCCAGCGGAACAAAGATCAAGGGTGGCACGCAGAATGTGTATTCCGGCGGAACGACAAGCAACATTCAGATAAGCAATGGCGGACAGCAGGTGCTACATTTTGGAGCTACAGACATAGGCACGACAATCAGCTCCGGTGGTGTGCAGATTGTTCAGGGTGGTACAGCAAGTCAGACTGCTGTAAACAGCGGTGCCTCACAGACCATAACCTCCTCAGGTTCGGCGTTAAATGTAAGTATATACGCTGGTGGTATGCAGACTGTATCTGGATTAGGTACAACTGCGGAAAATACCACGGTATATAGCGGAGCATCACAGGTTGTCTCCGATAATGCAAGTGTAAGTGGCACAGTCTTGAACAGTGGTGCTACCCAGTTGGTTTCAGGTGCGGGAGCTATAGCACACGGTACAACGGTGGGTGAAGGCGCGACACAAAGCATAAGGGATGGTGCTGCGGCGGTTGGTGCCACAGTAAGCGGTATGCTTCATATTGGTGCCGGGGCAGGAGCAACAAATTTGAATGTCACGGGCAAGACCGATGTCAATGGCACTGTAAGCTCCGCAAATATCTCGCGTGGTGGAAGTATTGAATTTAATGATGGTTCGGTCGGAGGAAATATAGTTGCGGAAAATGGAGGCAAGGTGCTTGCCAGGGAAAACGCAACCATAACCGATACCACAATAGGAAACAACGGTGTTATTTCTGTCTTTGACAGCGGTGTGGCCAGTAATACCCTGATAAACGCCGGAGGATATGGCGTATTTGAGCAGGGGGCTGAAATAAACGGCCTCGATGTGAATGGCAATTATAAAAACTCAGGCAAGGCCGTTCTGAAGGCAAAAGACGATGATTATGAGCCTGCCTTCAATATTCAGGGAAATACGAATCTGGGTAGTAATGGCAATATAGCAATAAGCCGTGGCGGAAACGAGGCTCCGGCTACAATGTACTTTGACACACTGCACTCGGACAAGGGTATAATAACGCTGAATATGGATCTTTCGCAGGGGAACAGCGACAAGATAGACATAAGCAGCAGTTATAGCGGCAATACAATCCTGGATCTTTCCAACGTGGGCAGGAGTGCTGGTGATGCATCAAAGCACAACAAGGACAATCCAATACTGATTGCCACATTCAAATCCAACAATCCGAATACTGCCACCTTCACATTGCCTGGGGACAGGCTTAGCATTGGTGCGTACAAATACGCATTGATGCGTGATTCAGAGGATACTGGCGGCGATACCACCTATTCATACTCCATATATGCTACAGAAGAGCCTACGGCGACATTCCAGACAGTCATTTCCATGCCTAAATTCAATAGTGTTGGAATAACGGCGGCATTGAACTCCTTGCAGAAACGCCTTGGCGACATACACAAGATGGATAGCAGTGATGCCGTACATGGAACATGGGCCCGCGGATATTACAAGAGCAAGACAATAACGGCCGGAAATGACACTGACTTTTCCGCTACAGGAATAGAGGCCGGTTATGATTACAGACATGCCAGTGGCGATGGTGCGGTATATCTCGGCCTTATGGCCGGTTCAATGACAACATCTGTAAGCAGTGAGGAAAAACTTGTCAAGACCGATGGTAGCGGAAGTGGAATGTTGGGCGGTGTTTACGGAACATACATTTCCGAAAGCGGATGGTTTACGGATATTACCCTGAGGGGAGGAAACACCTCCACGGATATGACTGTGGAATATACCGATGACGGCAATAACTGGGACAAGATTACATTCACTCCTAAACGCTCATTCATTGCTGCCAGCCTGGAAATAGGAAAGGCATCTTCAAGAAAGGACTCCCAGAAACCGGGATTCCACTTGGAGCCAAAGGCAGAGATACAGATAACCAATATGGGCAAGCACAAGTCGGAAACAAGCGATGGACTGATACTTGAATATGCTGGAGCAACACATGTTTCCGGAATAGGAACGCTTATGGCATCGTATACGGTCAAGAGAAATAACGGACTGATTACCGAGCCTTATCTGGAAATAGCCTATACCAACGAGTTCTCCGGCAAGGAAAAGGTTGTCTATGACGACAATGAGACCAGCACGGAAGCCGAAGGCGGCAGCATTGAAGGCAGGGCCGGAATAAATATGCAGCTTACAAAGAACCTTTACTGGTATGCCGCGGCGGCATTTGAAAGTGGCGACAAGGTAAGCGGATTCGGAGCTGACTTTGGCATAAGGTATTCATTCGGAGGTAGGAATAATGCTGTTGAAGATGAGAGAACAAGACGCAGCCGCTCCAAAAATGCCGGAGAAGCCTAGGGCCGTCAATCCTGATCCCGGCAACAATGTCACAGAAAC
>LXOW01163895.1_pt1 | contig 25152 bp, 20 predicted proteins | sample 1368591 | NCBI WGS metagenome assembly LXOW01 (sample SAMN04884650, study PRJNA319009) | bovine gut metagenome | isolation source: Cow rumen | host: Bos taurus | place: Italy: Legnaro (PD) | collected 2014-07-09
ACGCTCTTCCTCACCGGCTACGCCGAAAAGCGCGGCCTCGCCGAGGGGAAGACGATACAGTAAGGCCGATTCCCATTAAAAAAGAGCTTCCGAAAGCCGGAAGCTCTTTTTTGATGGGGTTTTGCGGAAAACCACCATTATCCAGCCCCTCCGGGGCTGAATAGCTATGTATCTCAGCCCTTGAGGTACTCCAGCATGCAGTCCGCCGCGACGATGCCGCTGGTGTAGGCGATGCCGAGGGACGCGCCCTCGTTCTCGTAGTAGGGGCTGCAATACAGGGAGCCGTTGTCGACGCCCGCGACGTACAGGCCCTTGATGACGCTCTGATCCTTCGCGAGCGCGCGGCAGTAGTCGTCGGTCTTCGCGCCGCCGAAGGTGGACCAGATGGAGGGTTCGTACTCGACGACATAGAAGGTGTCGCCGCTGAGCGCCTTGAGCAGATAGGGGGACTTGAAGAACTGGCCGTCCTCGCCCGCCTCGCAGAGGGCGTTGTAGTCGGCGACGGTCTGCTCCAGATCGCTCAGGCCGAAGAAGGACGCGCACTCGGCGAGGCTGCCCTTGACGGCCCAGCCCTGCTCGATGGCGGAGGCCATGTTGTCGTCGAGATTCGACAGCGTGGCCGCCTGCTGCGCGCCCGCCTGCTGCGCAACGTACCAGTCGGCGGGGCTGCCGAAGTAGGCAAAGGCGCTCTGGTCGCGGCAGGTCTCGTACATCTCCTCATCGACGACCGCGAAATAGCGGCCCTCGCGCAGGGCCATCTCACCGCCGAGCGCCAGCGGGCGGTCGGACAGGTACTGCTCGTTCATGAAGCGGTCGCCGTTGGTGTTGACGATCAGGCCGCCGTAGATCGCGAACTTCTGCGCCTGATTGGCGAAGGCCATCGCGGCGCCGGGGCGGTCGGGGATCTTGTGGTTCGCGCCGCCGAACTCGTTGCAGCAGAGCGCCCAGTTGCGGTCGGCGATGCCGCCGGCCCCCAGGACCATGTCGAAGCCCTGGCCGGTGGAGAGGGTGTTGCAGAGCGGCCACACCTCGATGTCGCCGTAGATCTGCTTGATGCGCTCGGCGTTGCCGGCATAGCCGCCGGTGGCGATCAGAATGGCCTTGGCGTTGTACTGGATGACGCTGCCGTCCTCGGTATTCTTCACGAGCACGCCGGTCACGGCGTCGCCGTCCTTGACGAGCTGCACGGCCTCGCGGTTCGGCTCGAACACGCCGCCGTCGGACTCAAACTTCGCGATCAGGGGCTCGAAGCGCGGCGCGCCGGAGACCTGGGCGGAGTAGTCGGCGTTCATGAAGCGGTGGCGGGCGCGGAAGCCCATGCCGTAGGCGTCGATGCGCAGATCCATGTTGACGCCGTTGTCCATGAAGTTGGAGACGACGCGCTCGCCCTGATCGGTACACTTGCGCAGCAGGGAGCCGTTCACGGTGCCGCGGCTGAAGCCGTACTCGCACTCATACAGCGTCTGGGCGGAGACGGTGGCGTCCTCGGCGGCCTGCACGCGGGTCTCGGCCAGGGCGGGGCCGCCGGCCATGCAGCCGTTGGACACGCCGCAGCTCGCGCCCTTCTCAAGCAGCACGGTCTTCGCGCCGCCGGCGGCAAGCACCAGCGCGGCGTGGATACCGGCGGCGCCGCAGCCGACGACGACGGCGTCATACTCGACGGTGGTATCGGGGACAAGAACCTCCTGCGCCGCGTCATCGGCGAAGGCGCTGGAAATGCCGGTCAGGCTGAGAGCGGCGACAGCGGCGGCGCTGCCCTTCAGGAAATCCCGGCGGGAAAGGTTTCTCATGGCGGTGTTCCTCCTGATATGTTGTGATGTGGGTTCAAATACGATTGAACCTTATACAAATATTGTAGCACGGAGCGGCGGGTTTGTAAAGGCGGGGATTGCGGGGGGCAAAAGGTATACCGCACAGAGTATAGAAGAAAAGGCAAAAAGCCAGCCTGACAGCCCTTGTATTTCTGAACAATTTGTGATATAGAAAGTATGAAAAGCACGAACCAGAGTAGCTATTCTGCGTCAGAAGGTATTTTGGCATTCCATATTGGAACAGCAGAGGAGAGTTGATAATCTATGTGTCAAGAGAAGGTTTTACTCATGCTGTCTGGTGGAAGAGACTCCTTCCTGGCCGGATGCAGACTGCTGGAGGATCAGGAGAAGAACTACAAGCTTTTGATGGTGACATATGACAACGGCTGCTGAATTGGTTCAGACAATGCTAAAACCGTGGCCGAGCGTATCATTTCAAAGTATGGAAAAGACCGCGCCAAGTATTTGGGTGTATTCAGAGTGGATTGGGTAATTCGGAATTTCTTTACGCCGTATTTCAACATGAAACCAGCCGATCAAGCGAAGGAGTTCGCAGGGATGACGCCGTCACAGTTCCACTGTCTGATTTGCCGAACCAGCATGTATCTGTTTTCAATCTGGCTCGCGATAATAAACGATGCCGCATATGTTGCCGAGGGCGGGAGAGAAGATCAGGGCTTCGTGATCGAATTACCGGGCATGGCGCAAGAACGATTCACCCAACTGGTCAACAAAGCCGGGCTCAAGCAACTGCTGCCTGTCTACGATTTGAATGACAATTTGATAAGGGATAATGCGCTGATAAACCGAGGCTTTATTTGCAAGAGCTATGAGCCTAAGTGCCTGATTGGATGGCCGCTGGAAGGCAGCGTGGACGAGACAGTTATCGAAGGCGTTCACAAATACTATGATAATGTCGTTATGCCAACGATTGAAAAGCTGCACTTCTTGGATGAAGAGTTTATAGACAGAATCAAGGAGATAATTAGTAAGAATTATGATGAGCGCGCCGAGTGACACGATTGTTTTTGTTCCGGCCTGTTTGCTGTGCCCTTCCTATATGGCAAAAAGTAATAAGGAAGAGACTCAATGGAGAAAAATAATTCTTTCCTATCTGACAGAGAATGACTACTCTATTATCCCGCTCCCCTGCCCGGAGGCCAGCTTTTCCCATCCAAAAGCCGGGTTGCGCAGGACGCCCCACACCATCAGGTTTTATGAAAAGCTCGAAGGTTTTCCGGAGTATTGCGCGATACTGGCCGAACAGGCAGCGAAACAAATAGAAGAATTAACGGCAAATGGCTTCAAAGTTGACGCAATCCTTGGCCTTGAAAACTCTCCGACCTGCTCGGTGGACAGAATGTTTATCTGGGGAGAGGGTTCGGTAAAAAAGCGGGGGATTTTTATCGAAAAGTTAACCGCAGCCTTGCGGATAAGAGACATTATTATACCGTTTCTTGGTATTAATCGCCGAAAAGCAGAGAAGACGATATTTGAGATTAATGAAATAGTTCGACGGCAGTATTAATCCACGAACATCCCATCAGGAGGCAAAATGAGTACAGCAGAAAGAATAGAAGTCAAGCTCTCTCTCGAAAAAACGGAGAGAGAATACAATTTCAATCAACTATTGATTCACAACCTGTTCAACATGATATTTGTGGGTCAGGAAGGCAATACTCTTCGGATATACACTGCTATTGTTTTTTCGATGCGCAGTGCACAAAACCCTGCTGATATCAATAGTGAATGTACGGAGATTTCGCATCCTGCCGCCAATCTGAGAGTATCCTTTCATGGGAAGCAAAAAGACTCACTCATAATAGAATCATTTTCTGATAAAACAGATTCTTTCATAAGCCAAGGAGGCTTGCTCTCCCAGATATGGGAGAATTGCGAGACCGGCATAGTGAACGGTATGCAATACATTTCTGAGCAACCCAGCTATTCTGCTTTTAAGTCATTTCATGCGGAGCACACTTTTGATTATAAAAATAGATTCTATCAGATTTCTTCCAATACTTCAGATTGCGGAATCTCTTGGGTGAAAACGGAATTGAGGCTATCCAGCTCTTTTGTGGGGAAGAAATTACAGCTCCGCGTCTTCTTTGACGTTGACGAAGGCATTACGGTTTTTTGCCCGGATTATATGCTGTATTTTTCCGTTCCTCAAGAGCTTTACTACAGCAGTACAAATTGCACTGTTAGCTTCGGCAGTGGAGAGAGGCCGGAAGCAAATCAGATTGAACCTCTTGCAGATTATACTGTTTTAAGATTGCGAGAATGGGTAGAAGACGAAGATATTGAGTCGTGCAAAAGATGCAGATTAAAATTCAACGGGCAGAAAGAACTCGAACTTGGCAAGAAAAAGGACATTACAGTCACAATTCCGATCAGCCAATTGTTTGAAGTTCACGGTAATCAACAGTTTTTTGTCGGTTTACTTGTCGCCTTTCTGGCTTCTTTTTCGGCCGATTATACCAGAATCCACGAGTTGAACCAGTGGTTCTTCAATATAAAGGATGTTTTTCTATCGCACTATTATGGTATCATCTTTCCTGTAAGCATAATTCTGGGATATATAGCGATTGTTACACCGCTCAGTCGCGTTATCAGTCAGATGGAGAAACCTTTTGGGAAGGTTCTTGTCAGTGCAACAAAGTATTGCGGCATATTTTTCTCACTAATGAGTCCGTTCCTTTTCCACATTATCTCTCCGCTTCTTCGACACTTCATGCATAAGTATCTTCCTGCTTGCTTATCAAAATACATGTTTTATTCCCCCTTGTTCGGAATAACACTGCTTATCATTTTTGTATTTATATCGGCACGGAAAAGGAACATATACTTTTATAATTATCTATAGTTATCACAACTCTAGTCTGTTCTGCGGCTTCATCCACGTCTTCCGGCCTGTCTGGGCATCTTTTCCAGTCCGGCGTTTTATCTCCGTCTCTCTTATGACCCCGCCACACGATGACGCCCTTGGCTTTGGCTGTATCCTTCCCGTCGCCGGGTGGATTCGGAACTCCCCCCTTACAACTTGTGCCCGCAGGGCGCAAAACAAGCCCGCCGGATACGGTTTTTCGTACCCGGCGGTTTTGCTTCAGATATAGTGCTTCCGCTCCATGCTGTCGTAGTGTCTGGCGAAGAGCGGCTCGACGAAGGTCATCAGCTTCATGTCGAGGTTGAAGAAGTACACCGTGAAGGTCACGGCGAAGAACCCGAGCGCGGCGAGCAGCAGCCCGAGGAGGAATTTCGATACTTTACACATAGAAGCTCTCCTTTATCTTTACCGTGTCATTCTGAGGAGCTGAAAGCGACGAAGAATCTATAAAGATCCTTCACTCCGCTGCGCTTCGTTCAGGATGACACGCTTGTTTAGTATGCGTTGCTGTCCGGCAGCACCTCGAGCGAGGGGTCGAGCGGCTCCTCGCGCATGACCGTGCGCATGTAGGTGTTGACCTGGTCGCGGATGGCCTGGCGCGTGAACACGCGCGGGTCGCAGAGGTCGTGGCTGACCCACATGATGTGGATGCCGCGCTCGCGCGCCTGCTCCTCGAACATGCCGTGCATGCCGGTCAGCGCCTTGCAGCTCATGTGCTCCCACATCATGACGATGTCGGCGTTCATCTTCTCGCAGAGCTCCCACAGCTCGTCCAGCAGCACCTTGTAGCCGCCGTGGGTGTGGTTGCGCATGATCATCTCCATGTTCAGCATGGCCATGTCGCGGTAGGCCTGCTCGCGGTTTTCGGGCGTGTCCTCCTCGGCGATCATGTCGGTGTTGATGATGGAGAGCATGTCGGCCAGCGGCACGACGCCCCAGCACTGGAGCAGCCAGTAGAGCATGTCGATCACATACTGCGGCTGCACGCCCCAGACGATGGCGCGGTGGCGGTACTCCCTCGCGTACATGCGCTTTTCGCGGTAGCCCTGCTCGGCGAGCGCGAGCAGCTTGTGGTCGATCTTGACAAACTGCGGGTCGCGGCCGGAGTTGCCCATGTAGTTGGTGTCGTTGTACAGCGAGAAGGCCGCGCCGAAGAACTGCGGGTAGGGCGTGGAGTTGATCTCGAGCTGCGCGATGCGGCAGCGCGTGGCGTCGTTGACGCGCCTGGCCGCCTCGAAGTAGAGCTCCCAGTCCCACTTCGCGCCGGTGTGCTCCTCGACAAAGGCCACGGCCTTGCGGATCTCCTCCGCCGCGTAGTCCATGACGTCGGGCTCCTTGTGCCTGAGCGGGGTCGCGAGCTGGAAGGTCGGGATGCCGTACTCGCGCTCGAGGCGCTTGGCGATGATGCCGTTGCCCATGAGCGAGCCGTCGCAGGTGGTGTTGTTCTGCACGGCGCAGGCCCCGAGCACGCAGAAATCGTCGTCGATGGAGATGCCGGCCTCGGCCTCGGGCATCGGGCACACGTCGCCGGGGATGCCGTACTGCTGCGCCACGTCGAGATAGTGCATGACGTTGAACTGGTGGAAGATGTTCGAGGCGAACATCGTGGGCACCTCGCGCAGGATCGTGTGGACCTTCTCCTTGTCGAAGCCCATCATGAAGGTGACCATGGAGTTCTCGTCGGTGATGACGCACTTGTCGGAGTAGGCCACGTCGTTGCCGACGCGGCGGTCGCCGCGGAAGCAGTTGGCGATGGCCTGCGTCACGTCGGCGATCACGAAGTTGAAGGAGGTGTGCGCGATGCGCAGCGCCTCGCCGCGAAGTCCCACCGTGAACTTGTCCATGCCGTGCGGGACGAAGAGATAGCTCATCATCCAGCGGTAGCGGAAGAAGCCCTTGATGTTGCGCGGCACCAGGATGAAGCGGCCGAGCACGCTCAGCAGATACAGCCAGCGGGTGTAGTCATAGAAGGTGTCCCTCACGCCGCGCCACTCGCGGCGGGCGCGCACCTTGAGCTTCTCGCTGTAGATTTTGCCGGGCGACTGCTCGCCGGCGCGCTTGACGGGATTGACCAGCTTTTCCACAGTCTTCATCTCTTCCCGCCTCCTCTCTGGATCCTCTTGATCTCAATGCTCTCCACAAAAGCCTGTACGCGCGTGCGCATCTGCCCGGCGGAGGAGGCGATGCTGTACGGCCGGTCGACCGACAGCACGGGGAAGCCGTAGTCGTCCTGGAGCATCGCCGCGCCGAGCGTGCGCTCGTAGGCCCAGGGGTCGCAGAACTTGACCTGCTCGTAGATCACGCCGTCCGCGTTATACTCCTTCGCGAGCGCGGCGACGTAAGCCTTGCGGCCGTAGACCTTCTCCTGATTCATCATGCGCGGGCACTGGCAGTGCTGCACATAGTGGCGGCAGACCTGTGTCAGCGCGTCCTCCTCGTCGTTCAGCACGATCTCGACGCGGCCGGGGTAGGAGCCGAAGCAGAAGCGGTCGCAGCAGACGAAGGCGCCCTGCTCCTCGATGAGCCTTATAAGCCCCGAGTCGTCCACCTCCGAGCCGACGAGCAGCACGCGGGCGCGCCAGGGCTTGTCGTCGGGTTCGCGCGTTTTGAGCTCCTCGAGCGTCTCCTCGAGCAGCGGGAGAATCAGCTCCTGCGGGCAGACGTAGCTTGCGAGGCACAGCACATGGAACTCGTAGCCCGTGATGCGCGGCTGCGCTTCCCTGCGGAAGTCGCCGATCTCGCGGATGACGCGGCAGAGGCGGTTGTGCCGCGCGACGGCCTCGCGGATGGCCGCGTCGGACACGTCAATGCCGCAGCGCTCATGGAGCGGGGTCAGGATGTGGTTCGTACACTGGAGCACGGCCAGGCGCACGTCGCTCTCGGTGTTCTTGAAGGCGATCTCCATGTACTCATGGAAGAATCTGGGGTTGTCCTTCCCCATGGTGTGCAGCAGCTCCATGTTCTCGACGCAGCGGTTCATCATCGTGCAGCCGTCGGGCGTGATGACGCAGTCGGCGAAGTTGAAGCCGCCCTCGATGGCGCGCTCGAGCAGGGCGCGGCTGGGCTCGCAGAGGAGGTTGGTCATGTAATAGGTCGCGATGTCCATGGAGCCGGTGTTCGGCGCGTGCAGGCGGATCGAAAACGCAGCCGCCCAGGTTCAGCAGCGGCTCCGGCACGTTCTCGCAGGTGTAGGCGACGCAGACCCTGCCCGCCGCCTTCGCCTCGGCGATCAGGGCGTTGTTGGCCTGCTGCAAGAGGTTTTCCAGGGTTTGCAGATGCTTCAGGTCTCTCATAGGCGCAGATTCCCCCAATCTACAAAGTTCAGGACAATTTTACCAATTCATGAACGGGATTGCAACAGCAGACGGGATTTTTAGAGGAATCGCAGAAAGACACAGGCGAATCCTGTGTAAAACGACGAAAGGGAGCGGAGCAATGACTGTGATCGCGGCGTCGCTTCGCGACGGTTCGAAATAGAATGCCGCCGCGCGCGTTCTGGCGCGCCGGGCTTTCAGGTTTTCATTGAACACCCGGCGTTCTTATGATACAATACCGGCGGAAAGGCAGGTGAACGCGCATGGAGCGGGAGTTCTCCGAGAAGATACCCTTTTTCAGCTTTCTCGCGACCTGCGGGATCGTCCTCTATCACAGCGGTCTGCCCATGGAGCTGCCGGGGCTGAACGGGCTCGACCTCCGCCTGAGCGGGCAGCTCGACGCGCTTCTCTCGGGCTCGCTGATTGAGCTCTGCCTGTGCTGGTTCTTCGGCCTCACCGCGTTCCTGCTCTTTCGGGATCTGAGCTTTGCAAGCCTCGGGAAAAAGCTCCTCCGGCGCGTGCGCACGCTGCTCGTGCCCTATCTGCTCTGGCAGCTTCTCTATCTCGTCAAGGAGCTGCTGCAGCGCCGCCCCTGGACGCTTCAGACGGCGCTGGGGCACATCTTCCTTTTGCAAGCCTGGCCGCCGCTGCCGCCCTTCTGGTACGTCTACGCGGTCTTTCTGCTCTCGCTGCTCTCGCCGGTCTTCCTGCTGCTCTTCCGGCGGGAAAAAAGCGGCTGGCTCGCCGCGGCGGCGCTCCTCGTCGCGCTCTATGCCCTGACCTGGCCGCTGGAGGTCGACGGGGGTGTGCACTACTACGTCGCCAATATCAAGATGTACTTTCCCGCCTATGTGATCGGCGCCTACTTCGGCCGCTTTTACCGCGAGGAGAACCGGCCCGCGCTCCTGCTCAGCGCCGTGGGCTTCCTGCTGCTCGGCGCGGTCTTTGAATCCTGCCTCGCGCGGCTGATGTGCAAGCTCGCGCTCTCCGTGCTGCCGATGCTCCTGCTGCTTCTGCTGCCCGTGCCCGGCTGGGCGAAGGGGAGCGAGCTCTACCGCGCGAGCTTTCTGATCTTCGCGACGCACGAGTCGCTCATCGCCCTGACGCTCCCGCCGCTGCGGCGTCTGCTCGGCCTCGTCTGCCCCTCGGCCGCCGCGGTCAATCTGCTGAGCCGCCTGCTGTGTCTGCTCGCCGTGCTCGCCGCCAACGCCGCCGTCCGAGCGCTCATGAAGCGCTTCACGCCGAAAACGCTCGCCCTCCTCACCGGCGGCCGCGGGTAAGGCGGCCTTCGAGCCCAAGCGCGCCCTCGAAGCCGTCACGGACGAGCTGTACGCGCGAGGGTACGAGGTAAAAGCGGGGGGTGCGGATGAGAAAAAACGGTGTAACTTACAACGGGTTTTCTATTTCCGGACTTGAAGCTGACGGCGATGCATGATTTTTGCTTGCGTATAGTTTCATGCATTTCATGCATTTCATGCATCGCGCCCGCGCGACGCCGGGGTGTACTTGCAAACGCGGGAAACAGACGACAGTATAGGATGGATATGGTTTTATCCTTTTATACTATTATCCCTCCGCTTGCCTTGTTCCGCGCCAGCAGGCGCAGAGCCTGCGCTTTCGATGCATGAAATGCATGAAATGCATGATGTCTACGCTGAGCAAAAACCATGCATCGTTGAGCAGAATTCATGCATCGTTCCGTGCGCCCCCCGCCATTGACGCGCAGCGTGCGTAGGGGCGCCCTCCGCTTCGCTTCGCCCTTGCGGTCGCCCGCGCCGGAACCGTGGTCATGCCCGTAGGGGCGACCCTTGCGGTCGCCCGCTGCCGGAACCTGCGTTCCTGCAAAGGGCAACCCCAATGCCGAAAACCAAAAATCTGTCATTCTGAGCGAGCGAAGCGAGTCGAAGAATCTTATCCCCCGGTTCTGCGGAGAGTCCGGGGAAAGATTCTTCGTCGCCTTGCGGCTCCTCAGAATGACAGGTCTATACGTTTCAGCGTCGTATGTCGATCTTGCGGNNAGTCATGGCCTCGCGGGGGATCGGCCATGACAGCTTCTCCTCGAGGAGAAGCCATAGCAGACAGCCCTCCGCGCCCTTCGCCGGAGGTTTGCGCATGACCACGGTTCCCGCACCAGCCCGCAGGCGACGCCATAGCTTCTCACTCCTCACTCCACCCATTCATGTGTTTACCGCCTCCCATGATACAAAAATCCTTGACAGCGCGGGCGAACTGTCCTACAATCTGTGTATTATCGTTTTCCGAAAGGTGGTCTGTTCCATGCCCGACGTTACCGAGAGCTTCTCCTCCATGGTCTTCAACGACTCCGTGATGCGCGCGCGCCTGCCCAAGGAGGTCTTCAAGCAGGTGCAGCGCTCCATGAAGGACGGCAAGCGCCTCGACAGCGAGGCCGCCGTCGTCGTGGCCAACGCCATGAAGGACTGGGCCATCGAAAAGGGCGCGACCCACTTTACCCACTGGTTCCAGCCCATGACCGGCATCACCGCCGAGAAGCACGACAGCTTCATCTCCCCGGTCGACGGCGGGCGCGTCATCATGGAGTTTTCCGGCCGCGAGCTCATCCAGGGCGAGCCCGACGCCTCCAGCTTCCCCTCCGGCGGGCTGCGCGCGACCTTCGAGGCCCGCGGCTACACCGCCTGGGATCCGACCTCCTACGCCTTTATCAAGGACGGCATCCTCTGCATCCCGACGGCCTTCTGCTCCTACGGCGGCGAGGCGCTGGACAAGAAGACCCCGCTGCTGCGCTCGATGGAGGCCATCAACCGCGAGGCCCTGCGCATCCTGCGCCTCTTCGGGCACAGCGAGGTCAGCTCCGTGCGCACGACCGTCGGCCCCGAGCAGGAGTATTTCCTGATCGACCGCGAGGTCTGCGAGAAGCGCAAGGACCTGCTCTACACCGGCCGCACGCTCTTCGGCGCGAAGCCTCCGAAGGGGCAGGAGCTGGACGATCACTACTACGGCGCGATCAAGCCGCGCGTGCAGGCCTACATGAAGGAGCTCAACGAGGAGCTCTGGAAGCTCGGCGTCATGGCCAAGACCGAGCACAACGAGGCCGCGCCCGCCCAGCACGAGCTCGCCCCGATCTTCACGACGACGAATATCGCCGCCGACCACAACCAGCTCACTATGGAGCTCATGCAGAAGATCGCGCGCAAGCACGGTATGGTCTGCCTGCTGCACGAGAAGCCCTTCGAGGGCGTGAACGGCAGCGGCAAGCACAATAACTGGTCGATCAGCACGAACACGGGCGTGAACCTGCTCGAGCCGGGCGAGACCCCGGCGGATAACGCGCAGTTTCTGCTCTTCCTCTGCGCGGTGATCCAGGCCGTGGACGAGTATCAGGATATGCTGCGCCTCTGCGTTGCCTCCGCGGGCAACGATCACCGCCTCGGCGGGCACGAGGCGCCCCCGGCCATCGTCTCGATCTTCCTCGGCGCCGAGCTGGAGGGGATACTCACCGCCATCGAGCGCGAGCAGCCCTACGGCAGCAAGGAAAAGGAGCTCATCAAGGTCGGCGTCCACGTTCTGCCGAAGTTTCCGCGCGACACGACCGACCGCAACCGCACCTCGCCCTTCGCGTTCACGGGCAACAAGTTCGAGTTCCGCATGCTGGGCTCCGCGCAGTCGATCTCCGGGCCGAACGTCGTGCTCAACACCGCGGTGGCCGAGTCCCTGCGGCAGTACGCCGACGCGCTCGAGGGCGCGGAGGACTTCGAGAGCGCGCTGCACGAGCTGATCCGCGGCGTCATCCGCGCGCACAAGCGCATCATCTTCAACGGCAACGGCTACGACGAGGCCTGGGTGCGCGAGGCCGAGCGCCGGGGTCTGCTGAACCTGCCCGCGACGCCCGACTGCGCGCCCTGCTACCTCGCGCCGAAGAACGTCGAGCTCTTCACGCGCCACCGCGTCTACTCCGAGGCGGAGATCCGCGCGCGCTATGAGATCAAGCTCGACAGCTACTGCAAGGTGCTGCGCATCGAGGCGCTGACCATGCTCGAGATGCTGCGCCGCGACATCCTGCCCGCCGCGAGCGCCTACGCGAAGACGCTCACGGACGCCGCGCTCGCGAAAAAGACGCTCTCGGGGCGGCTCGACTACAGCTTCGAGGCCGAGGAGACGCTGAAGGTCAGCGAGCTGAGCGCCGAGGCCATGGGGCGCGCGCGCGAGCTGGAGGACGCGCTCGCCGCGCTCAATCCGCTCGACGACGCGCTCACGCAGGCGCGCTGGTATCACGACGGCGTGCTGCTGCAAATGAACCGGCTGCGCGAGACCGTGGACGAGCTGGAGACGCACACCGCCGCGTCCTACTGGCCGTATCCGTCCTACGGGGATTTGATGTTCAGCGTGAGATAGGGCGGAGGATGACACATGAGCGGCATACTGGACTACATCGCCTGGCGGGGCGATCTGCGCTTTGAGGACGCGCCCTTCAACGAGGTGGACAGCCTCATCCTCGCCGAGCTCTCGTATACGATCATGGAGGAGCTGGTGCCGGGGCCGGAGAGCCCGGAGAGCGTCAGCGTCAAAGACGTCTGCGCGGGCTATGAGCGGCGCGGCTATTCCGCGAAGGACACCGCGAACGACGCCTATCCGCTGCTGCGCGCCGCGGCCTCGTGCGCGCGCTTCGCCTCGCTCCGCCTGAGCGCCTACGTCAACCGCATCGACGTCGAGCGCAGCGTGCAGTTTGCGGCCGTGTGCTTCCATCTCGGCGGCGCCCGGCGCTACATCGCCTTCCGCGGGACGGACAATACCATCGTCGGCTGGCGGGAGGACTTCACGATCTGCTATCTCAGCGAGACGCCGGGGCAGCAGGAGGCCGTGCGCTATCTTAACCGCGTCGGCGCGCTCGAGGACGGGGAAATCCTCGTCGGCGGGCACTCCAAGGGCGGCAATCTCGCGATCTACGCCTCCGCCTTCTGCGACGGGGCGCTGCGAGATCGCATCACGGCGGTCTATTCCTGCGACGGCCCCGGCTTCAATCAGGCGGTCGTGAACACGCCGGAGTATCTGGCCGTGCTCGACAAGGTGCGGCTCTATCTGCCGGAGTCCTCGATGATCGGCATTCTGCTCTCGAACAAGGCCGAGCGCACGCACGTCAAGAGCAGCGGCGTCGGTGTACAGCAGCACGATCCCTACACCTGGCAGGTGCTCGGCCCCGCCTTCGTCACGGTGGAGAGCCCGAGTGCGGCGAGCCTCTTTCTCGACGAGACCCTGCGGCGCTGGCTCGACGGGCTGACAGACAAGCAGCGCAGCGACTTCGTGCGGGCGATCTTCGATACCGTGGAGGCCAGCGGCGCGCAGACCCTGAACGAGCTCAAGGCCAGCCGCTGGAATTCCTACAGCGCGATATTGAAGGCCGTGCGGGACATGGATCCGAGTCTCCAGAAGGAGGTGCTGAAAATGGCGCAGCTCCTCGCGCAGACCGGCTACGACGTGCTGATGCAGGACGCGCAGACCTCTTTCCGCGAGAACATGCACGACTGGCTGGAGCAGTTCAGCCGCGGGCAGAGCGAGAATAAAGACAGCAAAGGGACAAGGCCGGACTGAGCCTTGTCCCGATTGCTGTAATGAATAAGTAATAATGAAAAATGGTAACTGTTCAGTCCTTGTCATGGCTTCGCGAGCGAAGCGAGTCGAAGGATCTTTTNNCTTGTCCCGATTGCTGTAATGAATAAGTAATAATGAAAAATGAATAATTGAGGCGTCCGCTGCGCGGACGGATTGGAATAATGGCGCTAATCCCAGTATCGCCGAGGCGTCGCCATATTACGCTGAAACGTTAAAACCTGTCATTCTGAGGAGCTGCAAGGCGACGGAGAATCTTCTCCCGGACTCTCCGAAAAACCGGGGGATAAGATTCTTAGACTCGCTTCGCTCGCAAAGCCATAACAGGTTTTTGGTTTTGCGGCATAAGGGTCGCCCCTTGGCGGGGACGCACGTTGCGGAGGCGGGACGTCGAGAACGCCGACCCCTGCGGGCGGAAACGGAGATTCCGGCGTATTCTTCCAATCCGTCGGCGAAGCCGACGCCATAACTATACATTATTCATTTCGTCATTCCTGACGTCTCGCTTCCCCAATACCCGCCTCAGAATCGCCTCGCCCGCTTCGGCGAGCAAGACGGCGCTGAAGATCAGGAGGAAGCCGAGGATCAGCCTGGCGTTCAGCTTCTCGTGGAAGAAGAGCACCGAGGTCAGCACGCCGAAGACGGCCTCGAAGGAGAGGATGATCGAGGCGGTGGCGGCCGTCGTCTGCCGCAGCCCCACGGCCTGTAAAAAGAAGCAGAGCGCGGTGACGACGGCGCTGAGATACCCGAGCGTCAGCCAGACCGGGGCGGAGAGGCCGACCGGGAAGCGCTCGAACAGCAGCGCCCCGCCAAGGCAGACCGCCGCCGTCGTGCAAAACTGCACCGCCGAGATCGAGACCGCGTCGCCCTGCCCGCCGCGGATATAGCGCTCCATGATGATGATCTGCATGGCGTAAAACACGCCGCACAGAAGCGTCAGCATATCGCCGCGGTTGAGCGCGCCGTCCACGCTGTCGAGCGAGACGAGCCCGACGCCCGCAAAGCAGAGAAAGGCGGAGAGGATCTGCAGGGCGTTCGGGCGGCGGCGGTAGAAGAGCCAGGCGAGAAAGGGCACCAGCACGCAGTAGATCGCCGTGAGGAAGGAGTTCTTGCCCGGCGTCGTATATTGCAGGCCGTAGGTCTGCGTGATGTAGGCCGCGGCGAGCGAGAGCCCCATCAGCACCGAGCCGACGAAGCTTTGCCGGTCGAGCCGCCCGAGCCGCTTCCCGGCGGCGAGGGTCAGCAGCGCCGCCGCGCCGAGAAAGCGGATCGCGAGCAGCCACAGTACGCCGATGCTCTCGAGCGTGTTCTTGAGAATGACGAAGGAGGTGCCCCAGAGCAGGGCGGTGAGCCAGAGGGCGAGACGCCCTCCGAGTGTGGAGGTCTTCATAGCTTTGTCATCTGTAAGGCGGCGGCGCGGAGCATGAGCTTCTTCACGCCAAGGCCCTCAAAGTCGATTTCGATCAGGTGATCCCCGCCCATCGGGGTCATCTTTCTGATCTCTCCCTCCCCGAAAGCCTTGTGGCGCACCCGATCCCCGGCCTGATAGACGGCGGCGGGCTTCGCGGACGGCGCGGCGACGGTATGCGCGCGCGGCGTCGGCTCGCGGGAGGCTGCGAACATCGTCTCATTGCGCTGCGCGCGGTAGGCGTAGTTCTTCGGCATACAGCGGTCTATGTGCTCGTCGGGTATCTCGTCGAGAAAGCGGGAGGCGCGGTTCGCCGTCGTGCGGCCGAAGAGCATGCGCTGCCTCGCGCACGTCAGCACGAGCTCGCGCTTGGCGCGCGTGATCGCGACATAGCAGAGCCGCCGCTCCTCCTCCATCTCCTCCGGCTCGCCGATGGCGCGCAGGCCGGGGAAGATGCCCTCCTCCATGCCGACGAGGAACACCGTCGGAAATTCCAGCCCCTTCGCGCTGTGCATCGTCATGAGCACGACGGCGTCCGCGTCCCGGTCGTAGTTGTCGAGGTCGGTGTAGAGCGCGACGTTCGCGAGATAGCCCTCCAGCGTCCCGTCGCCGGAGTCCTTCTCGAACTGTATCATGCTGCTCTTGAGCTCGAGCACGTTTTCCAGCCGCGTCTCGTCCTGCGGATCGTCGCTCTCCTCGAGCATCCGCCGGTATCCGGTTTTCATCAGCAGTTCATCGAAGAGCGCCGCCGGGCTGTGCTCGCGCGCATAGCCGCGCAGCTCGCTGAGCAGCCGGGCAAAGTCCCGCATCCGCAGCGCGGCGCGCCTCAGCTCCGGGAACTGCTCGGCGCGCAGGAGGATCTCAAACAGGCTGCACTGGTTCTCGCGCGCGAGCTCCCGCGCCGCCTCCGCGCTCCGCTCGCCGATGCCGCGCGCCGGGACGTTCAAAATGCGCCCGAGCCGCAGATCGTCCGCGGGGCTTGCGATCACGTTCAGGTAGGCCAGCACGTCCTTGACCTCCGCGCGGTCGAAGAAGCGCGTCCCGCCGACGATGCGGTAGGGGATGCCGTTGCGCTTGAGCGCGAATTCCAGCGCGCTCGACTGGGCGTTCATGCGGTAGAGCACGGCGCTGTCCCGCCAGTTCGCGCCCTGCGAGAAGCTCGCGAGCAGCCGCGCGGCGACGTACTGCGCCTCCTCGTTCTCGTCCTCGGCGGTGTACTGTCGGAGCTTGAGCCCCGACCCCTTGTCCGTCCACAGCTCCTTGCCCTTGCGGCCGCAGTTGTTGCGGATGACCGCGTTCGCGGCGTCGAGGATGTGCGCGGTGCTGCGGTAGTTCTGCTCGAGGCGGATCACGCGGCAGCCGGGGTACTGCCCCTCGAAGGAGAGGATGTTCTCGATCGTCGCGCCGCGGAACTTGTAGATGCTCTGGTCGTCGTCGCCGACGACGCAGATATTGCCCCAGCCGCCCGCGAGCGTCGAGGCAAGCAGGTACTGCAGGCGGTTCGTGTCCTGATACTCGTCGATCAGCACATAGCGGAAGCGCTTCTGCCAGTAGGCGCGCGCGTCCTCGTGCTTCTGTAATAGCTCTACGGTATAGTAGATGAGATCGTCGAAGTCCATGGCGTTCGCCGCGAAAAGGCGGCGCTTGTACTCGGCGTAGATATCCGCGACGGCGGCGAGGCGGTAGTCCGCGAGCGCGACCGCCTGGAGCTTGAGCCCCTCGGGGCCGAGCTGTTGATCCTTCGCGCGCCCGAGCTCGGCGAGCACCGAGCGGGGCGGGAACTTCTTCTCGTCGAGATTCAGGTCGCGGAGAATGCGCTTGAGAAGCGAGAGGCTGTCCGCCGTGTCGTAGATCGTGAAGCTGTCGGAGAAGCCGAGCTTCTCCGCGTCGCGCCTGAGGATGCGCACGCAGGCGGCGTGGAAGGTCAGCGCCCAGATATCCCGCGCGCCCTCGCCGAGCATGGCTTCGAGCCTGTCCTTGAGCTCGCCCGCGGCCTTGTTCGTGAAGGTGATCGCGAGGATGCGCCAGGGCTCAACCGGCCGCAGCGCGGCGCAGCGCCGCCCCTCGGCCCCGCCCTCGCGGAGCGCGCGGAGCATGGCTTCGTTTGCGCCGGGGGGCAGCTCGCCGCTGTCGGACGCGCAGCCGTAGCGCAGGAGATTCGCGATGCGATGTATCAATACCGTGGTCTTGCCGCTCCCGGCGCCCGCGAGTATCAAAAGCGGCCCCTCCGTGGCCAGCACCGCTTCCTGCTGCCTCTCGTTCAGGCTCTTGAAATCGGCGCGGATCAGCTCCCGCCGCGCCTCGATAAAGCTGGTTTCAAAATTTGTCGTCATGTGTGGGATTGTACCACAGGCGGGCGGCGGGCACAAGGAAAAGTTTCGCTTGCGGATCTGAGGAAAAGCTGGTAGACTTGTACAACAAACGAAGAAGAAACGGAACGCAGTGCTATGAACGAAAACCGGCGGCAAGGCCGCTTCTACGCCCTCCTGCTCGACCCGAGGCTCGACACGCCGCTGCTCGTCGCCGTCGTCTGCCTGAGCCTGTTCCTGGCCGCGCTGATCCTGAGCCCGGCGCTGAGGCGCGCGCTCTCCCACACACAGACGCGCGCGGCCGCGCCCGTGACCCTGGCGGAGACGCCGCTTCCCGAGGAGACGGCCGAGAGCTTTACGCTCCGCCTGGAACCGGCGAGGGCGGCCTGGCTCCCGACGCTGAGCGGCACGGCCTCCGGCTGGCAGTTCGACGGGGAGCGGTACTACTATATCAATGAATACGGCGGCCTTGCTGCCGGCTTGCAGCGCATCGACGGGCGGCTCTTCTACTTCGCGCCGGACGGGACGATGGCGCGCGCGCTCGGCGTGGACGTGTCGTACTATAACGAGGATATCGACTGGCGCGCCGTCGCCGCGCAGGGGCTCGACTTCGCGATCATCCGCCTCGGCGGGCGCGGCTGGGGTGCGGGCACGCTGTATGAGGACACCCGCGCGGCGCAGTATCTGCACAACGCGCGCGCGGCCGGGCTGCGCCTCGGCGTGTATTTCTACTCGACCGCCTGCACGGAGAGCGAGGCCGCCGAGGAGGCGCGCACTGTGCTCTCTGCCCTCGGCGGGATGACGCTCGAGCTGCCCGTGTTCATCGACGTGGAGGAGTCCGGCGAGTACCCCGAGGGGCGCGCCGACCGGCTGAGCCGCGCCGAGCGCACGCGCCTCGCGGACGCCTTCTGCCGCGTGATCGAGGACGCGGGCTATGAGGCCGGGGTCTACTCCGGACACTATTACTACAACAGCGCCTTGTACCCCGACATGCTGGGCGATCGCACGCTGTGGCTCGCCAATTACAGCCTCTCGCGCAACAACCGCGTCCCAAGCTTCCCCGGCTACACGATCTGGCAGTTCACCGACAGCGGCCAGGTCAAGGGCGTCGCGGGATATGCGGATTTGAATGTGGTGTTTTGAAACAAAAGGCTTTACTTTTTCCCTCTGCGTGTGGTAAAGTAAAATGCTTATTTGAAAAGAAGGAACATTGAGTGGATTATGACTGACTTACAAAAACAGATCGAGCGGCGGCGCACCTTTGCGATCATCTCGCACCCCGACGCCGGTAAAACCACGCTGACCGAGAAGCTGCTGCTCTACGGCGGGGCGATCCAGCTCGCGGGCTCCGTCAAGGGCAAGGCGACGGCGCGGCACGCGGTCTCCGACTGGATGGAGCTGGAAAAGCAGCGCGGCATCTCCATCACCTCCTCGGTCATGCAGTTTGAATACGAGGGCTACTGCATCAACATCCTCGACACCCCCGGCCACCAGGACTTCTCGGAGGACACCTACCGCACGCTGATGGCGGCGGACTCCGCCGTCATGGTCATCGACGCGGCCAAGGGCATCGAGCCGCAGACGCGCAAGCTCTTCAAGATCTGCGCCATGCGGCACATCCCGATCTTCACCTTCATCAACAAGCTCGACCGCGAGGCGCGCAGCCCCTACGATCTGATGGAGGAGCTGGAGCACGAGTTCGGCATCGGCACCTATCCGATGAACTGGCCCATCGGCTGCGGGCAGGAGTTCAAGGGCGTCTACGACCGCGAGAAGCGCGCGATTCTGGCGTTCACGGAGTTCCACCGCGGGCAGAACAAGATCCACGCCATCGAGTGTACGCCCGACGACACCGAGATGCTGGACGCGCTGATCGGCCCGCGCCTGCGCGCGACGCTCGCGGACGATATCGAGCTGCTGGACGGCGCGGGCTATGAGTTCGACATCGAGGAGGTGCGCGCGGGCCGGCTGAGCCCGGTGTTCTTCGGCTCGGCGCTCAACAACTTCGGCGTGGAGCCCTTCCTCGAGAGCTTCCTGAAAATGACCATGCCGCCGCTGCCGCGCATGTCGGAGGACGATATCGTCGATCCCTTCGACGAGCGTTTCTCGGCCTTCGTGTTCAAGATCCAGGCGAACATGAACAAGGCGCACCGCGACCGCATCGCCTTCATGCGCATCTGCTCGGGCAAGTTCGAGCGGGACAAGGAGTACTTCCACGTCCAGGGCGGCAAGCCCCTGCGCCTCGCCCAGCCGCAGCAGCTCATGGCGCAGGAGCGCGCGATCATCGACGAGGCCTACGCCGGGGACATCATCGGCGTGTTCGACCCCGGCATCTTCTCCATCGGCGACACGATCTGCGAGAAGGGGCAGACGCTCTGCTTCGAGGGCATCCCGACCTTCGCGCCCGAGCATTTCGCCTCGGTCGAGCGCGTGGACACGATGAAGCGCAAGCAGTTCGAGAAGGGCATACAGCAGATCGCCCAGGAGGGCGCGATCCAGATCTTCCACGAGCCGCACACCGGCGTGGAGGAGGTCATCGTCGGCGTCGTCGGCGTGCTGCAATTCGAGGTGCTGGAATACCGGCTCAAGACCGAGTACGGCGTGGATATCCGCCGCCGAACGCTGCCCTACGAGCTCGTGCGCTGGGTGGACAGCGAGAACGTCAAGATCCCCGAGCTGAACCTGACCAGCGACACCCGCTGGGTGCAGGACTTCAAGGGCAACGACCTCCTGCTCTTCACCGCCTCCTGGTGCGTCGACTGGGCGCTCAAGAAAAACGAGGGCTTGGAGCTGCGGGAATTTAACCGCGATTGAGGAGCAACAAATGGCTGAGAAACTGACAATTGAGGTCTTTCGCCGCAAGGACGCCGAGGCGCTGACGGCAGCGCTCGCAGACCCGGAGAGCCGCACGGCCGTCGGCGGCGGCGCCGCGCTGAGCGCGTCGACAGCGGCCGCCTTTCTCCACCGCGCCGCCGCGCTCTGCGAGGGTGAGGGCGAGCGGCTGGACTGGCTGCGGCGCAACAGCGAGACGCTGCGGACGTATATGCTTCGCCTGATCGACGAGGACGTGAACTGCCGCGCCCCCCTGCGCCGCGCGCTCAGGGAGGGCGACGCGCGCGCGATCGAGGCCGCGCACCAGCCCGCCGTCGCGATTTCCCAGGAAATCGTGAACATGATGTGCCAGGCGCTCGAGCTGCTCGAAGAGACCGCCGCGCTCACGACGCCGGAGGGGAAGTGCTATTGCGCGGCCGGAGCCGAGCTCGCCCTCGGCGCGATCAAAGCCTCCATGCGCTATATCCTCCACATGAGCGAGGAATGCACGGACGAGACCTACCGCTACGTGATCAAGCGGGAAAATGAGCTGACGCTTCAGCAGGCGCAGGCGGTCTACGCGCGGGTGCCGGACAAGGCGATATGATATCAGGGGGCTCTCTCAAAACGTTTACCGTTTTGTCATCCTGAGGAGCGAAGTGACGAAGGAGCTTTCTTTTGGAGGTTTCCAAGAGCTTTTGGGAAAAGATTCTTCGCTTGCGCTCAGAATGACACGGCGTTTTGAGACAGCCTCTTTCTTCTTTCTTATCTTTGCTTAAGCTCTCCCGCCCCGCTTGCGAAAGCGCGCAAGGTAGTGTATAATGCTTCCATATATCAAAATGAGCGTAAGGGCTTGACCCAGCCTTAACAAGATGGCTTTGGCGTAGGGGCGACCCTTGTGGTCGCCCGGTACAGAAGGATTATGTTTTGTACTGTCCCAGGCAAATCCGCGACATGAAACCCGCCCGTCGCGTACCGCGTCGGGCGGCGGGCGACCGCAAGGGCGCAGCGAAGCGGAGGGCGCCCCTACGATGTAAATGAACACCTCTTGCTGGATAAAACTGATACAATTATGACAAAAGGAGGGCGCTGCGATGGATGAGAGCATCCAGACCTTGAAGAAGTGGATCAACGAGAGCGACAACATGGTATTCTTCGGCGGCGCGGGCGTCAGCACGGAGAGCGGGATCCCGGATTTCCGCAGCGTGGACGGCCTGTACAACCAGAAGTGGAAATACCCGCCCGAGACGATCCTGAGCCACAGCTTCTTTGAGCGCTATCCGGAGGAGTATTACCGCTTCCACCGCGAAAAGCTGGTCATCGACGGCGTGAAGCCGAACCGCGCCCACCTGCGCCTCGCTGAGCTTGAGCAGGAGGGGCATGTGCGCGCCGTCGTCACGCAGAACATCGACGGGCTGCACCAGGCCGCGGGCAGCAAGAACGTTCTGGAGCTGCACGGCAGCATCCTGCGCGCCTACTGCTCGCGCTGCCGCCGTCCCTATCCCGCCGAGGAGATGAACCACGGCGAGGGCGTGCCGCGCTGCGTCTGCGGCGGCGTCATCCGGCCGGATATCGTGCTCTACGAGGAGCCGCTGGATCAGGATGTGATGAGCGAGGCGATCCACTACATCCGCCACGCCGAGGTGCTGATCGTCGGCGGCACCTCGCTGAACGTCTATCCCGCCGCCGGGCTCATCAACTATTACCGGGGAAAGAAGCTCGTCCTCGTCAACCGCAGCGCCACGCCCTACGACGGCTACGCCGATCTGGTGATCCACGCCAACATCGGGGACGTGTTCAGTCAGGTCTGAGGGTGCGCGGCATGGACAAGGGAAAGCTCATCGTGCTCGAGGGCATCGACGGCAGCGGCAAGTCCGCGCAGTACCGCCGCCTCTGCGCACGAATGGAAAACGATGGAATTGCGTATACTCATATTGTGTTCCCGCGCTACGATAAGGAGAGCAGCGCGCTCATCCGCATGTACCTCGCGGGGCAGTTCGGCGCGAAGCCCGCGGACGTGAACCCCTACGCGGCCTCGACCTTCTACGCGGTGGACCGCTTCGCGTCCTACCGCACGGACTGGGGCGCGGTCTACGAGCGGGGCGGATTGATCCTCTCCGACCGCTACACGACCTCGAACGCCGTGCATCAGGGCTCCAAGCTCTCCGACGGGGAGCTGCCCGCCTTCTTCGACTGGCTGCAAGATCTCGAATACGGCAAGATGGGGCTGCCGAAGCCCGATCTCGTGATCTATCTCGACGTGGACGTGGAGCTCTCGCTCGCCCGGATGCGCCGCCGCCAGCTCAAGACGCACACGAGCGCGGATATCCACGAGCAGGACGCGGCTTATCTCGAACGCTGCCTGCGCACCGCGCGCCGCGCCGCCGAACACTACGGCTGGTACTCCGTGCCCTGCCGCAAGAACGGCCGCGAACGCGAGCTGGAAGAGAAAAACAGGGAAATCTACGCCGTTATCCGGGAGTATCTGAAATAATCGCGGCCTTGCGCTGCCGGTCATTCTGAGGAGCCGTACCCCGCTGTCATTCTGAGGAGCCGTACCCCGCTGTCATTCTGAGGAGCCGCAGGCGACGAAGAATCTTTCTTCTGCGAGAAGAACAAGATCCTTCGCTTGCGCTCGGGATGACAGAGACGTTTATAAAAACAGGGCTGTGGGGATTGCTCCCCACAGCCCGCGCAGGTATCTCAGTTGCAGCCGCAGCCGCTGTTGCAGCCGCAGTTGTTGTCGCAGCCGCAGCCGCCGCAGTTGCTGCCGCAGCCGTTGCCGCAGCCGAAGAGAATGATGATGAGGATCAGGACCCAGAGACTGTTGTTGTTGCAGCCGTTACAGAACATGGTTTTCCCTTTCTCCGCGCCGAAAGCATCCGCCCGCAGCGGCCGCCGCGCGGGGAACGGCCGCTTTTGCGAGGAATACGGCGTTTCGCGCCGCCACGACATACTATGCGGATGCTGTCACCGCTGCCACCTAAGGAGGAGCCTATGTCCCAAGACAAGGATCAGATCAACGAGATTTTTCGCCGCCACGAGCAGCACCAGCAGGAGCTGAGGGAGCGGAGCGGCAAGCACAAGGCCGCGTCGAAGCCGGCCGGAGGGAGCAGGGAGAAGCTCTCGATGGAGCGCGTGGACGAGCTGCTGATCGACCGCAAGGGCGACCAGGCCTACAACTATACCGGGGACGAGGAGTCCGAGCGGGACTACCGCCCCGTGCGCCAGAGCCACGAGTACCGCTCGGGCTGCCTCGGCGGGCTCATGTATTTCGTGTTCATAATATGCGTGAGCGTCATCCTGGCCTGTCTCGCCTGGATGGCCTGCAGCGATATGCTCGCGCTCAACAAGGAGGAATTCACCGCGACGGTCACGCTGCCCATGAGCATCTTCGAGTCCGAGACCGTGGACACCTTCGACGAGGAGGGCACGAAGACCGGCACCAAGCGCGAGACGCGCGCCAATATCGACTATGTGGCCGATACGCTCAAGGAGGTCGGGCTGATCCAGTACAAGTGGCTCTTCAAGGCCTTCTGCGGCATCTCCCACGCCGAGACGAAGGTCAGCCCCGGCGAGTACGAGCTGCGCTCGACCTACGACTACCGCGCGCTGATCCAGCACATGCGCCCCGGCGCGACCGGCGCCGTCACGGTCAAGGTCACGCTGCCCGAGGGCTTCACGATGCGTCAGATCTTCCTGCGCCTCGAGGAGAAGGGCGTCGCGAGCTTCGACGATCTCATGGAGGCCGCGGCGAACTACAACTTCAACTACAGCTTCCTCGAGGGGCTGCACGAGGGCGAGGCCACGCGGCTCGAGGGCTATCTCTTCCCCGACACCTATGAGTTCTATGTGAACATGCAGGCGTCGAGCGCGATCAACAAGTTCCTTGAGAACTTCCACTACGTCCTGAAAGCGGATATGCTCCAGCAGGCGGGCAATCTCGGATTGAGCATGCACGATATCATCAAGATCGCCTCGATGATCGAAAAGGAGGCCGCGAACGACAACGAGCGCAGCCGCATCGCCTCGGTCATCTACAACCGCATGAACGTGGGTATGCCCCTCGGCATCGACGCGACGATCCTCTATCTCTATCCCGAGCACGAGGGCGCGCCGACGGCGGAGATGCTGGAGACGGATTCGCCCTACAACACCCGCCTCTACGCGGGTCTGCCGCCCACGCCGGTCAGCAACCCCGGCCTTATGTCCATCCTTGCGGCGCTGAACCCGGATCACACGAACTATTATTACTACGCCCTCGACACGGCCACCGGCGAGCACCGCTTCTTCACCAACGCCGCCGAGTTTGACGCCTTCGTCGCCACGCAGAACTATGAGGGCTGAGCTTCTCTCCCCGGCCGGGGATCTCGAGCGGCTGCGGATGGCGCTCCATTACGGGGCGGATGCGGTCTATCTCGCCGGGCGCGCCTTCGGGATGCGCTCGAGCGCGGTGAGCTTTTCCGACGAGGCGCTGCTTGAGTCCGTGCGCCTCGCCCATGAAAAGGGCGCGCGGCTCTATGTCACAGTGAACACCCTCCCGCGTGAGAACGAGCTGCGCGCGCTGCCCGGCTATCTCGAGTTCTTGCAGGACGCGGGGGTCGACGCGCTGATCATTGCCGATCTCGGCGTCCTCGCGCTCGCAAAACGCCACGCCCCGCGCGTGGCACGGCACGTCAGCACCCAGCTCGGCGTCGTGAACAGCGCGACGGCAAACGTTCTCTATGAGATGGGCGCGGACACGGTGGTGCTCGCGCGGGAGACGCCGCTCGAGGATATCCGCGAGATACGCGCCAACACCCCGCCCGAGCTCCGGCTGGAGGCTTTCGTCCACGGGGCAATGTGCGTCTCCTTCTCGGGGCGCTGCCTGCTCTCGAACTATCTCACCGGCCGCGACGCCAACCGCGGCCAGTGCGCGCAGCCCTGCCGCTGGAAGTACCATCTCGTGGAGGAGAAGCGGCCGGGACAGTACTTCGAGATCACCGAGGACGGCGGGACCTATATCCTGAACTCCCGCGATATGCGCATG
>LXOW01425964.1_pt1 | contig 25104 bp, 18 predicted proteins | sample 1368591 | NCBI WGS metagenome assembly LXOW01 (sample SAMN04884650, study PRJNA319009) | bovine gut metagenome | isolation source: Cow rumen | host: Bos taurus | place: Italy: Legnaro (PD) | collected 2014-07-09
TCCCCAATCGCCTTTTACAAGCACTGCAAACTGAGGAGGTATTGCTGAATTTAAATAATTGTTCTTTATATACTCGGATATATGTTTATTCACATTCATAAATTTCTTACTCCATTGCTTTTACGTTGGTTTCTATGAATTGTATTTCTTCGGGGGCAAGGTTGTATTTGGCATAAAGCTGCTGGTCTATTTGCGGTATGGGTTTGCTCCAGTCTATGTCGCTGGATGATGTGAAATCCNNAATCTTTTTGATTCCCAACATCGCACGGGCAAATTTAGTTTTAATATATTTTAGTAAAGATTCTGCTTCTTCTTTTGTTTGAAATTGTCCAAAATTCAAAAAAGTATCAGTAGAAATTTGTTTTTTCTTACAAATTAATGGAGTGCTTAATGATTCACCAAATGCGCCTTTTCCGTTTGATTTTGTTATAAGAACATTAAAAGTATCTATAAAAGGATTATCCAAAACATATTCTTTTTTAATATATTTTACAATTCTTCGGTTTTGTTCTCTTCCAACTATNNCTTCAAAAATATCAGACACAATCATATTTCCAGTGCCTTCGCCTAAAGATTCTGATGCGTTGGGAAAATCTTCAAAAAATTTATTAGAAAATCTGTAATTTCCTCTTGAAGATATTATTGAATTTAACCATAAAGCATTTTTAGCATTTAATGATATTACTTTATGAAGAATTTGATTCATTTCTCTCATTTCTGTAAAAACCTGTATTGCTCCAAAATTTTTATTTTTGTTATATAATGAAATGACAATGCCCCCTTTTATATCAACAGTTGGAAAAACATCTTTAGATTTTGAATAATAGGCAACGACCTTAAAATGTTCATCATTTAACATTTTCCTATTCCAATTTTTTGGTGTTTCTCCTGCTTCAAATAAAAATCTTCCTGGTGTAATCAAAGTAGAAATATTTGACAACTGGGCTGAAACATCTAAAAAAAAGTTATATATAGGTTGTTTCCTGTTATTATTGTTTCCTTCTTCCTGATACGGCGGATTGCCCACTATTGCGTCAAATTTCATAATTGTACCTTCCTTTTTCCAGTAGTCTGCCCTGCTTATTTTTCTTATAACGTTTTCTGGCTTGTTCTTAAGCTGATTTACAATGTCTTCAAAATAATGAGCTTTTATTTTTATGTCCTTAAAGCCGACAAGCGTCCTTTGGGCAATCTTTTTTGCCATGGGAGTTTTGCATATCAGAAATATATTTTCCTCAACAACCTTTTTCCATAAATCCTGTTCATCGTCAAGGCTGGGATTATGTGGCAGCTCTTTTTCCGCACGTTTGCGGTATATGCTGTATGCGCAGTAAAGGGCATACAGGCCGCTTTTTGCGTTTATTTCAAGTATATGCGAATCTTTTTTGAAAACTTCCTGCGTGATGTTTTCCTGCATTGCATATTCAGGCTCAGTCAAAGGCTCTTTGAAATCCTTGTCATAAAAACGCCAGCCCCCAATGGCCTGGGCAAGGTGCATATTTACCACACGCCAGGGAGTAAGCACTGTTTCCTTGTCCGGGTTGCGGAAATTGTTGAATATCATGCTTATGCGTTCTATGCGGTCTTCTATGCGCAGGCGGTCTGCTGCCCTTGCCATCTGCCTTATCTTTATGCCAGCCTCGCGGAACACGTCTGCGTCATAATATTTTTTGAATCTGGCGAAAATTTCTTTTGTCACGCCCGGGGGCATAAATTCTTCCCAGGAAAGAGGGTCAACGCGCTCCGCAAAGGTTTCCAGGGTTATCGGCTCTTCCGTGCCGTCAAGGTTTTCTGGCAAGTCAGCGCCGTATATCAAAAGGGGCATCCTTATTGATATTCCCCTTAAAATTGAGATGGCGGCTTCTCGGTTTTTCTTTGCTTCTTTTTCGCGTTCAAGGGCTTCTTTCTGTTCCGGCGTAAGCTCTTTGGGCTGCTTTTTCCTTATGTCGGGCTGGGTGTCTATAAGCTCATACTGCTCGTCTGTAAGGCCTTGGGCGTTTATGTTTATTTCACCTGTCTTGCCCTGGGCTTTTGTAGTGCCTATTATGCCTTTCAGCTTGTCAAATTCTTCAAGCTCTATTTTGTTCATGCGCAAAAGGGCATCATTGTAAAGATAATTGTCCTCAAAGCCGCTCCTTACCACGCGCTCCACATAAGCCTTTTTTAGCTGGCCGAGCATTTTTTCGGTGTTGTACTGCTCCATGCGGCTGCCTTCAAAGCCTATTACAGGGCAGAAGTTAAGGAAGTTGCCAAGGATTTCACGGTCGCTTTGCGTTGTCTTGCCGGCCTTGCTGCTTATTTTCGCTGTTTCGGCAATAACTTTCAGAGTGCGGTCAGGGGCGAAGTCAAACACAAAACATTCCTCTTTCTGCCTGCCTCCGATAACCGCGGGTGTCTGCACCCGGAATATAGTCTGCATATAGGAACTTGCGGATGTGTTGTATCCTCCGGCAAGCATAAAGCAGGCAGTCCACGGAGGTACGCTTACGCCTGTTGTAAGCCTTCCGCATGATAATGTTATGGAATAGTTTAATTCGGGACTATCGCCTATTGCATTGCGTACTTTCGCAAGGGCTTCCCTTTCTTCCTCTTCCTCGTCTCCGTCCCCTGCCACGTTCGCTATATTGAACTGGCTGAAAACAGGATGCTGCTGCAAAAGGCTGCTCAATGCCCTTGCTTCTTTTACGCCCGGCACTACCCACAGGGAATGACGGAAATTGTCCCTGTATTCCTTTTTTGAATAAGGATAATTTGAATTCCGGTCTGCCTTTGAAAGCAGGTCAAGAAAATTCCTTACGTCTTTTTCATGTACAAAGCTGCCATTTTCGCCTACACGGAAAAACTCGCGGAAATTAAAGGCAATGTCCGCATCCGCATATTCAGCAAAAAGCTTGCCAAGATTATATGTGTAAATGTTAAGCCGCGGCAGGCAGGAGTATGGGTTTGGGTCGCCCTGATGGAATTTGTCCCATTCATATTTTGCCCGCTGTTCCATAACATAATCCCAGGTATAGATTTCTTCTTCATTGAAATCGTCCATCAGGTTGAACGGTGTGCCGGACAAATGCAGTATCTTTGTGTTTTTGCTGCGACAGGCTTCAATCACGGATTTGCCGAGTTCTGTCTGTGTTCCCTCGTGAGCCTCGTCTATAATAATCAAGTCCCATTCTATGTTGAAAATTTCTTCGTTTTTGGCAAACTTGCCGCCCACAAGTTCCGAGCCTCGCATATCCTGCAATGAGGCAAAATATATAAGATGGCTGACATTTTTAATAGATTTTTCTTCCTTGGCTTTGTCTCCGCCGCTTTTTTTGGAATAATAGCCGAATTCAGGCCTGTCATAGAAGATTTTTGTATAGTCCTCAAACCAGCCATTGTCTACAACAGGACGGTGCGTAAGTATAAGCGTACGGCGGTAATTCATACGTTTTATTACTTGCAGGGCGGAAAGCGTTTTGCCAAAACGCATTTTGGCATTCCAGAGCATTTGCCGACTGCCGCCTTTTTTGAACTGTCTGATTGTCTTTTCAATGGCTTCTGTCTGCTCCGGACGTAATTTCACAGGGCTTTTGTCATTTGAAATCTCTCCTGCGTTAAGCGATGTGCGGCCCTGCTTTACGGCGGATATGGCTTTCTTTACCGTTTCCAGGTCGGTATAGTACCACTCATTGGCATTATGCTCTTTGTCAAATATCTTTTTCCTTATTCCGGAACGCTCCAGCACGTTATGAACCTCGTGATCCTGGAATACGGCAAAATTGCTGCCATTCATATAGGCGGATATTTCCGTGTAGAGCAGTTCAAATGAAACGCCTGCTGTCTGCGTCTGTTCGCGTATGCGTTTTTTCGCAGCCTCGTTCAGTTCCCTGCAGCCCGGACGCATTGAGAAATAATCCATGCCGTAATTGCATGAGGCTTCTCCTACTTTCATTACGCCTTCATGCGAACTGTCATTTATTCGGTAAACATAAATGAGTTTTTGTGCGAATGCCTGATTAAAAAGTAGTGCCATTATAAAAATTCTCCAGTTGCCATTGCCCCAGCTCCCTGCGGAGCATTTATCTCATACGCGATGGGAAGTGTTGTGATTATTGCAAAAACCGCATTTGATTGTACAGACTGTGTTTTCAAATTTGTCAAAAAATCAATTCCGAAATCAGTGATTGCAGAATCCTTGTTTGTCTCAATTGGGAAATCAGAGATTTCAAAATCCTTGTCTTTAAATTGGCAATCACTGATTGTCAAAACAGTTTTTTCAATTTGGCAGACATTGTCTGCCAATTCCGCATATAAGGTTTCAAGTTCCTTTAAATACATTATTTTTTCTGCCTCATCATATCTGCGAACCGCATGGTTCTGTGCCTTTCCCAGTCCTTTATCAGGCAGTAAATGCCGTTATGTTTGAGGCAATCACCTTTCCTGCAGCCTTCGCAGGGCTTGGCGACAATGTGATGTCCGAAAAGATCATCTTCCGAAATTTCTTCCGTGCGGCAGGAATCCGGCACTACGAATTTAAGGCCGTCCATCTGCCAGATATTCCATGCTATCACTTCGGCAAAGCCCAGCAGATCCTGTGCGGAGAGCCTTTCTCCGAATCTGGCCTCATAATGCTCCGATATGTCAAAAAGAATGTTCTCCCTTGCTATAAGCAGATTGTCTCCCTGCCAGTCATAGCCGTAAATGTTCTGCACTGCGGAAAATGCCCATTGTATCCATTCCTCGCTGTCCTCAGTGTTTTCGCTTACCACACGAAGCTTTCTGTCAAGGATGCCTATTCTGTCCGGCACTTCAATATAAAGGCCTGTCGCGGAATCATAGCGGCTTGCGATATAGGGGGCTTCGCCGCAGGTTATTTCCAGACGCTTTGCGAAAACGTAATCCTGCCAGGTTTTGCCTTTTTCGGACGAAAATGCTATTTTGCCCTTTTTTGTCTCCCAGGAATGGTCTTTCTCAATGCTGAACACGTCTTTACGCCCGAACCAGGCCTCGTCTGCGGCATTGCACTGCATATTGCATACCCATGCGGGGGTGAACACTTCCGCTTTCTGCCGCACGCGCTGCTGCTGTTCCGCCTTTGATTTTTCCACACGCGGCTTTATTATGTTTCCATTCCTTCCTGTTATAAGAGGCAGCTTTATATGCCTGTCCGGGGCATAAGCCGGGCCGTGTTTTACATAGTTGTCCGTTGCCCAAAGTATGTTCTTGCCTGTTGTCATGTCCTTTAGAAGGATTGAAAGCAGGGACGAGTCTATTTTAAGCAGCGCGTTTTCCTTAATGTCTACGGTTTTCTTTGGCATTTATCCACATCCCCTATCCTTTTAGTGTGGCTGCCAGTATGGCAAGAATGATTGAAACAGTCATCGCCAGCAGCAAGGATGTGTTCATGCTGCTTTCCGCAGTCGGCGTGAACAGTGATGACAGCTTTTCCATAATTCCCTGCGGCCAGTCCCATATCAGTGTTCTTGTTAAGGATCTGCGTCTTTCCTGCGTCCTTGTGTCAGAAACTGCTGATACTGATTTTGGCAAAAACCTGTTAAACCGTATTGCTGACAGATATTTTCCGAGTTTTTCCGTGCCTTCCGGAGAGGATTCGCAAATCTGATAAATAACGTAGGATGCCAGGAATGTAAGAAGGTATACCAGCAACACAAGAACAGTACCCCTCGCAGGAATTTCGGCATTATGGGACAATGTTTCCAGAAAAGGCATGGAAAAGGCCTGTTCCGATATTTCCCCACCGAATGAGAAGCAGAGCAGGAAAAGAACTGGTATTCCGGAAAGTATCAGATTCATTATCCCTGTAGATGTTGTATTTTTGATTGAATTGTCAGAAAAGTCGTATTGCCGTGAATATTCCGCAAAAAAGCATTTCAAGATTGCCGCTGAAAGAATGGCCTGGGCGGCACATATAAGCAGCATAAGCACATTGTGTTCCCGTATGACACCGGCTATGGACTGTCTTATGGCGTCTCCAAATGGTGGAATCGCGGAAAACATCATCGCATAAATTGCAAGAAGAATGATGGCAGGCTTCTTGTCGGAACTGGATAAGTTTTGTTTCTCATCAAAAGAAATGGAAAGCATTGAAAAACCATAAACGCCCAAAGTAGCAAGCATTGCAATCAGCATGGTCGCTGGCAGGGTGTTTGGCATTGATGCGGAAAACACAATCAGTCCTGCGAGTGCCGAGAGTATTTTTTGAGGCAAATCAGGAACATTTCTTGTCGCAAGAGCGGATATTGAGGCTATAATGAACGTTATCAGTCCAAATGTCTTTAAAAAAATTGTGGCCGGATTGCCAACAATATATGACATGTTTCCGCATTTGAACAGGATTGAAAAGCCAATGACAAACATTGCCTGTGCGAAGTATGTCCGCAAAATATTGGGAATAATGGAAATTTCCATTTCCCTTATGCTGATGAATGGGAAAACTCCCATAAAATAAAATGCCGACATCATTGACAGAATATATGCGACGGCAGACCAGCCATAATTCATTGTCAGACGGGAATCTGCCACATTGGATATGCCCATTGTGCCGGCAATGTATCCGGTAATGGCGACAGAGGTCATCAGAAGCATTATGGCAACAAATAAGGGGGTCAGGGCTTTGAAATCCTTTTTTTCCTGTGAAAAAAGCATGAACAGTATGCAGATTGGAACAAGGCCTGTAAAGAAAAGCAAGACGGCAAGAGTATCTGCGACAATCGCACCGGCGGCACAGGTTTGCAAGGCAAGCAATGACTGTACATGTTCACTGCTGTATCTGCCAAAAACGATGTGAATAATCCCCAGCAACAAGGCGGCGGCAGAAAAAGGCAACAGGTATGAGGCAAATCCTCCGGCCTTTATTGAGAAATCAAAAACACCGCCCAGCCATGGAAGTGACGCTACGGATTCTCCGATACAGGCAAGAACGGAAAGCAGGAAAGTCGCTATTGCGACGAAAATGGCAAGATATTTTTGATAAATCTCATTTTTTCGCGGCAGCAGGAAGAGCAGGATTGCCCCGATTACGGGCAGAAACATGGAAAACAGTATTTTCATTGCAGATTAACCCCATGAACCACTGATGTAAGCACGATGTATGAAGATGGATAATGTACAAGAAGTCCTACAGCAAGGCCTATAATGCTTAGGACAAATGCCTCCATGTCTGCCAATGATGTTGCCGTGCCTGCGAGACGGAATTGTCGGAAAAGACGTACAATCGCCACTACGGAAACTATCGCAGACAAGATGTATACTGACATTATCCACGGATTGCCCTGTTGCGCTATGGAGCATAGGACCATAAACCGGCTGAAAAACACTCCTGCGGGAGGAAGTCCTGCCAAGGCAAGAAAGGAAATTATCGCGGTGGCATATCCCAGACGACTGGACTTGTCCTTGTTTCCGTAAACAATCATTGCCGCCATTAGGAACGGAACAGTCGCAAGTATTGTCATTATTCCCCCGCTCATACCCATATTGGTCAGTGAGGAAAAGCCAGGGAATGCCAAGGCTAGCATGACGCAGGATAACAGTACAGGCTGTTTTTTCTGATCCTGTCCTGTAAAAAACTCCCAAAGGAACAAGCCCATTGCGATAAATGAAACAGCGGTTATGAATATGTGGAAGTTCTGTGATGCGGCAAGACAAGAACATATTGTCCTAACGTAAAGGCACAATCCCGCAATGGCCATTACGCTTGCCGGCAATGAAAAATCCACGGCATAAGATGGTTTTCCAGCGACAGACATTCTTGTTATTCCGGGAAGTATTGCCAACGACATAATCAGTCCTGCCGAAATCATAAATGCCTGTAGGAATGACACCGTCTCACCGACAAGGCTGCCCATATTGAACGTGCCATATTGCAGATAAATGGAAACAAAGGCAAAAAGCATTAATGCCGATACTGCGGAAATGCGTATCAACATTCCATCGGCCTTGATATTGTCTTCCTGATTTGAGGATTTTCCTGTCATTGCCCACAGACAGATGGCTGACAACTGCCAGAAAACATAAATCCACAAAAGACTGCCGCTGAATGTGGCTGCCATAATGCAGGCTGAATAAAGCATGAATGAGGAGCAGAATCTGGAATAATGTTTGGACGGAACAGAAGGTATCGCTCCGCACCTTATGTATGCCGCAAGGCATGACCAGGACAGAATCGTCGCCAAAAGGGAAGTAAGCGGTGTTGCTGAAAGAATCAGGTCAAATCCGGGTGGAACAAACAGGGCAATCTCATTCGGCCTGGCGGCGGAATAGGTATTCAAGGCCATGACAGAGCAACATATAGCACAGCAGGCCAATATTGCCATTGGATAATAATACCTGAATTTCTGCGATGACAATCTGAACACCAAAGGCATTGTGATTGCTACGGATACAGGCAGAAGCAGGGCGAAAACCATTAGGAAGTAAGCCATATATGTACTCTTTGCTATATTATATAAAAAAAATTTTCTGAAACCGTTTGAACACGGAATCAGGATTAGCCCAGCAGAAACCAGTATCTTATATGATATACAACAAGGAAAATCCTATAAAGTGCCATATTGACATCAAGAGCCTTCTTGTCATCGTTTTTTTGTGCGGCCTCAAAATGTTTACGCATATTCGGCATTATGAAGAGCGGTATTCCGCTTACATGAAATTCAAGCACGTCATATTTTCTATCATTCCTGCCCTGTATAAGTTGATGTCCTTCCTCTTCAAAACGAATATTGGAAAGTCCCAGATCCAAGGCATGACGGAACAATGCCTTTTGAGCTATTGGCATTTCATGACTGGAAACAATATCAGTATTTCCCTTCTGCCCTTTCAGTATTATTGCCTCGTCCTCGCTATATCCCCAGCCACCCTCGGTTTCCGGGGTAAGGATCTCGTCATTCCGGCCTTCCCTTTTGAGCATCTGCCTTTCAATTTCCGCAGTGTATCTCAGATATTCGTTGAATGATGCCGCTATGAACAGTTTTTGTTCCATAGGCCTGAAAAGCATCGCATAACCTTTCTTGTCATCGTCAGTGATTTTTCTTGCCAGCCTATATGCCTCGTCTATGCTTGGTATTTCCCCGCATAAGTTCTGCAATGACATTATAAAATTTTCGCTTAACTTCCTGCCGGTGTTTTTTACGGACAGATCCTGCATTATCGTGAATGCCTTGGAAAGGTTTTTCCCCTCGCCGTTAAGANNACATATACTCCAGCGATTTCAACGCATCCTTGTTCTTGTTGTTATATGCCGTCCTGTACCAGTATACAGCCTTGGATTCGTTCTCCGTCTTTCCTTCAAGAAAAAGTGAATAGTAAAAATCACCAGTCTCCTTTTGGGCGATATTGTCCCCCGCAAGGGCTTTTGCCATTGTCCTGTCCGTCTTGTTCAACATCTTTTTTAAAAATTCAAATGCCATATAAACCTATTTCCCTATTGCCTTGTTCAATGCCCTTATTATTCTTTTCAGGAATGACAGGATGTTTTCCCTTTTCTGACCTTCCACTGTCTTGCTTCCCAATGCCTGTTCGGCCATTTTCCGACATTTTCCGCAGTCCAGACCCCGTATATGTTTTTTTACCCTGACTATATCAGACAATGGTACGGAAAAGCTGTGTATGCCAATCCCGATCAGAAGCGGTATTGCGGACAGATCCGCGGCCAGTGTGCCGCATATACTGATTGGACGATTGAACTGTCCTGCCCCATCAACTGCCATTTTTATCAGCCTTAGCATGACAGTATTTGCTCCGGCGGCAAATTTTGAATAAAGGGGGCCATTCCTATCCATTGCGAATGAGTATTGTGCGAGATCGTTGCTTCCTATTGACAGGAAATCCGCTTGTTCCGCTATCCTTTCGGCAAGAATCGCGGCGGCAGGTGTCTCTATCATCGCACCGATTTGCGGAATTTCCGTTCCGATCTCATTGGCCTCGTATTGAATTTCTTCTTTTACGGCAACAAACTCGTCTGGCGATGATACCATTGGCAACAGTATTTTTGCCTTTCCTGTCCTGTTTGCTGAAAGAATGGCACGGATCTGTGTGCTGAATATTTCCCTGTTTTTATCCAAAAGTCTTATCCCACGTTCTCCAAGTGCCGGATTTTCCTCATCGGAAAATGTGATAAAATCCAATGGCTTGTCCCCCCCGGCGTCCAAAAGACGTATTGCCGCAGGTCTGCCGTTCAATGATGAGACTATTTTTGAATAGATATCAGTCTGAACCTGTTCGGACGGACATTTTCTTTCACCATAAAACAGGAATTCGCTACGCAGAAGTCCTATGCCGTCAGCTCCGCAATCCAGTGCGGACAATGCCTCCGGCAATGTTCCGGCATTCGCCATTACCTCAATCCTTGTTCCGTCCTTTGTGATTGCAGGAAACAGATCTATCTCATTATCCGTATCTGGCAAGGAACTGCCAACAGAAATGCCTGTTTTCACTGAACTGTCGCTTACGGCATTTATCGTTATGCGGCCCTCTTTTACATTCATTTCCGCAAAAGAGCCGTCCCTGACGGAAAGAATGTCGCTGCTTACGCCGTATATATATGGGATTTTTGCGGATCTGATCATGATTGCGGCGTGTGATGCCGCATTGCCGAATACCGTTATTATTCCGGATATGTTCTTGTCGGATAGCAATTCGGAAGACGGCAATATATGCTCCGCTATCAGTATTGTGTTAGGCGGAAACAACTGTCTGTCCTGTCTGCCGCATATAATGCCCAGTACCAGATCAGACAATGCGTCAAGATCAGCGGTTCTGTCATTGATGGCCTTATTCGGAGAATTTTTTATTTTTTGCTTTGCCTGCGATATGGCCTCACAAAACGCCGCAGAGGCGGTCTTGCCATTGCTTATCGCATCGTATGAGACTGATAATATTGACTTGTCGTCAATCAATGACAGGTGTGCCTTGATAATCTCGTTTTTTTCGGTTGTTTCCGTGCCAGCGTCCTTTTCAAGCAGGATTCTTGCCTGTTTCAAGGCGGAATCAAGTATTATTTTCTCTTCCTGTGGATCAAGATTGGATTTTTCTTCAAAATCAAAAAAATTTTTTTGCAGGATAACGGTTTTTCCCGTGGCAGGCAATGAACATGCGGCAGTTCCCTGATATGTTGTTTCCTGTGATGTTTTTTTGTCGGAAATGTCCTTTTTTTCTGTTTTCTTATTTTGAATTTCCGTCTTGCCTGTCAGGACAACATTCTTTTTTTCTATTACATTCCTTATATCAGCAACGGCTTTTTCAGAATCCTCTCCAGAGGCTGATATAATTACCTTGTCATTGAATTTAAGGCCAAGACCCAGCAATTCCACAACGCTCTTCGCATCTGCCTCGTCGTTGTCATGCTCTATGATTATCTTTGTATCCGGGTACTTGCAAGCGACATTTGAAATGGCAGACGCAGGTCGTGTATGCACACCATTGCTGTTTGCTATTACTGCCTCTGTCTTTGTCTGTCTTTTATTAGCGTCTGAATGACAAGGTTCATCCTCTGTGTTCATATATTATTTCTTTTTCATTCTCCTGTAATTTTCAATAAGCGCGTTTGTTGATGAATCGTGTTTCAACATTGGCTCTTCCTTTGTTTCAAGTTCAGGTGCGATTTTGTTTGCAAGGATTTTTCCGAGCTGAACGCCCCACTGGTCNNATATCACGCCCTGTGCGTGTACGCAATGCTCGTAGGCGGCAACAAGTTTGCCCAATGCCTCCGGCGTGAGTTTTTCCAGCAGGAATACTGATGAAGGCCTGTTGCCCTCAAAAGTCTTATGCGGCACAAGGAATGGCTTTTCGTTTTCCGCCTTTAGCTGCTCCTCGGTCTTGCCGAATGCGAGAGCCTCTGCCTGTGCGAATACATTTGCCATAAGCAGGTCATGATGGCGGCCTATATCATGCAGAGGCTTGGCAAATCCTATAAAATCGCATGGAATCAGTTTTGTTCCCTGATGTATGAGCTGATAGAATGAATGTTGCCCATTTGTTCCTGGCTCGCCGAAATAAATCGCTCCTGTCTGATAATTGACCTTGCGTCCGTCGCGGGTCACGCCTTTACCGTTGCTTTCCATGGTCAGCTGCTGCAGATATGCAGGGAAACGTTTGAGATACTGCTCATAAGGCAGGACCGCGATGCCCTGCGCGTCAAAGAAGCAGGTGTACCATATTCCCAGCAAGGCCATTATGACTGGAATGTTCTTTTCAAACGGAGCTGTGCGGTAATGAACGTCCATCGCATGGAATCCGTCCAACATTCTGTGATAGTTTTCCGGCCCTATGGCAATCATTACGGAAAGGCCAATTGCGGAGGTCATTGAATAGCGTCCTCCAACCCAGTCCCAGAATGCGAACATGTTTTCCGTGTCAATTCCGAATTCCGAAACCTTTTCCGCATTTGTGGAAAGTGCTACGAAATGCCTGGATATGGCCTTCTCGTCCTTCAGAGAGTCAATGCACCATTTTCTCGCAGTGTGGGCATTCGTCATTGTTTCCAAAGTTGTAAATGTCTTTGAAGCGACAATGAACAGTGTCTCCTCGGCATTCAGATCCCTTACACATTCTGCGAAATCCGTTCCATCTATGTTTGAGACAAACCTGAATGTAAGTTCGCGGCAGGAATATTCCTTCAATGCCTCATAAGCCATTACCGGGCCGAGGTCGGAGCCGCCTATTCCGATATTGACGATGTTTTTAATTGGCTTGCCAGTGAACCCTTTCCATTCTCCCTTGCGTATAGTGTTTGCGAAGGATTCCATTTTTGCAAGTACCTTGTGTACTTCGGGAATGACATTCTTGCCATCTACGAAAACCTTTTCGCTAGCGGGAGCGCGCAATGCCGTATGAAGCACGGCCCTGTTTTCGGTATTGTTTATTTTTTCACCGGTGAACATGGCCTCTATGCCCTCTTTCAGGCCTGCGGCCTTTGCAAGGGCAATCAGCAGTTCCATTGTTTCGGCATTGATGCGATGCTTGGAATAGTCGTAATATATGCCTTCGGCGTTAACGGAAAACCTCGTCGCCCTGTCTGGGTCGGATGCGAACATGTCCCGTATGTGGCAGTCCTTTGTTTTTTCATAATGTGCGGCAAGAGCCTTCCATTCCGGCAAATTTGTCAGATCAAATTGTTTCATTTAAAATTTCTCCATAATCGCAGGCATCGCATAAATGCAGGCTTACTTTAATTATATTATATAAAATTTGCCAAATGCCGTTTTATGGCGTATAATATAAATATGCCATTGGACGAAAACTTTTACAAAAAGAAAGCAGAAAGGCCATTCCCGCTGGGTACGTCAATATTCACCATGCTGGGGAATGCCTTCTACGTTGACAAGACACTGTTCATAAAGGAACTTATGGATAGTCCGTCGCAGGCATTTCTGTTCACACGCCCACGCAGGTTCGGAAAGAGCCTTAATATGTCAATGCTGCAGACCTTCTTTGAAAAGCCAATGAACGGCGAGGATACATCCCACTATTTCAAAAACCTGAAAATCTGGCAGGCTGGCGAGAAATATACATCGGAACAGGGGAAAAGACCGGTGATATATCTTTCGCTAAAGGATATGGAGTATGAGGATTTTCAGCCTGCCTGCGATATGATAAAGGCAAAAATTTCTGACGAGTACTGTAGACATAGGGAGCTTGCAGACAGTTCCAATTTGGATGAAAAGGAAAAGGAAATATATGAAAGAATAAAAATGGATAATGCTCCTGAAAAAGACTGGGCTGCATCCCTGCGTTATTTATGCTCAATGTTGGAACATCATCACGGAATAAAGCCAATACTTCTTATAGACGAGTACGATGTTCCAATACAAAAGGCATGGGCCGCGACAAGGCCATATTACAGGGAAATGGTCTCATTTTTGAAGAATATACTTTCCGCGGTATTGAAGGACAATCCATTCCTTTACAAGGGCGTACTTACAGGCGTTTCCAGGGTGTCAAAGGAAAGCATATTCAGCGGCCTGAACAATGTAGAGGCAAACACCGTATTCAGCAAGGATTTCAGCCAATATTTCGGCTTCACACAGGAGGAAGTGGACGAGGCACTGTCATTCTACGGCATAGAGGACAAGAGGGACGAGGTCCGGGACTGGTACGACGGGTACAGATTCGGCAATACTGACATATACAATCCGCTTTCGTTTATGAAATATGTTAAGGAAGACTGCACGCCGATGGCATACTGGGCAAACACGTCAGACAATGCCCTGATGGGAGAGATGCTGGAGCGTCTTGGCAGCGAGGACAGGCAGAAGCTGATTGACTTCGTGCAGGGCGGGGCGATAGAGGCCGAAGTTGACATGAACATTGTATTTCCGCAGATAATGAAGGATTCCGGCCTTATTTACAGCCTTCTTGCCCAGTCCGGCTATCTGAAAAGCATAGATACAAGGCCTCGTGGGAAAGGATATGTGTGCAAACTGAAAATACCGAACAGGGAGATAGCGTACATATATTCAGAGGAAATAATAAACAGGTTTATGGGAGAGCCGGATTCCCAACGCAGGGGCAGGACATTGCTTAATGCGATCATCGGTGGGGAGACAGAAGAAATACAGAAGGCATTGGAAGAATATTTCATAAGGAATTGCAGCTATCTGGATCTGACGGAGGAGCAGGATTATCACAACTTCATTCTTGGACTGTTGGCGGCAATGTCGGATGGGTATTCCGTGACGAGCAACCGTGAATCGGGAAAAGGACGGTATGACCTTGTAATGATTCCGCACAGGAACAGGCGTTATCTGCCGGGGATAATATTTGAGTTCAAGCACTGCAAGCCGAGCAAAAGCAAGAATCCGAACGTCAAGCGTCAGCAGGCAAGGCTGGAGCGCGAGGCACAAAAGGCCTTGGATCAGATAGAGACGCAGAAATACATAGAGGAAATGCGATCCGAGGGAATAACGGAAATAATAAGATACGGGGCGGCATTCTGCGGCAAGGATGCGAAAGTCATTCGTAGGAGAGAATGACCTTCCAAAACATTCCCCCTATTTATTTAGTAAAATATAATGGTTGACTTGTGGTTTTCCGGCAAAATGCCTAAGGAAAATCCGTTAGATTTTTGTTTTTGTTTATTATGGAGGCGTTTTAAGTGAATTTTCAGGATATGATAATAAAGCTCAATCAGTATTGGGCAAAACAGGGCTGCGTGCTAATTCAGCCCTATGATTTGGAAAAAGGAGCGGGAACATACAATCCTGCCACGTTCTTCGGAGCGTTGACAGGGAAAAAGACCGCCGTGGCATATGTAGAGCCATGCCGTCGTCCAGCAGACGCGAGATTTGGCGAAAACCCAAACCGTCTTGGCAAATACTATCAGTACCAGGTCATAATAAAGCCTCCGAAAACAAACATTCAGCAGCTTTACCTGCAATCGCTGAAGGCAGTGGGAATAGACTATTCCGAACATGACATACGCTGGATAGAGGATGACTGGGAATCCCCCACCCTCGGAGCTTCCGGTGTTGGCTGGGAAATATGGCTTGACGGAATGGAAGTGACGCAGTTTACATACTTTCAGCAAATGGCATCCTACGAGCTAAATCCAATAACGGTTGAGATAACCTACGGGCTTGAACGCCTTGCGATGTTCGTGCAGAAAAAAAAGACGATTTTTGAAATACAATGGAACGACGAGCTTACCTACGGAGAGGTTCACGCCGGACAGGAAGAGCAGTTCTCCCATTACAATTTTGAAGAGGCCGATGTTGAAAATATAAGGAACAACTTCAATGTATGGAGCAGGGAAGTACGCAGCCTGGCAAAAAAAGGCTATTACCTTCCTGCTTATGACATGGTAATGAAATGTTCTCAGAACTTCAACCTACTGGACGCAAGAGGAGCAATTTCTGTTTCCGAGAGGGCCGACCTTATAAAGGAAATACGGAACATGGCAAGGGTATGTGCCGGAGCATATATAAGGTCTTTTGAAAAAACTGAGGAAAATTCCGAGGAGGGCAGAGCAAAATGAACGCAGAAAGGAACACAGCCAGCGTATTGCTTGAAATACGCATAGAGAACATTCCCGCACGCTTTATAACCTCCGCGGAAGAACAGCTGGGAAGATATGCCGAAGAGGAAGCCGCAAAGGCAGGACTTTCATTCTCAAAACTGGAAACATTCGGAACATACAAAAGACTTGTACTTTTCATGCACGGAGTTCCGTCAAAAACTGACGAGAAGACGCAGGTATTTCTTGGGCCTTCGGCAAAGCTGCTAAAGGACGAAAACGGCAATTACACAAAACAGGCAGAAGGCTTCGCAAGAGGCCGTGGAACAACACCTGACAAGCTGTCCGTGACAGATGACCCCAAAAAGGGAAAAGTGCTATGCTTCATCAAGAAAATTCCAGGAGTTAGTGCGGAAAAGGCACTTTCCGAAATATTCCCCAGGATAATTGCCAGACTGCAATTTCCCAAAACAATGGTCTGGGAGGAAAGCCGTATGCGATTTGCCCGCCCGATACGCGGCATAATCGCAATGCGGGGAACAAAGATAATACCGTTCTCAATAGCTGGCATAAAGGCCGGAAAGACAACGGTAGGCCTTAATTCCCTGGGATCGCCAAAAGTTGTAATTGAAAAGGCGGAAAAATATCTGGAAACATTGGAAAAGGTGAATGTAATTGTCTCCGACAGCCAAAGACGGGAAATGCTTCGTGGCGAGCTTGACAAGGCCGCCGAAAGAATGGACCTTGTCGTAGACATTGACGATGAGCTTCTTACGGAAAACGTGTATCTTACGGAATATCCCGTATGCGTCACTGCGAACTATTCACAGGAATTTTTAAAGCTGCCAAGGGAGCTTGTTCATCTTGTAATGAAGAAACAGCTCAAATTCTTTACCGTTTCAGACAAGAAGGGCAATCTGGAGGCCTTCTTTATTGGAATAAGGGACGGAATATCCAAGGGACAGCAGAACGTCGAGGACGGTTTCCGCAATGTACTGGAGGCACGTTTCCGAGATGCGATTTTCTTCTACGAGAGGGATCTGGCCATTCCGCTTGACGACTTCAAGGCAAAGCTGTCCGCCGTCACATTCCAGGAAAAACTTGGCACAATGGCGGACAGGGCCGCCAGGACGGAAAATATCGCATTATGGCTGGCGGACAGCTGCGGCAGCAAGACTGACAGGAATGCGATCAGATCCGCTGCCGGACATGCATATTCGGATCTCACAAGCAACCTGGTACGGGAATTTACGGAATTGCAGGGCATAATTGGCGGATACTATGCCGCCCATGCAGGACTGGGAAAAACCGCATCCGATGCGATAGGACAGTTCTATTTCCCGATGTCTGCGGAATCCCCATTGCCGGAAAGCATTGAGGCCTGTATCGTATCCATTGCCGGAAAGACTGACACGCTGGTTTCAGATTTCGCATTGGGACTGATACCATCAGGCAGCGAGGATCCTCACGGATTGCGCCGTCAGGCATTGGGAATAACCAGAATACTGCTGGAAAAGGACATTGATATAGACCTTGCGGAACTATTCCGACACGCATATACGCTTCTGCCGGAGGCGGCAGACAAGAGGGACATCTCCGTTCCAATGGAATTTATATGGCAGAGGGCGGAAGGCATTTTTGCCGCACAAGGTTATTCCTTTGACGAGATCAAGGCCGTAAGGCCAGCTTTCATCAGGGAAGGCAGGATAAAGGACTGCCAGGCACGTCTCAAGGATCTGCACAATCTTCGCGGAGACGAGGATTTTGCCGCCATTGCCGCATTGTTCAAACGTTCAAAGAACATTCTCAAAAACGTCAAGGACAATCTTGATGGCAAAGTGGACGAAAAATCATTCGTACTGGAAGAGGAAAAGGCACTTTTCTCCGAACTTTCAACAGCGGAAAGGAAATGCCAGCCACTTGCAAAGGAAGGAAAATACGGCGAGGCACTCTCCGCACTGCTGCCTGTCAAGCCCGCATTGGACAACTTCTTCCTAAAGGTAATGGTTATGGACAAGGATACGCGGATAAGGCTCAACCGTCTTAACCTTGTAAAACGCATAACAATGCTGGCAGAGGGCATAGCGGATCTGTCCGCCTTGCAATAGGATTGGAATAAAAGGGGCATATATGCACGGAAAACGCAATAAGGGAAAAAAAACAGCAAACACGATCTGGCTAGTGCCAGCAATTATCGCGTCATTATGCGTATTTGCCCCAGACTATATTCATGCGGAGGAAAAATTTCTTGACCGAAATCCACAGCCATCGTCATATTCCGCATTGTGCCAGTATTACCGTCAGGAAGATCTGCCAACATCACAGGCTGGAAATGCGATAATTGCGGATTTCAGAGGCTGCGACCTTAGCCGTTTTGACCTGTCCTCATACAGCAAGGAAGAGGCAGAGCGGTTTGTCTTTGACACAAGCACTGTATGGCCGGATAGGAAACTTATGCCAAAAGGTTTCAACCCTGACAAGGCAATAAGATCCGGCAAAAAAACTGCAAATCTGATAAGGAAGATACGGAACAAGGCGGATTCTGGCAAAGGATACGCAGTAGGCATAATTGGCAAGTCCCCACTTCTTTCGCACAAGGAATTTGAGGGCAATCAGCCAATATACACGCAACAGACACTATCCCCCCTTGCAAACAGGGAAAGCACAGCGGCACTTGCGATATTGTCCGGAAGAAACTCCGGCATTCTGCCAAAATCAGTCGTACACTATGTAGCCCCACTTTCATACGGAAAAACATCCGGTGCGAGGGACATGTATCCAGAGGCAAAGGCATTGCGGGACCTGCTGATATACAACAGGGAGCAGCTCTCGCCGGAAAACCGTATCAGGGCTGTGGCAATGCTGTACAGGGACTATCCCATTGCCATAGACGGAATGGTGACGCTGGGCAAGGCCAAAAAGGATGCGGAGCAACAGGGTGTTGCCATATTCACTGGCGACGACCTGGAACAGTTCCGTGATTACAAGATCCTGCCTGACGAAATGATAATGGCGGCAGCCACTGGATCAGACAAGGACTATGCCATAATCCCCCCCTCTGCGGAAATAATGACGGCATGGCTCACAGGACTTTACATAGCGGCCATAAGGATAGATGACAGCATTGACAAGAAGGAATTTTTCTGGCTTTTGAAGAAAACCGCCAAAATTTCGTCAGAAGATGAAAAAAATTACAAAAAAAATATAAAAAAAGAGGAAAAAAAGCAAAAAAATGGCGAAAAAACAGAAATTTCAGCAGTAAAAATGCCGGAAATGCCAAAAAAGACGCTTCAACCATTAAAAATGCTGGAAATACTGCGTAAGATGCAATAGTTAGACAGCATAAAATTTTTCATTTGAATAATCGTTTCTATTTAAGTAAAATTTAAATAAGCTGTTGTATTTTTGGCTAGCCATTAAATGCGTGATGTGAAAATTATTCTTTAAGAGGATAAGACTATGGAAGAAAACACTCCTGAAAAAAAAGCGGAAGAGACAACACCCACTGTTGACCCCATTCCGCAGAAAGAGGAAATCTCAATCAGTGACAGGCAGCTCGCCGAGACAGTAAAGATTTTGAAAACGGAAGTATATTCATTGCGTGTCAATATGAAACGCATGTCAGACGAGATAAAGAAATTAAGGGAAAACCAGAACACAGGTTCTTCAACACCTTCCGCTCCTGTATCCTCGTATAAGAAGAGGGTAATCCTTTTTGGCAACTATCCTTACGGAATGGACGGCGAGGTCAAGCCTATCGAGTGGATAGTCCTTGACGAGGAAGTTGATGGAACATTACTGTTAGTGACAAAACACTGCGTTGATTTTGGCTGCTATCTGCCAATAAACAAGGCATACAGGGTCATATATCCTCACCCCAAGGTTCAGAATTATTACTGGGAAAGCTCCCTTATAAGGGAATGGCTCAACGACCATTTCTACAACACCGCATTCAATGAGATTGAGAAGACACATTTGGTCAGGCACACATTCCTCACTTTCGGAATTGAAAGGGTTCTGAGAATGGAAAGCGACAATGTGTTCCTGCTAAGCACTGATCATATGGCGAGGTACATGTCATTGGAACTTTCAGATCCTGCCGCTAGGGATGAGAACAAGAATGTAAGAAAGGCCTATCCAACACCTTATGTTGTTCACAAGGTCGCAAGGGAATCCATGAAGTCCGATGCATCGCAGTACTACATGCTTTCAGACAGAATTTACGACAATAGCGGCGACTTTGTAATAAGGATAGACCAGAACAGGCTTGTAAACGGATACCCCATAAGGGTTGCCGTGCTTTACAATCCGAAAAAACAGATTTAGTTTTGTTTAAATGTCGTCATACTGAAAACATTTTCGGTATGACGACAGAGTTGTGAACAAACAAGAGGTAGAAAAAAATGTCAAACATATCACCGTTGCAGAAGGCCAGATTGCAGTACAGGCCAAAGCTGCCTGTATCATTGAGAAATGGCGTTCTCGCCGTCAAGGCTGAACTCGGAGAGAAAACGCAGTCAGTGGCAGATCAGGATCAGATTGCGAAAATATTTGAACGCACCTATGGAAAGCCAGTAGTAGAATTTAAGCCTGCGGAAGCAGATGGTAGAAAATCCCCGGCAATAAACGTCGGAGTAATTCTTTCCGGCGGACAGGCTCCCGGCGGACATAATGTCATAGCAGGACTTTTTGACGCTCTCAAAAAAGCGAATCCGGAAAACAAGCTGTACGGATTCAAGGGCGGACCTTCCGGTCTTACTGACGGAAAATATGTTGAAATGACGGCTGATTTCATTGATGCGTACCGCAACACAGGTGGTTTTGACATAATCGGATCAGGCCGCACAAAGCTGGAAACGGAAGAGCAGTTCCAGAAGGCACTTGCCGTATGCAGGAATCTCGGCATAACCGCGATAGTAATTATCGGCGGAGATGATTCCAACACAAACGCCGCATTGATGGCGGAATGGTTCGTCAGGCATGATGCCGGAATACAGGTCATAGGCTGCCCCAAGACCATAGACGGCGACCTCAAGAACAAGCAGATTGAAATATCATTCGGATTTGACACCGCCACCAAGACTTACGCCGAGCTTATCGGCAATATTGAGCGTGATGCCAATTCCGCGAAAAAATACTGGCATTTCATAAAGATTATGGGAAGAAGCGCGTCTCACGTCGCATTGGAAGCGGCATTGCAGACGCAACCGAACATAACACTCATTTCCGAGGAAGTAGCCGCAAGGAAAATGTCCCTCGCACAGATTGTGAACTATATTGCCGACATAATCTGCCGTCGTGCGGAAAATGGAAAGAATTTTGGCATTGTCATTGTACCAGAAGGACTGATCGAGTTCATTCCCGAAATGAAGACAATGATAGCATCGCTGAACGATCTTACGCATGATCTGGAAAATGACGGCAAATACCAGTCAGCAACGCAGACAGAGAAATTTGCGATAATAGAGAAAGCACTCTCGGCGGAAAATGCTGCCGTGTTCGCATCCCTGCCTGACGGCATAAAGGCACAGCTGCTTATGGATCGCGATCCGCACGGAAATGTACAGGTTTCCCGCATTGAGACGGAAAAGCTGCTCATAGCCATGCTGGAAAAGAAACTTTCCGCCATGAAGAAGGCCGGTACATACAAGGGCAAGTTCTCGACACAGTCCCATTTCTTCGGATATGAGGGTCGTTGCGCGTTCCCGTCCAATTTTGATGCGGATTACTGCTATTCCCTCGGCTACAATGCCTTCGCACTTGTAAACGGCGGATTTACAGGCTACCTGTCCTCCGTACGCAATCTGACAAAGCCTGCCGACGAGTGGATAGCAGGCGGAATACCGCTCACAATGATGATGAACATTGAGAAACGCAAGGGCGAGAACAAGCCGGTAATAAGAAAGGCCCTCGTGGAGCTGGATGGACCGGTATTCGCAAGACTTGCGGACAACAGGGAAGACTGGGCAATGAATGACAGGTATCTATTCCCCGGAGCGGTGCAGTACTTCGGCCCTTCCGAGGTATGCGACCTGACCACCGTCACATTGCAGCTGGAGCATCAGAAGTAATAGGCAACAAGACGGAATACAGTCCCATTGCGGTTCGCCATGACAGGAAAGCCGCAATGGGATAAATGCTTAATAGGACATCGCTGGAGAAAGGCATCTTGCTTACAAAAGAACATTTCGCATTCCTTCTAATGGATATTGCCCAGATACAAAAGGGTGATAATGACTCGTATTACACGGTATACCATGCCAACGAGGACTGCCCCTATGACATAATGATTAACTTTTTCTACGAGAAGGAAAGGATAGTCGTCATAGCCCATGCCCCACAAATGAAGATCCGTCCTTACGAGATAGCAAAGGCAATAGCCTTCTGCAACCGCATCAACAAGGAATATTTGAACCAGTCGGTATACTACTATGCGGATTCAAATGAGCTTAGAATGTCCGGCTGTCTTTTTACGGATTGCGAAATTTCAGACGAGTATATACAGTCCAACTTCATGCGTTTTTACATTCATGCGGCATTGAATTTCTTTACCGAGGCAGGCAAGAACTTTCCGCCTTTTGATTAGGATAATTTTTTCATATAATCTTTATAGGAGACCCTTATGGATTTTAAAGCGGAACTTTACAAAAGACTTGATCGCTATGCGAGGATAGACACGCAGAGCGACGACAAGTCTACTACTTTTCCAACTACTTCAAAGCAGTTTGACCTTCTCAACCTTCTGGTTGAGGAATTGAAGCAGATCGGGGCAAAGAATGTTTCCATTGACAAATGGGGATATGTCATGGCCTCAATACCTGCGAATGTTGAAGGAAAGCCAGCAATAGGATTTCTCTCACACGTTGACACATCACCAGACGCGTCCGGCACGAATGTGCGTCCAAAAATACACAAGGCATGGAACGGTGGCGACATCGAAATAGGCTGCGGACTTGTACTTAACACGAAAAACTGCCCGGAGCTTGCCAACTGCATGGGCGAGGACATAGTGACAGCCTCCGGAGACACTCTTCTTGGAGCGGACGACAAGGCAGGAATAGCAATCATAATGACGGCTGCCGAGTATCTTATAAAGCATCCTGAAATAAGACACGGTGAGATAAAGATAGGCTTTACCCCAGACGAGGAAGTAGGACAGGGTGTAGATCATTTTGACGTAAGCAAATTCGGTGCGGATTATGCCTATACATTTGATGGCGACATGGCAGGCTGCATAGAGATGGAGAATTTCAATGCCCATGCGCTAACGATAAAGATAGAGGGCAAAAGCGTTCATCCCGGCACGGCCAAGAACTCAATGGCAAATGCGATACGTATAGCCGGAGACATAATCTCGTCATGGCCGGAAAACATGCTGCCTGAAAGCACGGAAGGGCATGAGGGCTTCATAATGTTCACGGATCTTGCAGCGGAAATTGAAAAGGCTGAAATAAAGGGCATTGTACGCGAGCATGACAGCAGGAAGCTGCTTGCAATGGAGAAACAGCTTGAAGCGATAGTGGCCGCAAAAAAACTGAAATACCCGGCGGCAAAAATAGAGCTTTCATTCCGAGAGCAGTATCGCAACATGATTGAGATAATAGACAAGAATCCGCAGGTCATGGAAAACCTGAAAAAGGCCGTAAGCATGGCCGGACTTGAACCGAGGATAAAGCCAGTACGAGGCGGAACGGACGGAGCGAGGCTTTCATTCATGGGACTGCCCTGCCCCAACATATTCACAGGCGGATTCAACTATCATGGCCGTTATGAATGGGTTTCCCTTGACGGAATGAACAAGGCCGCACAGGTGATGCTCAATCTCGCACAGGTATGGAGCGAGGATTAATTAACAGTTAGCAATTGTGGTAGGATTTTAGCAATAATATTTCAAGGAGCAGAAATGGCAAGAACATTTCTTTTTATATCTCCGCAATACCCACCGAGGCTACGCTTTCTGGCAAACCGCCTGAAGGCAAAAGGCTTCACCGTGGTGGGAATAGGAGATTCAGACTGGGGATCGCTGCCCCCGGAACTTCAAGGTGATCTGGCAGAATATTCCAAGGTGAATATGAACTGCTACAGGCCTGATGGCAGCATAGACCCGGATATTTACGCAGGCATTTTCAACGCGGCCTGTTATCTTGCGGACAAATACGGCAAGCCGGAATACATAGAATCCTTTAACGAGTGGTGGCTGCCGCTTGATGCGCAGCTTCGCGAGGACATGGGTGTTCAGGGCTGCAAGCCGGATTCATTGCACCATATAAACCGCAAATCCCTGATGAAGGAACGTTTCCGCCGTGCCGGGGTCAATGTAGTACCTGGAAAACTGGTAGACGACCTGCCGGGAATGTTGCGTTTCATGTCCGGTTGCGGAAATGACATAATCGTAAAGCCGGATCACGGAGTGGGCGCGTCCGACACAAGACGTGTAAGGACAAAGGCCGAGGCAGAGGCATTCTTCGCAAAAAAACCGGCTGAAGTGCAGTATTACATGGAAAAATTCATTTCCGGCGACGACAGGGAACTTTTCTCGTTTGACGGAATAACTGATGAGGACGGCAAGCCAGCCTTCTTCACGGTACATCATTACTGCGACGGGATAATGGAGGTTGTTGGCGGTGGAACATTGAGCTACAACAACCTTAAAATGATGGAAATGCCCGATGACCTGCTAAAGGCAGGTTTTGCCTCTGTGGAATCATTCAATATCAGGAAGAACTTTTTCCATATTGAGTTTTTCTACGCCGGAGGCAGATTCTTTGGACTGGAAATAAATGCCCGTCCGCCAGGCGTTGTCACCCTTGACATGGACAATCATGCCAGAGGCATTGACACCTGGGCAATTTATGCCGACATCTGTGCGAATGGTCATTCAAACATACAGGGCTGCCGCGACATGGTCTGCGGATATGTTGGTCGTCTGAACGGATTCGATTACAGGCTGTCCCATGATGACATTCTGCACATATTCGGGCAGGAAATAGTATTCCATTGCCCAATGGATAGCCGTGTGATGGGTGATTACTGCTATCTTACATTGTCAGACTCACAGGAACGTTGCGACGAGCTACGCAGGGCGATAACGGCAACAAGGTAATAAAAAAATCCGGCGTTTCCGCCGGATTTTTTTATTTAGGCAAATTCTGATAAAG
>LXOW01462664.1_pt1 | contig 25092 bp, 17 predicted proteins | sample 1368591 | NCBI WGS metagenome assembly LXOW01 (sample SAMN04884650, study PRJNA319009) | bovine gut metagenome | isolation source: Cow rumen | host: Bos taurus | place: Italy: Legnaro (PD) | collected 2014-07-09
CGTAGTAGCTCGGGCTGATGAAGGAGTAGGTGATGATCTCGTCCAGGCCGAGGGAGCGGCAGGTCAGGCCGAGCAGCCGCTCGCAGAGCTGTTCGGGGCTGAAGCCGCCGCAGCTCGAGATCGCGCCGGTGAAGCGCGTCGGGATCTCGTTGTAGCCGTAGAAGCGGGCGACCTCCTCGGCGATGTCGGAGTAGTGCTCCACATCGCCGCGCCAGGAGGGCACGATCACATCCTCGCCCTCGAAGCCAAAGCCGAGCTTCGCGAGGATATCGCGCATGAGCGAAGCGTCAAGCTCGGTGCCGAGGAGAGCGTTGATCTTCTCCGGCTCCAGCGCGAGGCGGGTCGCGGCTTTTTTGCCGGGATACTCGTCGATCACGCCGGGCACGACCTCGCCGCAGCCGAGCTCTTCGATGAGCTCGCAGGCGCGCTGCACGGCGCGCAGGGTGTTTTCACTGTCCAGCCCCTTCTCAAAGCGGGAGGAGGCGTCGGTGCGCATGCCGAGCGCGGTCGCCGTGCGGCGCACGCTGGTGCCGTTGAAGCAGGCGGACTCAAAGAGCACCATCGCCGTGTCGCCGACGATCTCGCTGTTCTCACCGCCCATGACGCCCGCGACCGCGACGGGCTTTTCCGCGTCGCAGATGCAGAGCATCGAGGGCGTGATGGCGCGCGGCGTGCCGTCGAGCGTGCGGATCGTCTCGCCCTCGCGGGCGCAGCGGATGTGGATCTCGCCGCCCTGCACACAGGCGAAGTCAAAGGCGTGCATCGGCTGGCCGTATTCGAGCATGACGTAGTTCGTGATATCGACGATGTTGTTGATCGGCCTGAGGCCCGCGTTGCGCAGGCGCTCCTTCATCCACGCGGGCGAGGGGGCGATCTTCACGTTGCGCACCATGCGCGCGGTGTAGCGCGGGCAGAGCGCGGGTTCCTCGATGACGACCTTCGCGAGCGCGGCGGCCTCGCCCTCGCCCTTCGCGGCGACGACGGGCTCGTGCAGCTTCAGCTCCTTGTCGAAGGTGACGGCGGCCTCGCGCGCAAGGCCGATCATGCACAGGCAGTCGGGGCGGTTCGGGGTGATCTCGAACTCGACCACATGGTCGTCGAGGCCGAGCAGCGCGCCCATGTCGTCGCCGGGCTTGCAGTCCTCGTGCAGGATAAGGATGCCGTCCGGGATGCAGTGCGGGAACTCCGCCTGCTGCGCGCGCAGATCGTCGAGCGAGCAGACCGCGTCCTTTTCGGTGTTGTAGGCGACCAGGTCGCCCGCGTGGACGTTCTGGCAGTCGGTCACGGTTTCGCGCGCTGTGCCGCAGTCAAGCCTCAGCTTCCAGAGATTGACACCCGCGGGCGCGACGGCCTCCACCTTCGCGGCGCAGACCTTGCCGAAGATGCGGTCCCCGGCCTTGATGAGCGGGGAGATCGAGGGCTTGAGCGGGTCGAGCGCGTGATAGTCGTTCAAAATCGCGGCGGGCTTGATGACGGCGTACTCGAAATCGTGCGCCGTGAGCTCGAGCTCCTTGAGCGAGCAGAGCATGCCCTCGGACGCCACGCCGCGCAGCTTGCCGCGCGTGATCGTGACGCCGCCGGGGAGCGTCGCCTTGTGGAGCGCGGCGGGGACAAGGTCGCCCTCGTGGACGTTCCACGCGCCGGTGACGATCTGCACGGGCGCGTCCCGCCCGACGTCGAGCGAGCAGACCAGCATGTGGTCGGAGTTCGGGTGCTTCTCGATACCGAGGATGCGCCCGACCACCACGTTTTTCAGGTTCGCGGACAGATCCTCCGTGACCTCGACCTTCGAGCCGGAGACGCTCATCGCCTCGGCGAAGGTCTTGTCGCCGACCTCGGCAAGCGGGAGGTTCACATATTCATTGAGCCATTTTCTGGATAGTTTCATCGTCTCTCTCCTCCCTTAAAACTGCTCCAAGAAGCGCACGTCGTTCTCGAAGATGAGGCGCAGGTCGGTGATTTTGTACTCGCCCATCGCGAGGCGCTCCAGCCCCATGCCGAAGGCCCAGCCGGAGTAGACCTCGGGGTCGATGCCGCAGCCGGCGAGCACCTTCGGGTGTACCATGCCGGCGCCCAGCACCTCGATCCAGCCCTCGCCCTTGCAGGTGGGGCAGCCCTTGCCGCCGCACTTGTGGCACTGGATATCCAGCTCGCAGCTCGGCTCGGTGAAGGGGAAGTGGTGCGGGCGGAAGCGCGTGACCGTGCCCGCGCCGTAGATTTTCTCGACCACGAGGTTCAGCGTGGCCTTGAGATCGGACATCGTGACGCCCTTGTCGATGACCATGCCCTCGATCTGGTGGAACATCGGGGAGTGGGTGGCGTCCACCTCGTCCTTGCGGTAGACGCGGCCGGGGGCGATCATGCGGATGGGGAGGCTCTTGGTCTCCATCGCGTGTACCTGCATCGGCGAGGTCTGGGTGCGCAGCAGCACCCGGCTGTCGTCGGTGAAATAGAAGGTGTCCGTCCACTCGCGCGAGGGATGCCCCTCGTCGATGTTGAGCTTGGTAAAGTTGTAGTCGGCCAGCTCGACCTCCGGGCCGTCCACGATCTCAAAGCCCATGCCGATGAAGATGTCCTTGATCTGGTCGAGCACGTTGTACATCGGGTGCTTGTGCCCGAGACGCGGCTCCTTCGCGGGCAGCGTCACGTCCACGGCCTCGAGCTCGAGCTTCTTTTGCAGCATGAGCTTTGTGATCTCGCTCTTGCGCTTTTCGATGGCGCTCTCGATATCGCCGCGCAGCTGGTTGGCAAGCTGGCCCATCGCGGGGCGCTCCTCGGCGGAGAGCCTGCCCATCTGGCGCAGGATCGCGGTCAGCTCGCCCTTTTTGCCGAGATAGCGCACACGCAGCGCATCGAGCTTGTCCGCGTCGTCGGCGTCGAGGATCGCGCGGATCGAGGCCTCGCGCAGCGCCTGCATCAATTCTTTCATGCCTGTTCCCTCCAAGAAAAAAATAAGCTCCCGCCCCGCAATGGGGCGAAAGCATCGCTTCCGTGGTACCACCCACATTCGGCCCGCAGGCCGCGCTTTTTCGGGCTTAACGCGCCCGCGACGCCGGGGATTGGCCGGAGCTCCCGGGCGAACCAAGCGCGCGCGGCTCCAGGGGCTTCCAGCCGCCGACCCCCGTTCTCTGTCAGCCGTGTGACGCGCTATTTTCCCGTTCACAGCAAGGGATAGAATAGCACAGTTCGCGGGAAAAGGCAAGAGATTTTTTCGGAAAGCGGCGAAAAAGTGTTTTTCGGAAAGCGGCGAAAAAGTGCCGTCTAAGTGTAACAGTTCAGCCCATGAGCCGCCCCTGACGCTTTAGCGTTAGGACTTGCGCCGTGGCAAAGGCTGCCGGGGGCAGTCTTTGCAGGCGCAAGAGGCGCGAAGCGACTAGTGGCGCTTGCGCCGGAGGGGTAGTTGGACGACAGAGCGCTAAAGAAACGCTGAACAAATCCCCGCGCACGTCTTGGCGGCAGCTTTTCCGCCTGAGATCGTCTCGAAATCTTGAAATACACAAAGTATTCCTGCGATTTCTCGACTTCCTCAGACGAAAAACCTGCTCGCCGATCCGCACACGTCGATTTAATCAGCGTTTCCTTAGTATGCTAAACCTTCAAGTTGCGCAAACATTACTTTTTTTCCATTACGCCATTGCTCAAAGTCACCCCCAAAATAGAGGTCGCCATCTTGACAAATATGCTCACGGGTGTATATTACCGTCTTCATCAAATAATATTTAATATCATATTCTTCATAATAAGCCGCATAATACCGCACTATTTCGCGGAATACAATCTTGACGCCGACATCAACATGAAGCTGGGGGGAATAACTACAATGATATATAGCCTGAGTATGATCCGCTACATCTGTTTCCACTTCACAGAAAGTACCCGTTATATCAACCGTCGTGAGATTATTATACTTGCAAGTAATAATGCCATTACCAACACCATTGATTACATAACCACAATTGATTACATAACATTTCGGAAGATTTAAGCTGGTTAACCGGTTATGGTCGCAGTTTATACGAAAGTGTGAGGCAGGATCAATATCGGGATGAGTCCAGAGGTCGCTTGCATCCAGGCTGGTCAACTGATTGTTCGAGCAATTTAGATAATACATTTTAGTGCAGCCACTTACATTCAGGCTGGTTAACTGGTTATCAAAGCACAGCAGTTCTTCCAGATTGGTGCAGCCGCTTACATCCAAGCTGGTTAACTGGTTATACGCGCACCGCAGTACATTCAGATTGGTGCAGCCGCTTACATCCAAGCTGGTTAACTGGTTATACGCGCACTGCAGTTCATTCAGATTGGTGCAGCCGCTTGCGTGCAGCGCTATCAGCCTGTTGTTGTTGACGATCAATTGTTCCAGCGAGGTGCAGTCGTTTACATACAGGTATGTCAGACTGCCGAATTCCGGGAAGAACAGGCTGGTCAGCGCCGTACAGCCGCTGATGTCCAGTCTCGTCAGCGAGGTGACATGGTTATTCGCCGGGGAGTCCTGAAAGCGCAGTTGTTCCAGTTTTGCGCAGCCGTGCGCGTCCACATAGGTCAGGCTCTCAAGGTTCATGAGGTTCAGGTTCGTCAGGGCCGTGCAGTCTCTCACAATCAGACCCGTCAGTTGTGTGCCCTGCACATACAGCTCCTCCAGCGCCGCGAGGCCGCTCGCGTCCAGCATCTGGAGGCTGCTTTTTGTGCAATCCAGCTTTTTCAGCGCGGCGCAGCCGCTGACGTATAGCTCCGTCAGCGCCGTGCAGCCGTTGGCGTCCAGCTCTGTCAGCGCAGCGCTGTTCTTTGCATCCACTATCTTCAGCGCAGTGAGACCGCTCACATCCAGCGCCGTCAGCGCATCACAGCCGCTGGCGTACAGATCCGTCAGCGCCGTGCAGCCTTGTACATCCAGCGTGTTCAGGCTCGGGCTGCCGTTCACATTCAGTAACAGCAGGGACTTGCAGCCGCTGACACGCAGTTCCTTCAGCGCGGTGCAGCCCCACACGTCCAGCATCAACAGCCCGCTGTCCGTACAATCAAGCTCCGTCAGCTCGGTGCAGTATCTGGCGGTCAGGTTGTACAGTGCGGGGAAGCCTTTCAAATCCAATGCCGTCAGCGGATTGCCGGTGCAATTCAGCGTTTTCAATTTTTTGTTTTCAGGAAGCGTCAGGCTGGTCAGGTTGTTGTTAGCACAGGTCAGGCTTTCCAGATTTTCGAAAAACTCGATGCCGCCCAGATTGCTCAAGCCCTTGCCGGTGCAGTCGATCGTTGTCACCGCGTCCAGCTCCTCTTGACTGAGAAATCTGTCGCCGTTTGTGTCCAGATTGTCCCTGGCCCACTTCCAGAAATCCGTATTCGGCCAGTTGTCGAGGTATTCATCGTCCTTTTTCACATCTTTTACCAGCTTTTTTGTCCCTTCTCTTGAATACATAGCATTCCAAGATAACAGTTCGACAAAGCTGCTTACAATTCCTTTCGCTAAACCTGTTTCTTCCAGTATGTCATTTATAGTGCTATTACTGTCGATGTCTCCGCCAAACATAACTTTCAATGCTTCTTCCAAAACGATCCTGACACAAACTATAGCGTTGAGCGCTGCATTTGCTCCAGTCCAGATCAGCGCATTCCGGGCATCTCTCACGCGGTCGTTTATGCGGCTGGCTTTCCCTAACCGCTCTTCATCCGGATTATACGCCTTATCCATTGCAGTCGGATGCTTGTGCTCCAGAATGTGGTTCAAATCCTGAAAATCTTTCAAGTACTGGTTAATTTCGGACATCACCCGGGACAGATACATACCAGCTTCTCTAATGGCAGCACCTGCTTCTTCCAGTTCCTTCACCTTAGCAGTCAGCAACGCCACTTTTTTATTGAATTCATTCCACTCATCATCGGATTCAAAGGCATCAATCCCCTTTTTTCTCAGTTCATCCTCTCTTTCTTTTTTATTGGCCTCCTTTTTGGCCAGTTCTGCTTTGAAGCTGTTTAAGCGAAGAGTGAGAATAGAAGCCGCACCGGAAGCGGCATCCCTAATCGGGCTGAGCGCTGATATCAAGCCACTGAACGCAGCTTCAGAAACAGCAACAAACAGTCCCGCGCTCTGAACCTCTGTGTTCTCTCCGGCGGTGACCAGAGAGATGCCGTCTATATTCGTCTGTAGTGCAAAGCTCTGTCCGCCGCTGGTATATGTAAGCTGAAAACTTCCATCCTCAAGCAGCGTTCCCTCTCCGATGGCGAAATCATCCCCGATCTGGTCGGCAAGCTCCAGCGGAACGGAAAAGCTCAGGTTCTCGTCCGCGTAGGCGAGGGCGTCGTCATCAACGCTTACATTGGCAGCCGCAAGACTGTCAGCCAGCGGCATCAGGCCTTCCACCAGCTCGCTGAGACCCTCCATGTAGTCGTCGTACAACTCCTCCAAATCGAGTTGGATTTCGTTGTACTTTTCAATCAGCTCAAGCGCCGCAGGGTCTGTGACCCCCTCGGTGGATTTAAGGGTGAAATCCATCTCCTCCGGGACGATGGATTCCAGTCCGGCCAGACTGTCCAGCAAACTCATCTGCTCCGATAGCCACAGGTTGCTGTAATAATAGTTGTCGTCCTCCCATGCCAGCTCGTGCAGCTCGGCGTATTCGGCGGCATAGCTGTCTTCGGCGGAGAGGATGGTCAGCCCCTCCACGCCCGCAAAAGCGTCGTCCCCGATCTCGGAGACCGTCTCGGGCAAGTATATCCGCTTGACCCCGCTGTAGGCGAAGGCGCGCGCGCCGATGGACGTGGTTCCGTAGGGGATCACGACCTCGTCAAGCGATTCGTCGCCGTAGAAAGCCTCGTCCTCGATCCGCTTGATCGAGGCGGGCAGGTTCAGCGTCTGCGCGAAGGCCTCACAGCCGAGGGAAAAGAGCATCGCGGCTGTCAGCAGCAGAGCAAAACATCGTTTCATCTTTTTTCCTCCTATGTTTTTTATATTGTCATCCGCCTGCGGGCGGAAGCCTCACCGTGAAAACCTCGAAAAACGCGAAAAGGCGCAGCGCAGCCCCGAACGGGGCGCGCCGCGCCTGTGTTTATTGCAGCCGTGGAGAAAAGGGCAGAATTATATTCTGACTGACTGACTGACTGACTGACTGACGATAGGCTGCGCCGTCATGTCTGTCAACCCCTTTCTCTTATATTCCAATATTTACTATACACGAAAACTATCGTCTTTGCAAGTACGGAATGCAGAATTTCGGGGCTGTGCTGCTATTCCAGCGCGGCTTTCAGCTTCTCCAGCGCGCGCTTTTCGATGCGCGAGACGTAGCTGCGGCTGATGGCGCAGGCCTCGGCGGTCTCGCGCTGGGTCAGGGGGCGCGCGCCGCTCAGCCCGTAGCGCAGCGTCACGACGCGCCGCTCCCGCTCGTCGAGCGCGGTCTGCACGCAGCGGCGCAGGGCGCGCGCCTGCTCCTCGTTCCCGATCCGCTCGGCCAGATCGTCCTCCTCCGCGAGCGTGTCGAGCAGCGAGCCGCCGCCCTCCCCCTCCGCGTCGAGCTCGTCGGACAAACTCACCTCCCCGCCGTGCTTGCGGCGCGAGCGGAAGTACATCAGCACCTCGTTTTCGATGCAGCGCGAGCAGTAGGTCGCGAGGCGTATTTTTCTCTCGGGCTTGAAGCTGTTGATCCCCTTGATGAGCCCGATCGTGCCGATGGACAGCAGATCGTCCATGTCGTCGCTCTGGGCGTAGTACTTCTTCAAGATGTGCGCGACGAGGCGCAGGTTGTGCTCCACGAGCGTGTTGCGCGCGGCGAGGTCGCCCGCGGCGCTGCGCGCGAGGCAGTCCGCCTCCTCCTCGCGGCTCAGCGGGCGCGGGAAGGAATCCGTCGGCAGGACGCGCAGCATCGGCAGGACGCTGTTTATCAGCAAAAGGAACGCGGTTTCGAGCATCTTCTCACCTCCCTGCCAGTCTATTCCGACAGGGCCTGACCGTATGCGCGAAACCGCGTTCCCGCTCTCCGACCCGCTGCGGAAGAATGCTGAAAAACGCGCGGACGGTTTGACAGCAAATCACTCTCGGTAGTATAATACTGTGCATAAAGAGAGCGCTGTCCTGATAGAAGAGGATGTGAAGCTGCCGTATGAATGCGAGAGAGAAGCCTATGACGCGCCTTGCCCGATTTATCGTCGATAAACGCGGGCTGTTCTGCGTGCTGTTTCTTGCTCTGATGGCCTTCTCCGTGATCTCCCTGCGCTGGGTCAAGGTGGAGGAGGATATCACGGTCTATCTGCCCTCGGACGCGGAGGCGCGCCGGGGTCTGGACATCATGAAGGAGGAGTTCACCACCCTCGGCAGCGCGCAGATCATGGTCAAAGGCGTGAGCTTCGAGCAGGCGCAGGCCTACGCCGACGCGATAAGCGAGCTCGAGGACGTGGCGATGCTCCGCTTCGACGAGAGCGCGAACCACTATCACGACGGCCTCGCGCTCTTTGAGATCACCTTCGCCGACGTGACCGAGTCCGAGCGCAGCGAAAGGGCGCTCGAGGCGGCCGAGGCGCTGCTTGCGGGGGAGGATACGACCGTCTATTCCGACGTCGGCTTCTCGCTCGCGGAGATGGTCGGCGAGCAGATGGTGACGGTGCTGATTCTCGCCGTGCTCGTCGTGCTCTCGGTGCTGACCTTCACCTCCAGCACCTTCGCCGAGGTGCCGATGATGATCCTCACCTTCCTGACCGCCGCTGTCATCAACCTCGGCACGCACTTTCTGCTCGGGACGATCTCCTTCGTCTCCAACTCCGTAGCCGTCGTGCTGCAGCTCGCGCTGTCGATCGACTACGCGATCATCCTCTGCAACCGCTACAAGGAGGAGCACGAGCGCCTCGGCATCCGCGAGGCCGTCATCAAGGCGCTCGCCGCCTCGATCCCGGAGATCTCCGCGAGCAGCCTGACCACCATCGCCGGTCTCACCGCCATGACGCTCATGAAGCTGCGCCTCGGCGTCGACATGGGCATGTGCCTCATCAAGGCCATTCTCATCAGCCTCATGACCGTGTTCTTCTTCATGCCCTTCCTGCTGATGCTCTTCGGCAAGGCCATGGATAAGACCAAGCACCGCCGCTTCGTGCCGAAGATCAGCTTCGTCGGGCGCTTTGCCTACCGGACGCGCGTGCTGTTCCCGATCATCTTTGTCTGCCTTGTCGCCGCGGGGTACTACTTCTACAACCAGACCGACTACGCCTACTCCGGCGAGATCGTGTCCGCCTTCCGGCAGACCGAGCACGAGGCCGCGAAGAGCGAGATCAAGGAGTCCTTCGGCGAGAGCAACCTGGTCGCCGTGCTCGTCCCCGCGGGCGAGTACGAGGCCGAGAAGGAGCTGCTCCGTGAGCTGAACGCCTGCCCAGAGGTCAAGTCCGCGACGGGGCTGAGCGCCATTGAGATCCGCGAGGGGCTCTCCATCGTCGACAAGGTGACGTATCCGCAGTTCGCGGAGCTCGCGCAGGTCGACGAGACCACCGCCAAGGCGCTCTACGCCTACTTTGCCGCCGAAAAGGGCGACCACCGCGAGGCTGAAAGCGATCTGGACAGCTACGAGGCCTCGCTGATCGAGCTCTTCCTGTTCCTGCACGGCCGCATCGAGGCCGGGGAGATCGAGCTCGAGGAGGAGCAGGCCGCACAGGTCAACGAGCTCTTCGGCCAGCTCAGTCTGCTGCAAAGTCAGCTCATGGGCGAGCGGCACAGGCGCCTCATCCTGAACCTCGCGCTGCCCCTCCAGTCGGAGGAGACCTTCGCCTTCCTCGAGCGCATCCACGATCTCGGCCTGCGCTGCTGCGGCGAGAGCGTCGTGCTCACCGGCGACAGCGTCTCCGCCCTCGGCTTCAAGGAATCCTTCGCCTACGACAACATGACCGTCGGGCTCATGTCGCTCGTGCTGGTCATGGTGATCCTGTTCTTCACCTTCAAGTCCTTCGGGATGCCGCTGCTGCTGATCCTCGTCATCCAGGGCAGCATCTGGATGAACTTCGCCATCTCGGCCTTACAGGGCAAATACGTCTTCTTCCTCTGGTACCTGATCGTCAGCGCCATCCAGATGGGCGCGAACATCGACTACGCGATCGTCGTCTCCTCGCGCTACATGGAGCTGCGCGAGACGATGGATCGCCGCGAGGCCATCATCGAGACGCTGAACCTCGCCTTCCCGACCATCATCACCTCCGGGCTCATGATGATCTGCGCGGGTCTGCTGATCGCCTTCCAGGTCTCCCAGTGCATCATCGCCGGCATGGGCTACTATGTCGGCACCGGCACGAGCATCTCGCTGTGCCTGATCCTCTTCGCGCTGCCGCAGCTTCTGCTGCTGGGCGACCGCTTTGTGGCCGTCACCCGCGTACAGCCGGAGAACTCCGCCGTCTGGGTCTATGTGGCGCGCAACCGCCGCCGCGTCGCCTCGGCGCTGCTCGCCGTCGCGGCGCTGCTGTCGCTGGCCGCCGCGCCCTATGCGCTGCGCTCCGGCGACCGCTTTGACGCCGACGCGCAGGACTATGCCGGGGCGCTGCTCAGCGAGACCGAGGCGCTGAGAGCAACTGCGCAGCGCGTCGAGGAGCGGCGCGGCGCCACGCTCGCCTACGACTTCGCCGAGCAGCTCATGACCGACGAGATCGGCTCGGAACGGCTCGCAGAGGGCGAGGAGCAGTATGCCGAGGGCAAGGCCGCCTACGACTCGGGGCTTGCGATGTACTCCGACGGCGCGCAGCAGCTCGCCGACGCGCGCGCGCAGTACAACGCGGGCGCCGCCAGGCTCGCCGACGCGCAGGCGCAGTACGACGCGGGCGTGGCGCAGGTCGAGGCCGCAAAGCAGCAGCTCGCCGACGGCCAGGCGCGCTATGACGCCGGCGTCGTCGAGGTCGAGGCCGCGAAGCAGCAGCTCGCCGACGGCCAGGCGCAGTACGACGCGGGTCTCGCCGAGTACAACTCCGCCAAGGCCGCGTTCGACGCGATCTCCCCGCTGTTTGAGAACGCCCTCGCCATGCAATCGCGCTATCGGGAGCTCCAGAGCCAGTACGACCAGGCGGTCGCGAACGGCGACATGGTGACGGCGCTCGCCCTGACCGCGCCGCTCGCCGCGGCGAAGCTCGCCTTCGACAACACGGGCTTCAACGAGGTGCTGGGGCGCTATCAATCCGCCCGGGCGGAGCTCGCCTCCGCCGAGGCGCAGCTTGCCGCGGGCAAGGCCGCGCTCGATTCCGGCTACGCCCAGCTCGCCGAGGCCGAGCAGCAGCTTGCCGACGGCAAGGCGCAGCTCGACGCGGGCTACGCCGCGCTGCCCGAGGCCGAGGCGCAGCTTGCCGCGGGCAAGGAGAAGCTTGACGCGGGCTACGCGCAGCTCAACGACGGCGGCGCGCAGATCAACGCCGGGCAGTACGCCCTGGACAGCGCCGGGGCGAAGCTCGCCGCCGGCAAGGAGCAGCTCGACGAGGCCGCCGGTCAACTGGAAGAGGGCCGGGAGCTGCTGGCGCAGAACAAGGAGGACTTGCAGGACAGCCTCGCCGCGCTCGACGCGCTCGCCGACGACGAGGCGCGCGTGCAGCAGGGGCTGGCGCTGCTGCTCGGCGAACCGCTGCTTTCGCAGCAGCGGCGCGGCAGCACGATGGATACGCTCGACGCGATCGCCGACGCGCTGCGCGCCTGTCTCGAGAGCGCAGCGGCGCAGCGCCGCTATGTGCGCTTCGTCGCGCCCGATCTCGCGCTCGCCGCGCTCTGCGCCCTGCTCGCGCTGCTGCTGTCGAAAAAGCGCGCCGCGGCCTCCGCGCGCCTCGCGGCCATTTCCGCGCTGCTCGCCGCCGCGGGTCTGCTCTTCTGGCTGCGCCGCTGCGGCGACCTGAGCCCCTGGGTGCTGCTGCCCGCCGCGCTGCTCGTGGTCTTTGGCGCCCTCTTCGCCGAAGTGCTGTTCCGCCAGGCGCGGCAGACGCCCCTGGCCGCCGCGCCGACGCCCGCGCCGGTATCCGCGCCCGCCGCGCAGCCGGCGATCTCCCCGGAGTTCTTCTCCGAAGCCCTCGCCCAGCTCGACTCCAAGCAGCTCGAAGCCGTGCTCAAGGCCTTCTTTGCGTCGGAGGAATTCAAAAACGCGATGGAGAAGACCAGGGGGAAGAAAGAGGAATAAGAAAAACCCATCGGGGATGCGCCGTCGGCGCATCCCCGATTTTTGATCTGTCCGCGAAGCGGACGCCATAATTACAGTGAAAGCTCCGCTTCACAGTAAGTATAATTGATTCAAGCGTAACTGTTCAGTCCTTGTCATGGCTTCGCGAGCGAAGCGAGTCGAAGGATCTTTTTTATTCCGGGATAAGATTCTTCCGGCCATGGGCTCTACGGCTCCTCAGAATGACACGGGGGACTGAATAGATACATTCAAGCGCGCGTTCCTCGCCCCTGACGGGGCAACCGGAACGGATGCGCAAAAATCCCCATGCGGTGCAGCTTTCATGCGTCGTGGCAAGGCTTTCGGCGCATGGGGATTTATTCATGATTCATTTACGACAGGCCAGCTCCCGTTGGAGCTGGCCTGTCGGCTTTCAGCAGAGCTGCGCGCCGGCGGGGACGGAGTCGTCGAGCATCAGCAGATGCAGCTCCTCCTTGCCGTCGACCTCGCGCACGGCGGAGAGCAGCATGCCGTTGGACTCCTGACCCATCATCTTGCGGCTCGGGAGGTTCAGGATGGCGACCACGGTCTTGCCGACCAGCTGCTCGGGCTCGTAGAACTTGTGGATGCCCGAGAGGATCTGCCGCTCCGTGCCGCTGCCGTCGTCGAGCCGGAACTTGAGGAGCTTCTCGCTCTTCTTGACCGCCTCGCAGGCGAGCACCTTGCACACGCGCATGTCGCACTTGGCAAACTCGTCGATCGTGACGTTCGGGAGCACCGGNNGCCGCGTCGATGCGCGGGAAGAGCGTCTCGCCCTTGTGTACCTCGACGTCATTGGGCAGCACGCCGTAGTCCCCGGCCTTCTCCCAGGTCACGGCCTCGCCGGAGGCGCCGATCTGCGTGAAGGCCCTCTCGCAGCTTGCGGGCATGAAGGGGGTCAGCAGCACCAGCGAGACGCGCAGCGCCTCGAGCAGATTGTACATGACCGTGGCGAGGCGGGCCTGCTTGCTCTCGTCCTTCGCGAGCTTCCAGGGCGCGGTCTCGTCGATGTACTTGTTCGCGCGCTGCACGAGGCGGAAGACCTCCTCCAGCCCGACGTGGAGCTGGAAGGCGTCCATCTGTTCGGCGTAGCGCTCCTTCGTGGAGCGGATCAGAGAGATCAGCTCGTCGTCGAGCGGCTCGGATTCGCGCGCCTCGGGCAGCTTGCCGCCGAAGTACTTCTCGACCATGGCCGTCGTGCGGGAGACGAGGTTGCCGAGGTCGTTGGCGAGGTCGGTGTTGATCGTGGAGATCAGCAGCTCGTTGGAGAAGTTGCCGTCGGAGCCGAAGGGGAAGGTGCGCAGCAGGAAGAAGCGCAGCGCGTCCACGCCGAACTTCTCGGCCAGCAGATAGGGATCGACCACGTTGCCCTTGGACTTGGACATCTTGCCGCCGTCGATGACGAGCCAGCCGTGGCCGTAGACCTTCTTCGGCACGGGCTCGCCCACGCTCATGAGCATGGCGGGCCAGATGATCGAGTGGAAGCGCACGATCTCCTTGCCGACGATGTTCACCGGCGGCCAGTACTTGTCATAGTCGTCGTAGCGGTCGTTCAGGTAGCCCAGCGCGGTCGCGTAGTTGAAGAGCGCGTCGACCCAGACGTAGACGACGTGGCCCGGATCGAAGTCCACCGGGACGCCCCAGGTGAAGCTGGTGCGGGAGACGCAGAGATCCTCGAGGCCGGGCTTGATGAAGTTGTTGATCATCTCGTTGACGCGGGAGGCGGGCTCGAGGAAGGTGCCGGTCTCCAGGAAGGTGCCGGTCTCCAGCAGCTCCTGCACGGGCTTGGCGTACTTGGAGAGGCGGAAGAAGTAGGCCTCCTCCTCCGCGTCGTGCACCTCGCGGCCGCAGTCGGGGCACTTGCCGTCGACGAGCTGGCTCTCGGTCCAGAAGCTCTCGCAGGGCGTGCAGTACTTGCCCTTGTACTCGCCCTTGTAGATATCGCCCTTGTCGTACATCTTCTTGAAGATGCGCTGGATGGAGGCGACATGGTAGTCGTCGGTCGTGCGGATGAAGCGGTCGTTGGAGATGTTCATCAGCTTCCACAGGTCGAGGATGCCGCTCGGGCCGGTGACGATCTTATCGACGAACTGCTGCGGCGTGACCCCGGCGGCCTTCGCCTTCTCCTCGATCTTCTGGCCGTGCTCGTCCGTGCCGGTCAGAAACATCACGTCATAGCCGCACAGGCGCTTGTAGCGCGCGATCGTGTCGGTCGCGACGGTGCAGTAGGTGTGGCCGATGTGCAGCTTGTCGGAGGGGTAGTAGATGGGGGTAGTGATATAGAAGGGCTTCTTCTCCATAGTCGTGTCTCCTCTTTTATCCGTTTTGTGCGGCGTCGGCCTCGTACTTCGCGGCCGGCCAGTCGATATCCTCGTCGTGCTTGTGGTAGGTGCTCGCGGGCAGCTCGCGCGTCTCGATCAGGTTCCCCTCGGCGTCGAAGACGTTGGCGTAGAGATACACGTTCCAGCCGGTGGCGACGCCCCAGGTCTCGTCATAGATCGTATAGCGATCCTCGTAGAGCTCGATGTGGGTGCCGAGGGTGTCCGTGCCCCAGATCTCCACCGTGATCGAACGCCCGACGGGGTCGGCCTCGGCGTGGATGCGGATCGGGTAGTCGCGGCTGTTGATGAACTTGAAATCCGGCTGCGGCCAGCTCACGGTCGCGTCCTGCCCCCAGGGGAGGTAGTCTACCTTGAAGTAGTGGCTGTCGCGGCTGCGCAGATTGAGCTGGGAATAGAGCACGGCGCAGTAGAGCGTCGAGGACACCTGGCAGATGCCGCCGCCGAGCTCCTCCACGACCTCGCCGTTGGAATAGGCCGCGGCCATGAGGAAGCCGTTGTCCAGCGTGCGCTCGCCGACCGTCTCGTTATAGCTGAAGACCTCGCCGGGCTTGAGCACCACGCCGTTGATCTTCGAGGCCGCGAGCTGGATGTTGCTGATGCGGTTCTGGATGCTGTTGGGGAAGTAGGAGGTCTGCTCGCCGAGCTTGTCGCGGAACAGCAGCGCGCGCAGCCCCTCGCCCGTCGTCTCGGGCCAGGTGATCGTGAGCGGGATCAGCGCCTCCTCGAGCCAGGGCGTCTCGTTCCAGACGGCGAGCGCCTGCTCCACAGCGAAGGTGCAGCCCACGGTCTCGTCCACGACCTCCCAGTCCTCGTCGAAATAGGCGTCCTGCGGCTCGACGGCGAGAGATCGATAGATCTCCTCGAAGTCCGGCGCCGCGGGGAGGTTTTCGAGCTGCTCATAGCGCAGCGTCTCCTGCTTTGTCAGCAGCGCCTCGCGCACGGCGGCGGCGAGCTTCGCGGCGTCGATTGTGACGATCCCCGCGCCCTTGCGCATGCGCAGACATTCGTTCTCCCTGTCCACGGTGTAGGACGCTTCGCCCGCCGTCGCCTCCTCGAAGGCGGCGAGCCCCTCCTGTAAGACGGAGTCCAGATAGGGCTCGTTGAGCGTGACGGCGAAGTCCCCGAGGTTCACGCCGCCGGAGTAGCTGCGCAGCCAGCAGCCGAGATCGGCCAGCCAGGAGCCGGAGTGCCCGTAGGCGAAGGCGGCGTTCACGGCCTTTTGCAGGGGCAGCGCGGAGCCGGCCTTCTGCTTGTCGACCTCAAAGCGCACACCGGCGGGCAGCTCCACCGTGAGGGGGCGCTGCGCCTCCTGATCCCAGCCCTGCGCCGACAGCGTCTCGGCGGTCTGCTCCTTTGTGAGTCCGCCGATCGCGATGCCGTCGAGATAGACGTTCGGGAGGTTCGTGTCGCTCGCCGAGACGCAGGAGCCCGCGTAGAGCGCGCCGCAGAGCAGCGCGAGCAGCAGCGAGGCCGCCACGACGATCGCGCGGCGTGTGGCGCGCTGCCGCCGGAGCTGCCGTTTGGAGGGGCGCTTCGGCGCTTTCTTCGGCTCGGCGTCCAGATAGTCCTCAATGCTGCGCGGGCGTTTTTTCTTCTTTGGGGCGGCGTCCTCGGCCTCAGGCGCGTCGGGCTTTTTCTTCGCCGCGGCTTCCTCCGCCTCGGGCGCGTCGGGCTTTTTCTTCGCCGCGGCTTCCTCCGCCTTCGGCGCGTCGGGCTTCTTCTTCGGCGCGGGGGCTTCCGCCTCCGGCGCGCTGTGCCTGCCCTTCGGCGCGGGGGCTTCCGCCTCCGGCGCGCTGTGCCTGCCCTTCGGCGCGGGGGCTTCCGCCTCCGGCGCGCTGGTTTTTTTCTTCTTTACGGGCGTCTCCGCCTCGCTCGCGCGGCGCTTTTTCTTTCCCGTCGAGGCCGGTTTCTTCTCCGGCGTCTCGCGCAGGGAGCGGCGGCGGACTTCCTTTTCCCGGGACGCGCCGCGTCTGCCGCGCGCGCCCTCGTTTGCTTCATGTTGTGCCACTGATACTTTTCCTCGTTATTCTTTACAGCGTGTTCTCATAATCCTTATACAGCTCGGCGAAGCGCTCGTCCTGCCCCTTCGGGAGCTCGGGCACTTCCTCCTCCGCCGCGTTCGCCCAGGGCGCGTAATCGCTGCGCCCCTTGGCCTGCGCCTCGAGCAGAATGCCGATCAGGGTGTTGGAGATCAGAAAGCCCGGCACCGTGAAGTGCCAGCGATCCCCCTCCTGCTCCACCCAGCCCTTCTCCCGGAAGGCGCGCAGCACACGCTCGACCGCCTGCCAGTTGGCCTGGGCGCGCACGCGGTACTCGTCGGCGGAGATGCCGCGCGCGGTGCGCATGCCGAGCATCACATACTCCACCGAGCGCTCCAGCGCGTCGAGCACCTCATACTCGCCCCGCAGCGAGGTGCCGCGGTGTACCGCCGCGATGTAGTGCTTGAGATCGGGCACGAAGCTGTAGCGCGTGTGGCCGACGCTGGAGGCCGCGCCGGGGCCGAAGCCCATGTAATCGTCCAGCGTCCAGTATTTCATATTGTGGCGGCACTCGAAGCCCGGTCGGGCGAAGTTCGAGATCTCGTACTGCTCATAGCCGAAGCGCGCGAGCGTCTCCGCCGCGTAGAAGTACATGTCCGCCTGCTCGTCGTCGTCCGGGAGCACGGGCGAGCCGTGGTACTCCTTGTACATCGGCGTCCCCTCCTCGAGCTTGAGCCCGTAGCAGGAGATGTGCTCGGGCTTGAGCTCGATGACGCGGGCGAGGGAGTCCGCCCAGTCGGCGGGGGTCTGGGTGGGCAGGCCGTAGATCAGGTCGATGCTGATATTGTCGAAGCCCGCCTCGCGCGCCGTGCGGAAGGCGTCCTTCGCCTGCGAGAAGCTGTGCCGCCGCCCGATGATCTTGAGCAGGTCGTTGTTGGCCGACTGCACGCCCATCGAGAGGCGGTTCACGCCCTCGCGGCGCAGCAGCTTCAGCTCGTCGAGGCTCATGCTGTCGGGGTTGCACTCGACCGTGACCTCGGAATCAAGGCGCACGTTGCCGTTGAGCTTGAGGACGTCGAAGATCTCGCACAGGCGCTCCGCCCCGTAGTAGCTCGGGGTGCCGCCGCCGAAGTAGACGCTGTCCACCTCGTATTCCCTGATCCCGGCGGCCGATTCCTCGATATGGGCGATCAGCGCCTGCTGATACCCGTCCATCTGCCTGTCGCAGCCCGCGAGGGAATAGAAGTCGCAGTAGCTGCACTTGCTGGCGCAGAAGGGGATATGAATATAGATACCGAGGCGCGGTCGTTGCTTCATGGTGTGTCTCCGTGTGGAAATGAAAAATGAAAAGCGAAAAATGAAAAATTATGGTGTCGCCTTCGGCGACGATTGAATTGTAATCCGTCGGCGAAGCCGACTCCTCAATTTTTCATTTTTCATTTTTACTTTTTAATTTGTCAAAACAGCTCTGCGACCAAGTCCGTAAACTCCGCCGTGTCCTCGACCTCGAGACCGGCGTTCATCTCGGAGAGCACCCAGAGGATCTTGGCGAGCTTCTTCGCCTTTTCCTTATCGCTCTCGAAGGCGGCCTTGACGGCGGCGTAGGCCGGGTGCTCGGGGTTCAGCTCCAGGACGCGGGTCGCGCGCATCTTGCGCATCTCCTCGCTCGGGCCGTTGCGGAAGTAGCGCTCCATCTCGAGCGTGAGCGGGCCCTCGCTCGTCAGGCAGCAGGGGCGGCTCGCGAGCTTGCGGCTGAGGCGCACCTTCGCGACCTCCTCGCCGACGGCCTCCTTCACGAAGTCGAGGATGTCCTTGTTCTCGATCTCCCGCTCCTCGGCGGCCTTCTTCTCCTCCTCGGTCTCAAAGCCGAGATCGTCGGTCACGACGTTGCAGAAGCGCTTGCCGTCCACCTCGCGGAGGTTCTCGATCACCATCTCGTCGAGCGGGCTTGTGAGATAGAGGAGCTGGAAGCCGCGGGAGCGCACCTGCTCGCACTGGGGCAGCGCCATCGCGTGCTTGAGCGTGTCGGCGCTCGCGTAGTAGATCGCCGCCTGGCTCTCGGGCATCGCCTCGCGGTACTCCTTGAGCGTGACGCGCCCGTCCTCCTTATCGCTGTAGAAGAGCAGCAGGTCGCGCAGGAAGTCCTTGTAGCGGCCGTACTCGTCGCAGACGCCGACCTTGAGGTCGACGCCGAAGTTCGTGAAGAACTCCTCGTACTTGGGCCGGTCCTCGCGCATGAGCTTTTCGAGCTCGCCCTTGATGCGCTTCTCGAGGTTCTGGCCGATGACGCGGAGCTGCCGGTCGTGCTGCAGCAGCTCGCGGGAGATGTTCAGGCTCAGGTCGGGCGAATCGACCACGCCCTTGACGAAGTCGAAGTAGGGGTGCAGCAGCTTGTCGCACTTCTCCATGATCATGACGCCGTTGGAGTAGAGCGTGACCCCGCCTTTATTATCGCCGGAAAAGACGTTCTCATTCTGCTCGCCGGGGACGAAGAGCATGGCCTTGTAGCTCACCGTGCCCTCGGCGTTCACGCGCACGAGCGCGCAGGGATCCTTGCGGTCGCGGTTCTTCTCCTTATACCAGGCGATGCAGTCGTCGTCTGTGACCTCGCTCTTCGAGCGCTGCCAGATCGGCACCATGCTGTTGACGGTCTCGTTCTTCGTCACCGTGCGGTAGTCGAACTTCGGGCTGCCGTCGTCGTTCTTCTCGCCCGTCTCATAGCGCTCCTGGTGCTCCACGTCCATGCGGATCGGCCAGCGCACATAGTCGGAATACTTCTTGATGAGCGCCTTGAGCTTCCAGACCTCGAGGTAGGAGCCGTAGATCTCGTCCTCCGTGTCGGGCTTGAGGTGCATGATGACCTCGGTGCCGACGCCGTCCTTTTCGATCTCCGCGACGGTGTAGCCGTCCGCGCCGCGGCTCTGCCACATGACGCCCTTCTCCTCGCCGTACTTGCGGGAGTAGACCGTGACCTCGTCGGACACCATGAAGGCGGAGTAGAAGCCCACGCCGAACTGGCCGATGATGCTGAGGTCCTCGGCCTTGGCCTGCTCCATCTCGCCCTTGAACTGGAAGGAGCCGGACTTCGCGATCACGCCGAGATTGCTCTCGGCCTCATCCAGCGTCATGCCGATGCCGTTGTCGCGCACGGTGAGGGTGCGCGCGGCCTTGTCGGGGATCAGGTCGATGCGAAAATCGTCGCGATTGAGCCCCACGCCCTCGTCGGTGAGCGAGAGGTAGCAGAGCTTGTCGATCGCGTCGGATGCGTTGGAGAGGATCTCGCGCAGGAAGATCTCCTTGTTGGTGTAGATGGAATTGATCATCAGGTCAAGGAGCCGCTTGCTCTCAGCCTTGAACTGCTTTTTGCCCATGGTTTCGTATTGCCTCCATTTTTCTTTGTCGACCCGTAGGCCGATCAAAATTCATAATGGTATATTATAGCACAAGTCCCTGTAATTTCAATACGTTTTTCAGGTAAAAATCCCGCGCCCGCGAGAAAGACTATGATACAGTTCCCCTTCTGTCATTCTGAGCGAAGCGAAGAATCTGAAAACACCGCGTCATTCTGAGCGAAGCGAAGAATCTTTCCCGAAGAGTTCTCAGAAGCTTCATATTAAAAGATCCTTCGTCACTTCGTTCCTCAGGATGACAAAACGGGAACTGTCTTGAGACAGTCCCCGCCTGTCGGCTCCTCAGAATGACACGGGCCGAAGCTATACAAGACTGTAGATCGCGAGAGAGAAAAGAGGATCATCCATCATGAAAGCAATCATACTGGCCGGGGGCGACGGGACGCGCCTCAGGGCCGTCACCGGCGAGCGCCCCAAGCCCCTCGTGCCGCTGCTGGGGCGGCCGCTCATGGCCTATACGCTCGAGCTGCTGCGCAGGCACGGCTTCACGGATATCTGCGCCGCGCTGCGCTACCGCGCGCAGGACATCATCGACGCCTTCGGCGACGGACACGAACTCGGCGTCAGGCTGTCCTACCGCGTGGAGACCGATTCCTGGGGCACGGCCGGGGCGGTGAAGCGCTGCGGGGAATTTATCGGCGGGGAGGACGTGCTGATCGTCAGCGGGGACGCCGCCTGCGACTACGATCTCACAGCGCTCTGGCGCGCGCACCGGGAGCGAAAGCCCGCCGCGACGCTCGCCCTCGCCCGCGAGCCCGAGCCGCTGCGCTTCGGTCTCACGGTGACCGACGAGGCCGGGACGATCCGCGCCTTCATCGAAAAACCCGACTGGCCGCAGGTCGTCACCGACCTGGTGAACACGGGCATCTATGTGCTCTCGCCGCGCGCGCTCGAGGCCGTGCCGCCGGATCGCGCCTGCGACTTCGCGCGCGACCTCTTCCCCGCCCTGCTCGAGCGCGGCGAGACCCTGCTCGGGACGCCCATGGAGGGCTACTGGTGCGACGTGGGCACGCCGCTGAGCTATTACCGCTGCTGCGCGGACGCGCTCGAGGGGCGGCTGCGGCTGGAGAGCGCGCCGGAATTCCGCACGCCGCCGGATGCGCAGGCGCAGGAGGCGGAGGAGCGCGGCTTCGTGCTCGACTGCCCCTGCCCAGACCGCGCCGCGGCCATGGGGACGCTCTCCGAGCAGCTCATGGAGCTCGGCGCGGACTACGCCGACGGGCTGCGCCTCGCCGGGGAGCGCTTCCGTCTGCACATCAGCCCGCTCGCGCGCGAGGCCGCCCTGCGCGTCTGCGTCCAGAGCGAGGACGCGGAGCTCGCGCGGTCGCTGGCGTTCTCGGCGAAGGAGATCATTGAAGCTATGAACCGGGAATGAGGGATGTGCCGCGCAGCGGCACATCCCTCACACAATAGACAGCAGCGTCTCCGCCGCGCGGACGGTCTGCTCCTCCGTGACAAAGGGCGAGAAGCTGAAGCGCACGGCGCCGGTCTCGAGCGTGCCGGCGCTCTCGTGCGCGAGCGGCGCACAGTGCAGGCCGCCGCGGACGCAGACGCCCCTCTCCCCGAGGCGCTGCGCGAGCGTCTCGGCGTCAAGCCCCGGACAGCGCAGACTCACAACGCCGCTCTGCCCCTCGCCGGTGAAGAGCTCGAGCCCGCTGCCCCGCAGCTCTTCGGTGAAGCGCGCGAGCAGCCGCCGCTCGTGCGCGAGGATCGAGGCTGTCCCGCATTTTCGCACATAGCGCAGCCCCTCGAGCAGCCCCGCGACGCCGCAGACGTTGTGCGTCCCGGCCTCCAGGCGGTCTGGCAGCTCCTCCGGCATCGCGGGCAGGCGGCTGTTCGAGCCCGAGCCGCCGTAGAGCAGCGGTTCGGCCTCGTGGCCGACGAGCAGCAGCCCGGTTCCCTGCGGCCCGAGCAGCCCCTTGTGCCCCGGCATCGCGACAAAGGCCGCGCCCCAGCGCGCGAAATCTATATCCAGCACGCCCGCGCCCTGCGAGGCGTCGACGATCAGCGGCACGCCCTGCGCCCGGCAGAGCGAGGCGATCTCGTCGATGGGCAGGACATAGCCGAAGACGTTCGAGACCTGGGTGCAGACCGCCGCGTCCGCGCCGGGCAGCAATCGCGCAAACTCGCGCAGCGTATCCTCGGGCTCGAAAAGCCGCCGCCCCGCGATTCTGAGCGCCGCGCCGCGCGCGTACAGCGGCCTTGTCACCGCGTTGTGCTCAAAGCCCGATATGACCACCCGGCTCCCCGGACGCACGAGGGAGCCGATCGCGATATTCAGCGCGTGCGTGGCGTTCATCGTGAAGACCACGTTCTCCGGCGCGTCCATACAAAAGAGCGCCGCGGCCTCCTCCCGGCAGTCGAGCAGCAGCTCGGCGGCGCGCATCGCGGGCGTGTGGCTCCCGCGTCCGGGGCTCGCGAGCGTGCGCGCCGCCTCCGCCATCGCCCGCCCCACCGCGAGCGGCTTATACAGCGAGGTCGCCGCGCTGTCGAGATAGATCACAGCGCCACCTCCGCATAGCTCCCGTCCGCCTCGCGGCGAAAGAGCTTTCCGACGCGCAGCGAAGCGCCGCGCAGCCGCGAGAGCGCCTCGCCCGGACGCCCGCGCAGCGTCACCGCGTAGGCGCAGCCGCTGCTCGAGAGCCCCTGCGGGGCCTTGATGACCGTCGCGGTGAGGCCGCCGCGCTCGAGCAGGCGCGCCGCGCGCTGCGCGTGTGTGAGGGATCGAAACGTAATCAGATAGATGCTCATGCTCACCAAGCTCCCTGTTGTTGCGTTTACCCGCGCGCAAAAAGACCGCGCACAGAAGCATTGCATTCTATGCGCGGTTTGGCCGTATGGTGAGATTTATCGGATCGCGAAGCGGGCGAGGAGGTTTTCCACGCTCCCGTCCATGACGCGCAGGATGCGCTCGGTCGTGATCTCCCTGGGAAGCTGCATCCCCTGGTCAAGCCACTGGCCGATAAAGCCGATGGCGAGATCGGCGTAGAACTCCACGACGAACTCGAAGTTCTGCCGGTCGATGTCGTAGCCCTCCGAGACGAGCTCCGCGAAGCTGCGGATGCACGCGGCGAGCTTGCCGCGCAGATAGCGCAGCATATAGACCCGGCTGTCGGAGTTGTAGACGTTGAGCGTGAAGCTGCTGTTCTCTTGCAGATAGTCCATGAAGAACATCACATCCTCGCGCCAGCGCTCGCGAACCACCTGCCGGGGCAGCACGCGGTTGGCGTCCTCCTCAAAGACCCACTCGAGCAGATCGTACACGTCGTCAAAATGATAGTAGAAGGTCTGCCGGTTGACCCCGCAGATCTCCACGAGATCCTTGACCGTGATCTTCCCGATGGGCTTGACGCGCATCATCTGCCTGAGCGCGTCGGCCAGCGCCTCCTTGGTTCCGTTTGCCATGCGTCCCTCCCGCCGCCTGTCTGTACACAGGCAAAAAGCTTGTATGGAAACTATAGCACAGATGGGCAAAAAAGGCAAACGGAAGTATAGCGGTCTGTGAACCAACAACGCTGAAGTGTAAAGGTAAGTTCCGGTTCCGGTGCAAAGGAATGGGATTCAGTCGTGAAAAAGCGAAATAATGCAAGGATAGCGAAAACAAGAATCGTAACTGTTCAGTCCTTCGGTTCTGCTGAGGGGCTGGTCTCGTAAGGGGCCAGTCTACTCGACCGGGCGTTGAAGCCTTCAGCCCTGCACAAGCTCGTCCCGCAGCTCCAAATGCTGCTTTTCCAGCGCTTTCCACTGTTCATCAAGCTCTCGAAATGCCTGATACGCCCGCTTCATCTCGTCGCAGTCCCAGGACACGCCCTGATCGACCAGACTCCGCAGCCTCCCCCGCGCCGCCTCCACATCCACGCCCATGCTGTACAGCCGCGCGGCGGAGGCCAGCAGGAGCTCTTTTCTGTAGTCCATACCGTCACCCGCTTTTTTGCATTTGTCCTGCCATAGGACAAGAAATCCCGATCTGTAGTTTACGCTATTCTTTGTCCTGAGTCAAGACAGAGGAGGCGTGCAAAATGGCAAGGATCATTGACGGGAAAGCGCAGAACATGGTGGGCGATAAGGTGCGGAAGCTCCGCACCGCGCAGAGGATGAGTCAGCAAACACTGTCCGACCGTCTGGAGACGTTCGCCATCTACATCTGCCGCGGCTCCATCTCCCGCATCGAGGAGAAACAGCGCACGGTGACGGATATCGAGCTGTACGGGCTCGCCAAGGTGCTCGGCGTCTCGATCACGGAATTGTTTGAGGAGTGAAGCTCTGCTTGACTAGTATTCTTTCTCGCGCTGTCCTGCCACAGGACGATTCAACTCATTTTAGGCTATACATAGCCTAAATAGTAGCACGCATAGCCTACTTTTGCATGCGAGATTCTTTATGCTTGCAGAAGAAAGGGCGGTGCGGCTATGGACACGGTTTCAGCCATCAGGAACAGGATCCTTCTTCTCTGCGCGCAGCGGAACATCAGCATCAACAAGCTCGCCACGATGTGCGCGCTGCCGCCGTCATCCGTGAAAAACATCCTCTACGGCAGAAGTGCCGACCCGAAGATCCTGACGATCAAAAAGCTCTGCGACGGTCTGGATATGACCTTGGGCGAGTTTTTTTCTACCCCGGAGTTCGACGCTCTGGAACAGGAGATACAATAGAGAACCGAAGGCGCTCTTCTATCCGCGCCTTCGGTTCTCTATTCATTGCCCAGGCTTTTCGCGCCTGCAATTGGCTGAATTTGCCGGAATATCCGCTTGCGTTTGACAGAAGCTAAGCACGGGTTGAAAAGCCCGCACACAGCCGGTCGAGAGTTTCCTTTCGGCCGACAGACTGAGAAGGAAAGGAGATGCAAGCAGATGTCCAGCAATTCCAGTAATCATCTTGTGAACCCCGCCGCCCGTGAGGCCATGGACAAGTTCAAGATGGAGGCCGCCTCCGAGGTCGGCGTGAACCTGAAGGACGGCTACAACGGCGAGCTCACCAGCCGTCAGGCCGGTTCCGTCGGCGGCCAGATGGTCAAGAAGATGATCGAGGCCTACGAGAACGGCATGAAGTAAGGGAAACGCTGATTAATCCGTCGGTCACGCGTCTGCCGGCAAATTATTCGCCGGCTCTGCGTTACAAAAGCTTGAAATACACAAAGTATTCCTGCGCTTTTGTGCCTTGATCCGACGAAAATTTGCTCGGCATCCGCTCTCGCCGGATTTAATCAGCGTTTCCCTAAACCTGTCTCTTATACACATCT
>LXOW01215649.1_pt1 | contig 25078 bp, 18 predicted proteins | sample 1368591 | NCBI WGS metagenome assembly LXOW01 (sample SAMN04884650, study PRJNA319009) | bovine gut metagenome | isolation source: Cow rumen | host: Bos taurus | place: Italy: Legnaro (PD) | collected 2014-07-09
CAGAGTGAGGATTCAGGCATCCTGTGGAATGCAACGAGGATTCGTTCAAACTTAAACGCTACACGCTACACGCTGGACTCTAAACTTGTTACAATCCGTTTCCGTGGTTTCCCCGACATTCATGTTGTCAGGGGTGACGAACTCATTGAGCAGCTTGGCAGCAGCTACAGCCGTGTGGGCAAGGATGACACCATCGTCATTACCCGCTCGAACAAACGGGCGAACATCTACAACCAGGGCATCCGCAATACGATACTTGACCGCGAAGAAGAACTGTCCTCAGGCGACATGCTCATGATTGTGAAGAATAACTACGCCGCCCTCCCTTCTCCCCCATCCCCCTCAGCTCCTGACTTCATTGCTAACGGCGACCGTGCCATAGTGCGACGGGTACGTAACGAGCAGCAGCTCTACGGATTCCGTTTTGCCGACGTGACGCTCTGTTTCCCCGACTATGACGACTACGAGCTGACGGCCACCGTGCTGCTGGACACGCTGACGAGTGAGGCACCGGCACTGACACATGAGCAGCAGACACAACTCTACGAGGGGGTGCTGGCTGACTATCAGGACATTCCCTATAAGTCGGAACGCATGAAGAAACTGAAGGAGGACCGTTTCTACAACGCCCTGCAGGTAAAGTATGCATACGCCGTCACCTGTCACAAGGCACAGGGCGGACAGTGGTCACACGTGTATGTGGATCAAGGGTACATGACCGACGACATGCTGACACCCGAGTATTACCACTGGCTCTACACGGCCTTCACCCGTGCCACGGAACAGCTCTACCTGGTCAACTGGCCTGAGTCGCAGAGTGATTGCACTTCTGAAAATACATAAGAAACATAATAATATTATTGTATTTCGAATAATTCGATGTAAAAAACAAAAAACAACATATGATGATTGTAATTTATATATTAATAGGTATCGCTATAGGGGCAGCTGTGATCTACTTCGTGATGAATGCCAAGCAGACGCGGCTGACGGTGNNGAGATGACGCTACTGGCGCAACAGCGCGTAGAGGAGCGCCAACAGGCCGAGGAACGTTTTGCCAACATGGCACGGAAGATGATTGACGGACAGGTAAGCCGACTGAAGGAGGAAAACCGCGAGAGCATGGGCACCATCACACAACCACTGAAGGACGCCATCTCGGAGATGCGCAAGGCCATCAATGACAACACCAAGGACCATACGGCACAGACGGCTTCGCTGAAGGAGCAGTTGCGACTGATGATGGAGACAGGACGCGAGATGAGCGAGAAGGCCGAAGGACTGGCAAACGTACTGCGACGCGACAACAAAGTCAGCGGCAACATGGGCGAGATTATCCTGGGAGACCTGCTCAGTTCACAGGGACTGACCGAAGGCATCCACTATGAGGTGCAGGCCCGCCTGCGCGACGAACAGGGACGTCCTTTGAAGAATGACGACACTGGACGTGAGATGCAGCCGGACGTCATTCTGCACTATCCACAGGGACAGGACGTTGTCATCGACTCGAAAGTATCGCTGGTGGCCTACCAGCGATACGTCAATGCCGACACACCAGAAGAGAAGGAACGTGCCCTGCAGGAGCATATACGTTCCGTACGTGCACACGTTAACGAACTGGCACGCAAGGACTATTCACGCTACATCAAGGCACCCCGCGAGGCCATCGACTTCGTCATTATGTTCGTACCCTTCGAGTCGTCACTGCAACTGGCATTGGTCAATGACCCACAGCTGTGGCGTGAGGCGTTCGAACATAAGGTCTTCATCACAGGTGAGCAGAACCTGCTAGGTATCCTCCATATGATACACATTGCCTGGGTGCAAAACCAACAGGCTGAGAATCAAGAGAAAGTGTTTGGCGTGGCAGAGCAGCTGCTGGACCGTCTGGGCGATTTCATCCAACGATACAACAAGGTGGGAGAACAGATTGAGCAGGCAAGGAGGGCATTCGACTTCTCGACCAACAAACTCAACGAGGGAAGGCAGAGCGTGATACAGAAAGCCAACGAACTGAAATCGTTGGGTGCCAAGGACAACCCTAACCGCAGGATTCCGGCAACGGAAGTTTCATTAGGACTGGAAACGAAAGATGATATACCTGAATGACAACATAGCCGATTTTGATTTCGAGGCAGCATTGCCGCTACTCTCGGAACAGCGACGCGAACAGGCACTCAAGTTCAAATACGAACTGGGGCGAAAGACCTGTGCCGCAGCGTACCTGCTACTCTGCGAAGGACTGCGTAAGGAGTACGGAATCACGGAGAAGCCGCTCTTTGAGTATGGCGAGCATGGAAAGCCTCAACTCGTAGGGCATCCTGACATCCATTTCAACATGAGCCATTGTCGTGAAGCCGCTATCTGTGTGCTCAGTAAACATCCTGTGGGGGTAGATGTTGAAAGCATCCGTGAATACAAGGATTCGCTGGCCCGTTATACCATGAACGACAAGGAGTTGGAGCGCATCGCCTCAGCCGAGCGTCCCAACGTAGAATTCACCCGTCTATGGACCATGAAGGAGGCTGTACTGAAGTGCTCTGGAGTGGGTATCAACAACGACATCAAAAACGTGCTGACAGGAGAGGAAAACATTGAAACTACGGTCAATTTTGAGCGTAGCTACGTCTATTCCGTCGTGTTTTCGGCCCTAAAAAGCAAATAATTCATAATTCATCATCCATAATTCACAATTATTTCGTACTTTTGCACGCAAAATAGTATAAAAACAGAATAACAATGAATTATCTTGACAGAAATGAGTTCAATTTTGAACCAAGCCAGAAAGTAGTCGAGGCCATCAAGAATTTTGACCCCAAAACTTTATGTTTTTACACCCGAATATACGACCAGGGCAAGAAGAGTGTCATCTCTGTCCGTCTGAGCGAAATCTACAACGTGCCTGAGGACCAGGTGCTGCTGACATACGGCGGCGAGGATATGCTGAAGAACGCCATCCACTACTTCCTGATGGTGGGCGACAACAAGAAGATTCTCATCCCCGAGTTCTCGTGGTGGTACTATAACAAGGTGGCCAACGAGTGTGGCGGCACCTACGAGATGTATCCGCTGCATGAGCAGGACGACACCTTTGCCTACGACGTGGACGAGGTGATTGAATATACCAACCGCGTACATCCCCGTATGCTGCTGCTGGCTTCGCCCAACAACCCGACGGGTAACGGACTGACTCCCGATGAGATCGGACGTATCATGGAGAACATTCCTTCTGATACCATCGTACTCATCGACGAGGCCTACGCCAGCTTCATCTCTACCGACACGGCCTATATCGCTCCGCTGGTGGAGAAGTACAGCAACCTCATCATCTCGCGTACCCTTTCGAAGTTCTATGGCCTGCCCGGCCTGCGCGTCGGCTTCGGCTTCATCGGCAAGGGTCACGACCAGTTCCTCAGCTGGGTGAACAAGTACCTGGGCTACAACCGCTTCTCGGAGGCTGTGGCACTGGCAGCACTCGACAGCGACGAGCACTACCGCCACGTGGCCGACGACATGGAATGGGGACGTCAGCTCTACAAGAAGGAACTGGACAGCCTGCCCGGCTTCAAGGTGTATAAGTCTGTAGCCAACTTCATCCTCATCAAGTATCCGCTCGAGATAAAGGATGCGCTGATGGAGGCCCTGAAGATTCAGGACTACAAGATCAAGTTCATGGGCGACAAGGGCCTGGAGTCTTGCCTGCGTATCACGCTGGGCCGCAAGGAACAGACACAGGTGGTGTGCGACACCATTAAGAAGGTTTTTGAAGCAAGCAAGTAATGAACGAGAAATTCAAGGCAACACTCAAATCATCAGAGACGGAGGACTGGCTTGACCTGCATGTCATCCGTCCTTTCTGTTACTACTGCGCTGTCTTCTTTGCCAAGTTCGACATTCATCCCAACACGGTGACCATCTGGTCGATGATCATCGGTGCGGCCAGTGCGTGGTTCTTTGCACANNCTTATCGCCATCTTCCTGCTGATGTGGGCCGACATCCTTGACTGTACCGACGGTCAGCTGGCCCGTATGACAGGCAAGAAGAGCCGAATGGGCAGAATACTTGACGGTGTGGCAGGTTTCGCATGGTTCATGCCTATCTACGTGTTGCTGGTGTGGCGTTTCTATAAGTTCCACGACATAGAGTTCGGCTGGTTAGGCATTGAGAACAACGAGCAGAACACGCTCATTGCTACGGGCATCGTCTTTGTGCTCGGCCTCATTTCTGGCATTGCCGGTCTGGCTGGTCAGCAGCGCTTGGCCGACTACTACATTCAGGTACACCTCTTCTTCCTGAAAGGCGAGAAGGGCAGTGAGCTTGACAACTCCAAGCGTCAGCAGGAGATATACGACCAGATGACAAAGGATACTCCTGCCGTTGAGCGCTATTTCCAGAAATCGTACATCGGATACACACAGAAACAGGAGAAGGTGACACCCCAGTTCCAGCGTCTGTTGGCGAAGCTGCGCGAGAAATACGGCAGCACCGACAACATACCCGAGGAGGTGCGTCAGGAGTTCCTGCGTCAGTCACGCCCCGTCATCAAGTGGAACGGTCTGCTGACGTTCAACTTCCGCGAGTTCTGGCTGTTCCTGTTCTGCCTGCTTGACGTGCCCGCCATGAACTTCCTTTTCGAGATTGTTGTCATGGGACTGCTCTGGATGTACGTCAACCGTCGCCATGAGTCCTTCTGCAAGAAACTCGCTGATAAGCTGTAAATGAATGAAGTGGACCAAGCAACGGCTCAATAACCTGTTCTTCATCGTCGGCGTAGTGGCCGTGATAGTGATGATCCTGACGTTCGACGTGAGTTTCGCCGAACTGTGGGAGCAGCTGACCAAGGCCGGCTACTGGCTCATCCCCATCATCGGCATCTGGATTGCCGTCTATGGTCTCAATGCCCTGGCTTGGCAATGCATCATCCGTAGCAATACCGACGAGAATGACGGTTATGTGGGCTTTTGGCGCATCTTCCGACTTACCATAACGGGCTATGCCCTCAACTATGCCACTCCTGTAGGAGGACTGGGCGGTGAGCCCTATCGTATCATGGAGCTGTCGAAGGACGTGAGTAACCAACACTCCACGTCGTCCGTCATCCTCTATGCCATGATGCATTTCTTTGCCCACTTCTGGCTGTGGTTCAGCTCCATCTTCCTTTATCTGGCACTGGCTGCCATCGACCTTGTGCCCATGACGCCTGCCATCGCCATTGCGTTAGGGTCGGCCATCGTCTTCTGCCTTCTGGCTTTCTATGTCTTTTCACGCGGCTACAAACACGGACTTGTCGTAAAACTCATCCGTTGGATTGGAAAGATTCCCGGTCTGAAGGGCTGGAGCCATCGCTTTCAGGAGCGTCACGCCGAGGCACTTCATAACATCGATGCCCAGATAGCCGCCCTGCACAAGCAGGACAAACGTGCTTTCTACAGCAGTCTGCTGTTGGAATACGCATCGCGAATCGTACAGAGTCTGGAGATTCTGTTCATGCTGTTGCTCTTCGGTATTGACTGCGGAGGAGGCTTCTCGGGGCTCTTCCTCGCGTTTCTCTACTCGATACTCATCCTCTCATTTACCACACTCCTAGCAAACCTCATCGGTTTTCTGCCTATGCAGCTCGGTGTACAAGAGGGTGGTTTCATGATTTCCATTGCCCTCATCGGCATGTCGGCACCCTTCGGTGCTAACTACGACTCAGCTGCCCTCGGCATCTTTGTCAGCATCATCTGCCGCGTCCGAGAAATACTCTGGATATTCATTGGTATCATGCTGATGAAAGTTCCGTATAAGAATAGCTTACGTTAGCTTACGGCTTACGGCTTAAAACTCAAAAACTGATAACTCATAACTGATAACAGATAACTCAAGAAATATGATAGGAGTAATTCTTGCTGCGGGCATGGCCTCTCGCTTGCGCCCGCTTACCGACACCATGCCAAAGTGTCTGCTCAAAGTAGGTGAACGTACGCTGCTTGAGCGTACTGTCGATGCCATGCGTCAAGCTGGCATCAGTGAGTTCGTTGTTGTCACCGGCTATCGTGCCAACATGATTCGTGACTTCCTGACTACTCACTACTCATCACTCACCACTCAAAACTCGCCCACTTTCACCTTCTTGCACAACGCTGACTACGAGCACAACAACAACATCTACTCGCTCTGGATGGCTGGTGAGGTAGTTCGAGGCAAGGACTTCCTGCTGATGGACAGCGACATTCTCTGCGATCCGGCAGCCGTAGTACGCATTGCCGAACAGTCTGAGGCTGCCTTGGCACTGAACCGCCATGAGTTAGGCGAAGAGGAAATCAAGGTCATTGTGGATGCAGAAGGACGCATCACCGAAATCAATAAGACGTGTAATCCGAAGGATGCTCTCGGTGAGTCGGTAGGCATTGAACGCATGACAGCCGAATACAGCGAGGCCCTCTATCGTGAATTGGACGTGATGATTAAGGAAGAGGGACTTATCAACGTGTTCTACGAGCGTGCTTTCGAACGACTCATCCCACAGGGCCATACCTTCCGCGTAGTCGATACGACCAGCTATTTCTCGTATGAGCTGGACACGCCTGATGACTTCCAGCGTGCGCAGGAGCTCATGCCAGCAGAACTTTTATAAAAGTTAGAGGTCAAAGGTTTGGGAGATGACCTCTTCTACGACCTTTGGGAAATACTTCATTTCCAGTTCGTGTTCCTTATCGGCAATGTCGTCTGCAGAATCGTCGGGCGAAAGGGCAACACGGTACTGAGCAATAATCTCACCAGAATCGCATACGGGTGTGACGTAATGAACGGTCATACCCGTTTCTGTTTCTCCTGCTGCCTTCACAGCTTCATGCACATGGTGTCCCCACATGCCCTTGCCACCAAACTTCGGCAACAGCGCAGGGTGCAGGTTGACCATGCGACGCGGGAAAGCATCTATCAGGAAATTGGGCACCAGTGGCAGGAAACCAGCCAACACAATAAAGTCAATGTCATACTGACGCAGCAACGGCAGCATCACATCGGCATCGTTCAACTGCGCCTTCGGTGTGACAGCCGTAGGCACATTCAGTCTCTTGGCACGCTCCAAAGCAAAGGCATCGGCCTTGTTGCTGACCACCAAAGCACAATTCACGCACTCCGATCCTGCGAAGTACTTAATCAGATTCTCACAGTTGGTGCCGCCTCCCGATACGAAGATGGCGATATTGATTTTCTTCATACAGGGCACAAAGGTACGAATAAGTGAGTAAAATGCCAAATATATTTGGGCATTTTCGAGCGGGAGTACCTTCGAAAGAAAAAAAGATTTCTTTTTGTCATACATTTTGAAGGAATATTTGTATCTTTGCAACCATGAAGCGAATGCTGAGAAAAGTCATAGGGTTACTGCTTGCCCTGCTGCCGATGGCTGCAGCGGGACAGGAGGTCGTGACTGACCATGGGCTGATGAAGCCAGAAACTGGGACTTTGGACTACCGTACCATGACGGCAGATACGCTGAGACTTGAGGTAGATCCTGTATTCAGAGTGCCAGAACAGACGCGGGAGATGCCTGTGACAAGAGGTGGTTACGACGTGACATCGGCTGCTCAAAGCGGTGCTGCCTTCCGGTTGTGGAAAGGGGCTATGCTGGGGGTCTATGGCGCTACCGACCATATGCCGGGACTAATGGACATCAATTCGGGTACGCTGGCCCTGTATCAGAATCTTGGACGACTGAACCTGTCGTTATCGGCCAATGCCAATAAGTATTGGTTGCCCATGCAAAGTACGCTACTGACGCAATACGGCTTTAGTGGACATGTCAGTTACGATGCTGCCAGTTGGATAACGCTTCATGCATTCGGTAACTATTATATAGAAGACCTGCGCCTGCCGCCTGCCATCAGTCCCTATGCCTATAGCACGTCGTTTGGAGGTTATGCCGACGTGCGTTTCAGCGACCACTGGGGTGCCAATCTGGGTGCTCAAAGGTATCTGAACCCCCTAAACGGACGCTGGGAGACGGAACCGATAGTCTCTCCCTACTATAAATTCAACAATGGTTCCAAACTGGAACTGCCTTTAGGTCATTTGCTCAAGGATATTATCTGGGGAAGAGAACAGCCTGTTCCTATGATGATGAGGCCGATGCCTACGCAGTAGGACAAGTCACAATAAGGATTTAATGGCATGAAGCAGTTTCTTACCATAGTGTTCATGATGGTTACAACAGCGGTGTATGCCCAAATTGAGGACGACTCGGTGCGGCAGGTNNCCTACTATAAATTCAACAATGGTTCCAAACTGGAACTGCCATTAGGACATCTGCTCAAGGAAATGATTTGGGGAAGAGAACAGCCAACGCCGATGATGATGAGGCCGATGCCTAAGCCATAAACAACTATAATTACCAAACACTAAGGATTAAAAGGGTGAGACATTTTCTTACAATGGTATTTATGATAGCTATGACAGCAGTGTATGCCCAAACGGAGGGTGACACTGCACGTCACGTGGGCTATACCGTTTTCTTCAACCCTGCATGGCAGATTGCGATGGACGAATACGAACAGAAATGGCTACGCGACAAGCAGTCGTATGTCATCGGTGCAGAACTGAACTTTCTGCCAAAAGCCAACGATGCCTTTGACCGCGACTACAACTACCCCACCCTAAGTATCGGTGCCATGCTGAACCTCAACCACGGCGTGACCATGAGACGTACGCCAGACCCGTCATGGGGTAAGGCGGAGATGGTGGATTACGACTCACATCTGGGCAATATCTTCACGCTTTACGGCAACTTCTCCCGCCCGCTATTCCGTAGCGGACGCTGGCAACTGGACTATAGCCTGCGGGCTGGTATTGGCTATGCGTCCCACATCTACAACAAAACCGACAATATAGACAATGAACTCATCGGATCCACCTTTAATATCTATTTCGGGGCTGGCATCGTCGGTTCCTATCATGTGAGCGACAACATCGCCATCACCGCTGGTCTGCTCTACGGACACCATAGCAACGGAGCCTTGGCACGTCCTAACAAGGGCGAGAACCATTGGGGGCCGATGGTGGGACTTAACCTCACCCCCCGCCCTCTCCAAAGGGAGAGGGAGCCGCAAGAAGCCTCCCCTAATGGGGGGAGGAAGGAGGGGGCCGGACCCTATCTGGACTTCCGACTGGGCGTAGGTGGCAAGACGCTACTGGAGGACTGGCAAAAGACACAGTTCTATACCGACCCGGATGAGCCAGACTACCGCACGGATGACTTCCACTTCTACATGTCATACTCCGCCTCGGCTGCCATCATGTATCGCTATGCGCGCCGCTGGGCATCCGGCATCGGTGCCGACGTATATTACGGCACGTACTACAAACACGTTCGTGACCTTGACGAGGCGGCAGGCATCCACACACAGCACTCTCCGTGGTCCATCGGTATCTCCGCCCGTCACGAGGTGTATTACCATAACCTATCGCTCGACATGGCATTGGGCATCTACCTGCACCGTCAGATGGGAGCTAATGCAAAGGAGATTGAGCAGCCGTACTATGAGCGCATCGGTGTGTTCTACACCTTCCCGAAGCTGGGACACATCAAACTGGGTGCCAGCGTTCAGGCGCATCGTACGAAGGCAGACTTGACGGAGCTCATGCTCAGCGTACCCGTCAAGCTATAAAGTAATTACTTGTGGAGTTCCTCTAACAGCAGTTCCACCAAACGGGGTACGCCGTACTGGTCAAGGTCTTCTTCTTTAATCCAGAAGTAACCGTTGGGAAGCGACGGGCGTTTCGTCGGTTCCCAGAGATAGAAATCAGCGTAGATAATACGGTGGGTGAGGACGTGCTTGACATTCTTCCTTATTGGTTGAAGGTGGAACTTTTCACCATTTATCCCTTCATCCTCCATCAAGAACGGTTCATACAACCCCTGCCAGATGTCACCGGCAGGACGGCGACGGAGGACCGTCTCACCTTGATACCTTATATAGATATACGTCATGCGGCGCTCCTTGACTGTCAGGGTACGGAGCTTCACGGGCAACTCTCCCACCTTGTCTTCTCTCAAGGCAGAACATGTCTCTGCCAGTGGACAACTCATACAGTCAGGGTTGGAGGGCGTACATTGCAGGGCGCCAAAGTCCATCATGGCCTGGTTGTAGAGTCCAGCCCCCAGCCCCTCCCTGTTTAGGGCGGGGAGTAATATTTCCTGTGCCAAGGACGCAAAAGTCTTCTTGCCTTCTGTTGTGTTGATGGGTGTGCTGATGCCAAAATGACGGGCAAGGACACGATAGACATTGCCATCGACCACGGCCACGGGCAGGTCGAAGGCAATGGAGCCGATGGCAGCAGCGGTATAGTCGCCCACACCCTTCAGCTTTCGTATCTCATCGTATGTAACAGGAAAATGACCTAATGCCACAATCTGCTTGGCTGCCGTATGCAAGTTACGGGCACGACTGTAGTAGCCCAGTCCTTGCCACTCGCGCAACACTTCGTCCTCGGTGGCCGCAGCCAGATCCGCAACCGTCGGCCATCGACGCATGAAACGCTCCCAGTAAGGACGTCCCTGTTCGATGCGCGTCTGTTGCAGGATGACCTCCGAGAGCCAGATGGCATACGGGTCACGCGTCTCACGCCACGGCAACAGTCGGCCATGTTCACGAAACCAGTTGATAACGATAGTGGCGAAAGACATCTTTTAAGCAATAACAAAATCTTGAATCACGGTTGGCACAGGAGGACGCAGACCTTGTCCTGGAAGTCGCGGCCGCGATTGGTCTGCAGGACACCCTGATTCATAATGGCGAAACAGAGCACATGACCATTGGCCGCCGTACAGTAGCCTGCCAACGTGGTGACACCCTTCAGGGTGCCGGTCTTGGCATGTACATTTCCTTCGGCTACGGTACGTCGCATGCGTTTCGAGAGGGTGCCGTCCTGTCCGGCAATGGGCAGCGAGGCATGTAGCGGTATTCGAATGCCGTCCTTGCTCCACGCATAACGTAGCAATGCCACCTCCAGTTCGGGTGACAGGTAGTTATAGAGCGACAGTCCGCTGCCGTCGGCAATGTTGTACGCCGACGAGGGCAGACCGACTTTGTCAATCAGCTTCGTGATGACCTGTTTGGCATGCTTGGCAGTGGCAGGACGAGCACCCGACGTGGCTGCCAGCTGGTAGAAGAGAGACTCGGCAAAGAGGTTGTCGCTGTCCTTCATCATCTTGGGCAATACGTCGCTCAGCCTGCGGACACATGCCACCACATAAGTGGCACCGGCAGGCAGACGGCCTTCGCCCAACTGGGCCTGCACCACAATACCCGCCTTCTCTAATGCCTGCACGAGTCGTTCCGTGAAGACATCCTTACGTCCGATGAGCAATGGCGACAATACGGGGTTGTCGTCGTCCCAGCACCATCCCTCTCCCAGCAGGTCCCCATCCTTCATGGACTTGTCAGCCATGATACGGCCACGGATGGTATCAATGCCCAGGTTCCGCACACCCTCCACAAAGGCTTTCAGGTCGTCGGTATCGAAGAGCGGGTCCATGCTTCCCACACAGTAGAGGTCACCCCGCAGGGTACAACTGTCAAGTGTGCCCTTATAGTATAGGGTAGTACGCAGCTGGTGGTTCTCCCCCAGACGGTCTAGGGCCGTGATGGCCGTCACCAGTTTCATGTTTGATGCGGGACGCAGCGTGTGGCTGTGATTGTACGTATAGAGCGTGCTGTCTGCCGTCAGGTCATACACCATCAGTCCCAGCTCAGAGATGTTCAGTAACGTACTGGTGGCAATGAGCGTGTCGATATTGGCCCGCAGCGACTGCGGCCAGGGTAGCGCAGGAACCGTATCGTTCTGTGCCGTCAGACTGTCCGTCTGCGCTGAAACGGGCAGCCAAAATACCCACGAAAGGAGTAAAAACAGATATTTCTTCATAATTTGGCGCAAAATTACAAAATTTCTCTAAACTCTAAACATTAAACTCTAAACTTTTTTGTACTTTTGCAACACTAAAGCAAACGAATATGGTCTATAAGTATGATTTCCTGATTATAGGAGCAGGTGTAGCCGGCATGAGCTACGCACTGAAAGTGGCACGTGAGAAGAAAGGTAAGGTTTGCATGATCTGCAAGACCAGCCTCGACGAGGCCAACACGTCATTTGCCCAGGGCGGTGTGGCCAGTGTGACAAACCTGGAGCTTGACAATTTCGACAAGCACATTGAGGACACGATGATTGCCGGCGACTACATCAGCGATCGTGCCGCTGTGGAACAGGTGGTACGCATGGCACCCGAACAGATTAAGGAATTGGTGCAATGGGGAGTCAACTTCGACCGTAAGGAGAACGGCGACTTCGACCTGCACCGCGAGGGTGGACACTCGGAGTTCCGCATCCTACACCATGCTGATGACACGGGTGCCGAGATACAGCGCGGACTTATGGCAGCCGTACGTGCCTGCCCTGATATTGAAATCAAGGAAAACCACTTTGCTGTAGAGATTATCACGCAGCACCATCTTGGCGTGCGTGTTACCCGCCGATCACCCAACATCCAGTGCTACGGTGCTTATGTGCTGAACCCCGAGACAGAGAAAGTCGATACTTACCTGTCGAAGATCACGGTCATGTGTACTGGTGGCTGCGGAGCCGTCTATCTCACCACCTCGAATCCTGTCATTGCGACAGGCGACGGCATCGCTATGGCCTATCGTGCCAAGGGAACGGTGGCTGACATGGAGTTTGTACAGTTCCATCCCACCGTGCTCCATAATCCAAAGGAGACGCACCCCGCCTACCTTATCACCGAAGCTATGCGCGGCTACGGCGGCATCCTGCGACTGCCCAACGGCGAGTCGTTCATGGAGAAATACGACGAACGCCTCTCCCTGGCACCGCGTGACATCGTGGCACGTGCCATCGACAAGGAGATGAAGATTCACGGTATCGACCACGTCTGCCTTGACGTTACCCACAAGGACCCTGCTGAGACACGTCACCACTTCCCCAATATCTACCAGAAGTGCCTCTCCATGGGCATCGATATTACTACCGACTACATCCCCGTGCGTCCTGCTGCCCACTATATGTGCGGCGGCATCAAGGTCGATCTCAATGGACAATCCAGCATAGAACGCCTCTATGCCCTCGGCGAGTGTTCCTGCACAGGCTTGCATGGTGGCAACCGTCTGGCCAGCAACTCACTCATCGAGGCCGTGGTTTATGCCGAGACGGCTGCCCGCGACTCCATACAGCATGTCGATTTGTACGATTGGAATGAGCGTGTGCCCGAATGGAACGACGAGGGGACGATGACCAACGAGGAGAAGGTGCTCATCACCCAATCCGTTCGCGAGGTGAACCAGATTATGGCCAACTACGTGGGCATCGTGCGTAGCGACCTGCGCCTGCACCGTGCCTGGGACCGTCTCGATATGCTCTACGAGGAGACCGAACGCCTCTTCAAGCGTGTCAAGGCTTCGCGCGACATTTGCGAATTGCGTAACATGATCAACGTGGGCTATCTCATCACCCGCTGGGCGTTGGAGCGCAAGGAATGCCGCGGCCTGCACTTCACCACCGACTATCCGCTGCATGCGTACAATAAAAAGGAAAATGACTAAAAGGATGTATTCTGGTCAGAGAGAGCTTCAGTGAAAAGCCAAAGTCGTGAGTGATGATAAAAACAGACACTTGTCATCCTCATTTCCTTCATTAGTCGCAAAAACAGGCTGTTGTCTGAACAACAACCTAAGGTATTTTATTGTTTTCTTGTTTCCTGCTATTATTTACCATAACTTTGCTGCAAATCACAAAATAAATAGCGGAAAAATGAAAACAATTATTATTCTTACACTCACAATAATTTGCCTGTCAGCTAAAGCACAAAGCCAAATGACAGACATTCAAATGAACGACTCCATCATGAAAAAGATGGAGATACAATACGGAAAGAAACAACAATGGAAACATTCACTCTCTACTTCTGCCCCACAACAATCTGTGGTCGTACGTCGTCAGAATACTACAATGACCATCGACCCCAACGTTCGGAAAATCACGATGCCTATGACTACATGCTCGCAACAATCCGTATTTAGCAGAAAAGACGATATGATGTGGGCCAAGGATTATACCATCGGGACTTTCCTGTCAGATATCCTCATCGGGAAATAAGATTACCTGGTCAGCGAGAATTTCATGGAGAGACCAAAATCTTGGGTGACCGTAGGGTACGAACTGGAGGAAAGGAGCGGTGTATTCGTCTGCAGGTCGTAATAGGCAGAAAGAGTGAGCAGTCGCGAGAGGGTGTAGTCAGCCATGAAGGATGCCTTAAAGGCGGAGTTTCCACTGGAGGCGGTACTGGTACGTGAGGAAATGTCACGTACAAGTGCTGCCTGACGGCGATAGGTAAGGTCAAGACGCAGATTCAGGTCGTGATTGACACCGCTGGTGCGTCGCTGCTGGGTAGCATTCCCATTAGCGTTTTCGTTATCATTATCTTTTTTCTTTCCACGTTGCGTTTTCTTGATCTTACGGCTAGTGCTAGGACTGAAGAGGCGGAAGTCCTGAATCTTATAGCCAGCACCGATAACCCAGTCGTTGGAGCGGCTCTCATTAATTTGGAAGCTAGTCATGGAGAGATTGAGGACACGCGTGGTACGATATTCCATCTTGACGGTCATGCTATTCTTGAGGGTCATATCGACACCGATCAATGGTGTAAACGACTCATTGATACTGACAGAAGGAACGTTAAGCCTCGAACCCTCAAGGGCCAACTGTGAATAGGGCATGATAGGAGTGGAATAGCTGCCAATTGCATAGATGGACTTATAACCATGGTTGACATTGAAACTCTTGAAATTGTCAATGAACCAAGAGTAACGCATAAGACCTGTATAACGGAGCGTCCAGTTGGGTAACATAGCACGGAGTTTGGGGATGATGCCACCTGACGAGGAACTGCTAGTATAGGCCTCAAGGAAAGCAGGAATCATTTCTTGAGCGGAGAATTGCGGAGTATTCGATATTGATTCTTGACTATTTGATATAGGATTTGTTACTCCCAACAGGTCACAGAACTTATCGAATGCGGCAGAAGGATATCCATTGTTGGCATCACCAATGCCCTCAAGAGCGGAACCAAGGCTGATGGTGGTCATGGTGAAGGTACCGCTCTGAGTGGTGGGCATGCCATTATACATGTACTGGATACTACGGGCACGCGTCTCATTACGGGCCCAGTTCAGGTCGATACGCAAATCCTGCATTGGCTCAACCTGCATACGTATCTGAAGATCCTGTGACTGGTTGGTCGTGGCAGGTGTTGAGACACTGTCATTGCAGAGTAGCCAGTCATTCTGCAGGCACTTGTCAATGTAGCCATCACCAGCCAAACCAAAAGCAAAGTCGAGTCCTGGAGCAAGAACACCGCCTGTGCGCTGTCCGAAAGCATCACCAATATTAGGCAGGAAGCCTGGTAGAGACATAGCACGCTGGTCACGATAAGTTATACTAACATTGCGCACCATCATCAGTAGACGTGCTGCATGCTGAGTAGGTTCGTACCACCACTGCTTTTCGACAGGACGTTTAGCACTAACAGTCACCATGACAGTAGCAGTGTCAAGACTTAGTATCTCAATGGAATTCTGGTCCTTAACCTTGTACTTCAGTCGATAGACACGACCGTCCTGTGTACGAGCAGTAACTTGAACGCGCTTAGTCTTTTTATCGTGTTTCAGCACCTGTGTGGTGTCCGTCTTAAGTTTCACTTCCTTCATAAAAGACTGTTGGTTACGTGGCAATTCACGTTCTTCTTTCGTACCTTGGGGCTTCTTGGTACTGGCAGTAGATGTGGGGCGTTTTTTGAAACGTTCGTTGACATTTTTCAGGAAGGGAATATGGTTGTAGAACTGTTCCATGTTCCACGTCGAATTGAGAGTGAGCTGGCGGTTGTTGGCGACAGTATTACCAAGCGAGGTGCCGTCCTGAAGTTTAGTGCCACGCACCCACGAGTATGTAGCATTGTAGGAGGCATCAGCATTAAGCCAGTCAAGAATGGGTATCTTGTTCAGCGGTAACTGGTAACTGGCCGTAAATGTCTGACGGTAGTCAAGCGGTGTGCCAAGATTACGGATGCTGTGCATCACAGAGTCTTTCCATGCCCGATACTGATCGGGATAGAGGTCCTTGTTGACGATACCATATGGCTGTTCTATCTCAGCATTGGTAGCAGACTGGAACGACATGTGGAGGTTCTTGGTAAGATCCCAACGCAACTTAAACGCACGATTCCAAAGGAACTGCGAATCAAAAGAGGGAGGCAACTGTGCTCCATGAAGGTCTTCCATGTCTCGGCTCTGCAGTTCACGGTAGTTGTGCAATATCTCTGTATCGAAAGCAATATTCTGGGGCAGGTAGTTGATCCCTAATGCCTTGGGGAAATTGAGCCATTTCGACTTACCTTTCAGTTTCTTAAAGGGCTCGAAAGTCTTATAGACTGGCGAGTAGTTGTAACTAAGCATGCCACGCCAATGATCCTCACGCTCATAGACGGTGGTTTCGCCCGTGGTATAACGGTGTTGGTGACCATAGGAAAACGAAAAATTAGCGGGGTCGTAAGGCATGGGATGACGCTTGGTCTTGATGCCCACACGAACATTGGAGAGTGAGAAGTTTGTATTGGTGACACGTGTCACGGCGATACTCTCAATGGAGTCTCGTTCATGGCGGTCGATGGTTGCATCGAGAGCCTCATCGAGCCGCAGGTCAGTATCCAGCGGATTATACTTCGGACTGGTGCGCTCCTTGGTAACGGAATAATAGAAAGGAATAGATACCTGTGCTTTATCGGGGAAGAACTTACCGAGTTCGACATTGGCCGTAAAGGAGAAGGTACGATAGTTGTCGGTAGAACGTTGCATGATGCCCTCCTCCAAACCGCCAAAGCCCTCTGTTACGACACGTCCTGTCAAGTTCAGACTACCAATGTCCGACAACTGCATATTCAGCGCACCGCTGGCAGCCCAGCCACCGCTGTTGTTGGTTTCAAGGAGTCGTAGCTCGTTGACCCATACCTCACCGGACTTCTGACTATTACTGATGTTACGGACACCGATAATCATGGTCTTCACCTCGCCCAACGTCGGGTTACCCATGATGCTAATTTTGTTTGCTGGATGAGCAGGGTCAGGAGCTGTAAATAGCTGTGTATAAGAGGAGGTGCCACCAGCCCGCTGTTTATTGCGCTCACGCTTCAAATCAGTGAAGGCAGAGAGTTGCATGTCGAGCATATTCTCCAACGGCCACACAGCACGGCAGTCCTCCAGGCTATATTTATTATAATTGTTACGGTCTGGAGTCAGTTTCAGCGGAATCTCGTACTCGTAGTAGTTCGATTTGTAGTCGCTGCCCAGTCGGATGAAGACAGCAAGTTCACCATCCTGCAGGTTTGTGGCATCGTTCATCAGGTGGTTGGCATGCACAAACATCTGCAGTCGTTTGTAGTTACGCAAGTCGATGGTAGAGGTCTTATATACTGCTTTTGACTCACCTGGAGATAGGTTGCGGACGGTGAGATTCAACGACTGTTCATTGGCCTCGACCAGCTGAGGTTGCGACGGATCCTGCACACGTGTGATGCCTGGCGGCAACACGTAGTTGACTGGCTGGCGGTCGTTGTTCTCCTCGATATTTACGGCACTGACTTCAAATGTGCCTGTCTCTGGAGAGGCCGTCGAAGACAACGACTGCTCATAGATACGCCACTCGCCACGTACAAGGTCAAGACTACCGAAACGCAATACAATGGGGTGCTGGAACTGGGTCAAGAACATACGCATGAAGCGGATACTGGAAAAATCACTGATACTGCCCTGCTTGCGTTCGTACTGCCGGATAGGTATTCGGAACTGGTACCACTGCACTGTCGTGGTGTCGCCATTACGCAGGCGTACACCGCTGTTACGGATATCTACAATATGGTTACGTCCAATCTGCAGGTCCTCAGGACGTATGCTGACATGATACTGGTAATATCGCTCGTACTCGTTGAGTGTGTAATCCTGATTGATGTCCTCCACATCTGGCGTAGTTTTATAACTGGTGTCGTAGCTTTCATTGTTGGAGTCGTTATCAGGGGAGTTGCCTTGCGGCATGTTGATACGCTTATAACGCTGGAGAATTGGGGTGCGCTGTTCATCGAAGTCACTGCCACGGAAATAGTGGTAGTCATCGTTGGCGGGGTCGGCAATCCAAGCCTGACGAACGCTGTCATTGGTTACAGGCATGTTTTGCAGGAAGTCGGCATAGGAACTAAAGGTACGCTCCTGCTCATCGGTTAGTCCATTGAAGCCTACATCCTGCAGCTGTCGGCTACCGCTGGTGGTTGCAAAAGCATAGGTCTGGGTAGCTTGCAGGGGGATTCTACCCCATTGAGTCTCAGAGAAGGAACTACTGCCATCAACAGGCATACCGCTCTCATAGAACTTGTAGCCATCATGCAACACATCCTCACTCACCTCACCGAGGTTGATGTAAAGGTCGCCACCATACTGCGAGGCGATGCCTTCCTTACGGGTATAGATAAAGGGATCGAGCAGCCAGAACTCAATATACTCTACGTTGGCCTGTTCGAAGTCGTTTGTGTCGAGCTTTCGCATCATGCCACCCCAACGTTGCTGTGGATTAGTCAGCGTGCCATCAGCATTCAGTTCAGTGGAGAGGTTATATGGACCGCGCTCCGATGGATAGTAGGCAAGGTTCAGGATGGGCAGGGTAGCCGTGGCACCATTGTAGGTGCTCTGATCACGGTTGGGATAGAGTTCGGAAACATAGACCTCACGCACATAGTGGTTCGAAAGTTGTTCGAGGTCGCTCTTGATGTGGGCAGGAGTCAGTGACGACGAGCGATAGGTAAATAGCGGATCTATATTATACCACGCCAAGAGAGCTCGATTGTAGCCACTGCTGACTGATGTTTTGTCAGAATGTTCCGGGAACATGGTCGGCACACTGGAAATAATCCATGACTTAGGTTCATTGACGGAAATACAGTTCTTTGTATTCTCAAAATCATCCAAATAGGAAGCGTTATCCTGCGTACCACTGGCCGTGCCGGCAATGAGATGGGCGAACTCACCGGTAAAAGTGATCTGTGAGGGCTGCGTACAGTGCAGACCTGGCAAGGCATCAAGCATGTTGGTTATCCACTGGCTTTCGGTTTTCCAATTCAAATTAAGTCCCCAAAGTGTGTTCTTCAGCGGCTCGGAGCCCATGCTGACCTTCGTGGTCAGCGTCTGCTCACTGAGGTGCATCAATGTACCACCCAATTGGAAGTTTTTGGAGAACTCATACTCCCAATTGAAGCCTAACATTGTCTTACGCTGCATACCATAGTCGGTATTACTCTCCAAAGACACGTTAACATTCGTGCCTGCCTCGATGATGCTTTGGTTTAAGATAGTCACCTCGCCTGCAGAGTAATCAACGGAGTAATCGCTACCCTCAACCAGCGTGACACCACCTGCTGTAACGACAACGGAGCCCTGCGGAACGTTATAGGCTCCCAACGAAATGACATTTGCCGAAGTACCCTTGAACTGTCCCACTAACTGAAACTTGTTTTTCTCTGCAATCTGCTTAGCCACCGTCTTCGTAGAGTCGTACAGAGCCGTGAAGGCATACTTCTCGGCCGTTTCAGCACTGACACCTGCTGCTTGCAAGTTACGTTTCAGGTAGTCACCGAAAGGTTCTGCTGCAGGAAGGAACACACGGCCATTCTGGATGGTATAGCCCTCCACATAGTCAAAATAACCGTTCGGATGTGGCTGATTGTTATTGTCCAGACGGTCGGCACCCAACAACCGGATGATAAGCATATCCTTTACCTGTGGCTCAGGGATATAGGTTAGATAGACGCCCGTGGTATCACTCTGGTACTTGATATCAAGACGGAACTTGGTCTTTTCTACTGTCGAAGCGAGATAATAGACATTCTTCATCATCAGCTTCCAGTTTCCCTGACGGGGATTATTGCTGGTATTCTTCAGCGACTTGACGAAGAGCGCCTCGCGGGCATTGGTATGATCGGCAGCAAACTCACCCACCTGATAGGTCACACCTCCATAGGTATATTCGTATGCCACTGCCAACACCTGATCGGTCTGCAACATGGTACGCAAGGATATATAACCTAACGAGGTATTAACGGTGTATTCCGAAGAATTCAACAGACGAGCAGAAGCCAGTTTCTCGTAATCAACACCACCACTGAAGCCAGGAATACCGTCTAACTCAGTACTTGCCTGATCTATGTCACGGGCTGCACTGTGGTCATTCACCATCGTACTATACTCGTTGTTCGACTGGTTCGATGGGATACTCATTCCATTTCCTGTCCACAATGCCGTATTACTGATATGGCTATCCTCACCGAGGTCAGTCAGTGCAATGATATTTCGAGTATTCGAAGTGGATGCGGTCTTGTTGGTTACCCACACCTCCACACGGGTTATGGTAATACCCGTAGTCATATTGGGCAACGTCTTCATCGATGCGTCATACCGGTCGCGGAAGTATTGCGAAAGGAAAAAGTGGCGGTTTTCCTCGTAATTGGCAACATTAATCTCGAAAGGTGTCAGCTGTGTACNNCTGTGTACCGCCCTTCGAGGATACGCTTTTGGTGGTAGAGTTCTTCTGCGAGAGCACGGTTTGCAGCTTCAAGCGTCCAAACTGCATGTCGGTGCGGATACCAAAGAGGCTGCTGGCGCCCTTGATGAGCGAGTTGCTCGAGGGGAATGTGATATTACCAGCCTCCACAAGTTTGATGATTTCGTCTTCCTTACCTTCGTAGCGCAGTTTTAGGTTCTTTGTGTCAAAGTCAAACGTGGCATCGGTGTTGTAATTCAGGGTCATCTTCATCTTGTCACCCACACTACCCGTCACATTCAGGTTAATTTTCTCATCAAAGTCGAATGCTGTGGTCCGACGGTTTCGTATAGGCAGCGACGGATTATCAATGCTCTTCAATGTGGCACCCAACTTCAATTCAGCCGTTCCCTGGGTACGGATACGTACGCCACCAGGACCAAAAATCTTTTCTGCCGGTCCCAAATCAAAATTCATGTCAGCAAACGAGAACTTCTCCTTACCCTGAGTACGGACAGCCTCAGCATTCCTATCACGGAAATAGTGATTCATCGTGCGGCGTTCCATCCATAACATATACTCCTCAGGGGTCATCAAAATAGGTGTGTTCAGATACGAGTCACCTATCTTCATACCGATACGGTAGCCATTACCCATGGTGTCCAATTCCACCGTTTGTATGATATTATCCGGACGTCGCAAATCAAGAACCGACGTATCTAGGTCATTCACAACCAACGGCACCGTAGGCTGAATACGCCATCGAGTATTGACAATGGTATCGGAATCACTCTTTAGTGAAGGGTGAAGGGTGAAAAATGAAGATTCTTTTAGCGAAACATGAAAAGTGTAGAGTGAAGAATATGCTGCTGCCACTCCTAATGACAGCAAAACAAAAACAGCCACAAGACTGATTAACTTAAGTCTGTGTCTTTTCTGTGCGGTAGCAAATTGTCTTTCCCCTTCGGGTCGACAAGCTATACCTTCTTTACTCTTCACTTTTCACTAATCACTTAATTTGTTTCAATGCCAGTTTCACTACTTGCTCCACCGGCAAATCAGGCTGTCCCTGCAATATCTGCACAACGACCTTCTGCGTCGGAGCAGGCGAGAAACCAAGCATGGTGAGAGCCGAAACAGCCTCGTCCTTCACCTGATTGTTCACCGGTGCCACCATTGTGCCACCAGCAGGAATCTCGTCAGTAATACCCAAAGCCACAATCTTATCGCGCAGATCGACGATGATACGCTGGGCAGTCATCTTGCCGATACCCTTGATGCTCTGTATCAGTCGGGCATTACCCGTAGAAATGGCATTACACAGTTCGCTCACACTCATTCCTGACAGCATCATTCGGGCAGTATTGGCTCCTACGCCACTCACGCTGATAAGTAGTTCAAAGAGTTCACGTTCCTTCTTGTTATAGAACCCAAACAGCTGATAGGCATCCTCGCGAATAGCCTCATAGACATAGAGTTTCACGTCCTTCTTTCCCTGAATGGCACTATAGGTATTCAGCGAGATGCTGAGTCCGTAACCTACGCCAGCAGCTTCGAGCGTAGCTAATGCGGGAGTCAACTCGGTCAGTTCTCCCTTGATATATTCTATCATATTGTCTTTTTTTGTATATATACAATACTTTAAACGTGAAATATCAAAGAATATTGTATTTCACTTATTATTCATTCAGTATTGACAAAAAGTGTTTCTACTGTTCCGGAAACTGTTGGTAGATGCGAAGACCGTAATCAGAGGCTATAGCATAGGCATATTCCATGATTGCAGAAATAGCATGTTCGTAAGGAATGGCATCCTGGGCACGAAGCCAAAAGACGAACTCCAAAGGCAAGCCAGTAGGAGTTGCGTCGAGCTGATGAACAAGGATGGGCTTATCTGACAGCACCTCTGGATTCTTGGACAGCCACTGTTCCATGTACTCACGGTAACGTGTCAAATTAACCACATTTGAGGATGTCTCTACTTTGATAGAACGGAAGTCGAAGAACAACTTTCGGACGGCTTTTCTGCCGGCATTTTCCTTCATGCCCTTCCAATTCTGAAACGATCCCTCAACAAGTGTATGTGGGGTTACAGTGATAATGGTGTTATCGAAGTTGCGTACCTTCACTGTTGTCAAACTGATATCTTCGACTATGCCGTCCGCACCAGCAGAAGGTACAGTAATGCGATCACCTACACGTACCATGTCATTGGATGTCAGCCGGACACCGGCAACAAGTCCCTTGATTGTATCTTGGAATACCAGCATCATAATGGCTGAAGCGGCTCCAAGTCCAGCAAAAAGCGTAGTAGGATCCTTATCGATAATGATGGAAACAACCACAATAGCAGCAATAAAGATAAGGATGATCTTGGCAACACCAATAAAAGAATAAAGATACTGTTGTCTGGACGTTCGCTGCCCATCCTCAAGCAGCCGGAATGAGTCAGCAAAAAGGAGCAAAGAACGGACAGCCATGACTGTGATATAAACAGCGGTCAGTCGTCTCAGAACCTCATGTACCACAGGATAGTCATAAAAGACACTGGGCAACAACTGCCACACAACCAAAGCCGGCACTATCTGACAGACGGAATGGAGCACACGCTCATTGAACAGGGCATCGTCCCAGCGAGCTTCCGTCTTTGCTGTGAGTTTAGTGACGACGGGAATGAAGAGTTTACATATCCAGCCTGCCAGCCATGCCAGAAGGACAGCGACAACTATCAGCACAATGTGACAGATTGTCAACACTGCACTGTCAGGTACGCCCATCGATAACAGCAAGTCTTCAACAAAAGTGGATATTTGCTCCATAAGTAACCAGATGAAATAAGATAAACAACTTCCTTCCAGCCATCTACTACTTAATCAGATTGCCAAGTATGTCGCGTGTCAGCTCTTTCGTGATGGTACGGGTGGCAGCACTGGTGGCGTTCTTCACCACGCGTTCCTTGGCCGACGTACGAGACTTCGTCGTTTTGCCGCTGACCTTACCGCTGACCCAAGACCCAAGAATGGCAGCAAGTGTGGAGGTAATAGCAGTCAGTACCGCCTTCCACACCTTCGACATCACACCAGGTTTCTTCTTGGTTTCCTTCTCTTTCTTTCCGTCCATCTCCGTAGGTACCACGATCTCTGCGTCTTTGGCAGTCTCGGCAAGCTCGCGTTCTGCCTGCTCTGCCTCGGCAATTAGCACCTCGAAAGCGCTCTCGCGGTCAACCGTTGTGTCGTACTTGCCGTAGATGCGGCTCTGCTTGATGATGTCGAGGCGCTGTCCTTCGGTGATGGCACCTATCTGTGACAGGGGGAAGAGTATCTTCGCCCGCTCGACGATGCCTGGGGCACCCTTCTCGTCGAGGAAGCTGACGAGTGCCTCGCCCGTCTCGAGGTTCATAATGGCCTCGTCAGTTTTGAACGCGGGGTTGGCGCGGAACGTGTCGGCGGCCACCTTCACAGCCTTTTGGTCCTTCGGGGTGTAGGCGCGTAGGGCATGCTGCACACGATTGCCCAGTTGTCCGAGAATAACTTCGGGGATGTCCGTCGGACTCTGGGTGATGAAATAGATGCCCACGCCCTTGGAGCGTATGAGTCGGATGACCTGCTCAATTTTGTCGAGCAGCGCCTTCGAGGTGTCGGTGAAGAGCATATGCGCTTCGTCGAAGAAGAAGACGAGCTTTGGTAGCGGCAGGTCGCCCACCTCGGGCAAGGTGGTATAGAGTTCGGAGAGAAGCCACAGCAGGAACGTAGAGTAGAGCTTCGGCTGCAGCATCAACTTGTCGGCAGCCAGCACATTCATGATGCCCTTTCCGTCCTGTGTCTGCAGCAGATCCTGAATGTCGAACGATGGCAGGCCGAAGAACTTGTCAGCTCCCTGTGCCTCGAGCTGCAGAAGCGAGCGCTGGATGGCGCCCACGGTGGCTGTCGATATGTTGCCGTACTTCGTGGTGTATTCCTTGGCGTGCTTCGAGACCCAGTCGAGCATGGAGCGCAGGTCTTTCAGGTCGTCAATGAGCAGGCCACGATCGTCGGCTATGCGGAATACAATGTTCAGCACGCCGTCCTGCGTCTCGTTGAGCTGCATCAGACGCGACAGCAACTGCGGTCCCATTTGCGATACGGTGGCACGCATGGGGTGTCCCTGCTCGCCATAGACGTCAAAGAAACGTACGGGACAGGCCTGGAACTCTGGGTTCTCAATACCGAACTCCGGCAGGCGTTTCTCAATGAAACCGCTCATCTTACCTACCTGCGAGATTCCCGACAGGTCGCCTTTCATGTCGGCCATGAAACAAGGTACGCCCGCCTGGCAGAACGTCTCGGCCATCACTTGCAGCGTCACTGTCTTACCCGTACCCGTAGCACCGGCTATCAGACCGTGACGGTTTGCCATCTTCCCTGTAATGCTCAGCGCACCGTTCTCACAGCTGTCTCTTATACACATCT
>LXOW01001967.1_pt1 | contig 25065 bp, 15 predicted proteins | sample 1368591 | NCBI WGS metagenome assembly LXOW01 (sample SAMN04884650, study PRJNA319009) | bovine gut metagenome | isolation source: Cow rumen | host: Bos taurus | place: Italy: Legnaro (PD) | collected 2014-07-09
ATCCACGACATGGCCGTTCACATGGCAGAGCACAACACCCCGTTCTCGGAAGGTACCATCGAGGGTATCCTGCGGGACTTCGTGAAGTGCGTGCGTGAGCAGACGCTGAACGGTAACACCGTGAAGGTGGACAACCTGGCGATCTTCAAGGTGAGTGTGATTGGTAACGGTTGCAAGGAGCTGTATGATGCAGACACTGACAAGACCATCACCGCCAGCATCGGTACGCTGGGCAAGAACGACAAGACCGGTCCTGCTGTAAACAGTCTGAAGCTGCTGGCTCAGGCCACGGGTGAGTATACCCGCGAGGAGCTGAACAAGGACGGTAAGCTGGGCTGGACCGACAAGGCCGCTGCTGAGATTGCTGCTGCGAAGAATGCTGCGAATGGCGGCACCTCCCCTAGCCCATCGCAGGGCGGTGAGAGCCAGAGCGGCGGTGAGTCGCAGGGTGGCAGCCAGAGCGGTAACGGTGAGTCGCAGGGCGGTAACGGTGGCGATGGAGGTGACGACCTGGATCAGGGTTAAGCCTGCTTAAGCTCGCAACACTGGGGACAGGCACACGCTGTGCCATCAAAGATAGCACATCGGTGCCAGTCCCCATTGTGCGAGCCGGAGGCCCCGAGAATATGAACGTAAAAAAAGGAGGTGAAGTATGAAAAAGAGGATTATTGAGGTGGCGGTGAAGGTTGTAGTAGCCGCGCTCACGGCCTTTCTGACGGCGATCACGACCACGAGCTGCATGGGCTATGGACCGTTTTAGCGCTTCGCTAGAGAATAGAGAATAGTGAATAGTGAATAGTGCGCTCGAGCTCTGCTCGCTTGCTACCGAAGGGACGCAAGAACAGTGAAAGGAAATCCCCTCGCAGACAAGATGCTGCGGGGGGATTTTCAGCTTGAAAGGTATCTCAAATTTACTTCGTACCTCCACCGAGGGCAATGTAGAGGGCGATGACGGCCTGGGCTCCCTTGTACATATTGGTGGCCTCGCTGAGCTGAGCGCTGAGCAGGCTTTCCTGGGCAGTGAGCACCTCAAGGTAGCTGGCCTTACCGTTGTCCATCAGCTCGTGGGTGCCTGTATAGGCATCGTAGAGCACCTCCACCTGACGGTGGTAATAGGCATATTTCTCACGGGCGACCTGACAGTCGGCCATGGCCTCGTTCACCTGATTGCCGGCATCGATGACCGTCTGCACATATTTCTTCTGCAGGTCTTCCTGCGTCAACTGGTTGACCTTCAGGTTTGCCTTCAGCTTGCCACGGGCGAAGATGGGCTGTGTCAACTGACCGACGAAACTGAGCAGAAGTTTACCCGGGTCAACGACCATACCACCACCCGAGTTGGTCCAGCCTGCCGATCCCGTGAGCGTGATGCTGGGGAAGAAGGCGGCACGAGCGGCCTGCGTGTTATAGAAGGCCTCGGCCATAGCGTGGTTGGCCATACGGATGTCGGGACGCAGCTCAAGCATCGTGGCGGGTACGCCGATCTGCAGGAACTGCGGGTTGAACACACGCTGGCCGACGGTATTCTCCGGTCTGCTCTCCAAAGCAGAGGAGGCCCATTTCTGGCGGGCGATGTGCTGCGGACCTGTCGCCATCAGACGGCTGAGGGCATTCTCAGTAGCGCGGATGCTACGGCGCACATCGACAATCTGCGTCTTCACGTTCAGATACGACGACTCCATCTGGTTGACGGCGGTACTGTAGGCCTTGCCGTTTTCCCAAAGCGTCTTCTGCATCTCCAAGGAGGCGTTCCACAGACTGTCGGTCATGGTCAGGATTTCCAACTCGCGGTCGAGCAGCTGCAGCATGAAATACTGCTGGGCAACGGCACTGATAAGATTGGTGCGAACGGCCTCTTCGCCCATCTGTGCCTGCAGGCGCACTGCCTCAGCGGCGCGCTTCTGGTTGGTGATAGAGCCGAACACTTCGACATCCCACGACAGTTGCAGCGGCAGGTTGTAGGTCTTCGACCACGGGTTGTCGTCGAACTTGGCCAGTGTACCCTGCGGTGCGAAATAGAGCGACGGCAGATAGGCCAGTTTGGCGGCCTTCAGCGAGGCCTCACTCTTCTCCACAGCGATGCGAGCAGAGTTCAGGTCGGTATTGTTGGCCAGCACCTGCTCGATGAGCTGCTGCAGCAGGGGGTCGGTGAAGAACTCACGCCACGACATCTGGGCCAGCGACGTGCTGCCCGCAGCCGACGTGATGTCCTGCGTGGTACCGAACACTTCAGCGGGATCCCCCACGGTCTTCTCGTACTTAACGTATAGTCCACAGCCCGATAGCGCTACGCTAAAGAATAATGTATAAATGATAAATGATAAATTTATCGAATACTGTTTCTTAATCTTAATCATCATAATGCGTTGCTTTTAATTATCATTTATCATTTTTCATTTATCATTTACTTGTTCCGCACTGCCTTGGAATTTCTCGTGCAACTTCTGGAAGACGATGAAGAAGGCGGGTACGACGAAGAGCAGGGCGATGGTGCCGACACTCATACCGCCGATGACACCAAGGGCAAGGGCACGGTTACCGTTGGCACCGGCACCACCCTCGATAACGAGCGGCACCATACCAATGATCATCGTGGCTACGGTCATCAGAATCGGGCGCAGACGCTCCTTACAGGCCTCAAAGGCCGCATCGCGGATGCTCATGCCCTGGGCGCGACGCTCAGAAGCGAACTCCGTGATCAGGATGGCCGTCTTCGAGAGCAGACCGATCAGCATGATGACACCCGTCTGCAGGTAGATGTTGTTATCCATGCCTGGCAGGTGGAGCAGCGATCCGAGGTAGGCGAAGACGAAAGCTCCCATGAGTCCGAAGGGCACGGAGAGCAGCACAGCCCACGGTGTGAACCACGAGTTGTAGAGCGAGCCGAGAATGAGGTAGATGAGGATGGCACAAATGACGTAGATGAGGGCGGTGGCATTAGAGCCTGCTGCCTCCTCTAATTCACGCGACATACCACTGTACTCGTAGGTAGCGGTAGCGGGCATCTCCTCCTTGAACACCTCAGCAATAGCCTTGTGGGCATCACCCTCGGTGTAGCCGCTACCTGTCGTCACAAAGCAGGAAATGCTCTGGAAAAGGTTGAAGTGCTCGATGTTTGCGGGACCGACAATCTCCTTCAGTGTGACGAACTCAGAAATTGGGGCCATCTTACCACCTTTCACCTGCACAAAGATGTTGTTCAATGATGACGGGTCAAGACGATACTCGGGCGAGGCTGCTGCCATGATGCGGTAGACCTTACCAAACTGGTTGAAGTTGCCGATATAAGCACCGCCACAGAAGGAACCAAGCGTGCTGAGTACGGTAGCCGGTGACACACCCGCACGGTCACACTGGGGCGCATCGACATCGACCTGATACTTCGGGTAGCGCTCAGAGTAGGACGACATGGCAGAGCCGATTTCAGGTCGTTCGGTCAACTTAGCCAAAAATTGCTCGGTACGCTTAGCGAATTCAGACAGATTGCCGTCGGTGGGGTCTTCCACCACCAAACTCACACTGTTGTTGGTACCATAGCCAGGAATCTGCGGCAGCTGGAAGGGCAGCACTTGCACATTCTTGATGTCCATACAGTCGTAGTAGAACCGACCGATGACGAGGTCGATCAGGTGGTTCATACCCGGACGGTCGTCCCAGTTCTTCAGACGGACAATCAGGGTGGCGAAATTGGAACCTTCGCCCGATGCCATACCGTAGCCGCAGCAGATTGCAAAACTCTCCAACTCAGGAATCTTCTTTACCTTAGCCTCTACCTGCTTCACAATCTCACGGGTCTGCTGCAGGGTGGTGCCTTCCGGAACGCGCACCTCAGCTAGGAATACACCCTGGTCTTCCTGTGGCACGAGGCCTGAGGGCAGACTCCTCATGAAGAACACCAACAACACAGCAGCCAGTGCCAATATGCTCCATGCCAAGACAGGGCGCTTGATAAACTTCTGAACGCTCTTGCTGTATTTATTGAAAATGGCATTATAGCTCACGGTATAGGCTTTCTTGGTATAGTAAGTCAGGCTCTTGCCTTCCTTCTTACCTTCGGTCACCTTCAGCATGATGGCGCAGAGGGCCGGACAGAGCGTGAGGGCCGACACGCACGACAGACCGACAGACGAGGCAATCGTCACACCAAACTGGGTGAAGAACGTGCCTGAGGTGCCGGGCATGAAGGTCACGGGGATAAACACCGCCATAAATACCAAGGTACACGAGACCACAGCTACCGATACCTCGCTCATGGCCTGACGGGTGGCTTCGCGGGCATCGCTGATGCCATTCTCCATCTTCGCCATGACGGCCTCGACCACCACGATGGCATCATCCACCACCGTACCGATGGCCAGCACCAGGGCGAAGAGCGTCAGGATGTTGAGCGAGAAGCCTGCCAGCGAGACGATGGCAAAGGTGCCTAACAGCGAGACGATAATCGAGATAGAGGGGATGATCGTGGCCTTGAGGTTCTGCAGGAAGAAGAACACCACGAGCACCACGAGGATGATGGCAATGATAAGTGTCTCCACCACGTTGTGGATGGCAGCGAAGAGGAAGTCGTCGCTGGTCATCATGGTGACGAACTCCAGTCCGGCAGGCATCTGTTTCTTCATCTCCTCACACGTCTTGTTGATGCGGGCGTTCACCTCGGTGGCGTTGGCACCCGGAGCCTGGAACACCATGAAGAGGGCGCCCGGCTTATCCTGGATGTTCGACGTGAAGTTGTAGCTCATGGCACCGATCTTCACCTCGGCCACGTCGCTCAGGTGGAGCATACCGCCGCCGCTGGTGCGCAGCACGATGTCGTTGAACTCCTCGACGCTCTTCAGCGTACCTTTGTACTGCATGGAGTACTGGTAAGAATTTCCCGACTGCTCACCCAAGGAACCTGTAGCCGCCACGAAACTCTGTCCGCCAATAGCTGCGAAGATCTCGTTAGGGGTCAGGCCATACTGAGCCATCACATCGGGCTTCAGCCAGATGCGCAGGGCGTAGGTGTTACCTAAGCTCAGCACATTACCGACACCTGTGATACGCATCAGACGCGGTCTGATGTTGATATCGACATAGTTCGAAATAAAGTCCTCGTCGTATTTGCCGTCAACACTCTTCACGGCAAAAATCTGCAGGATGTTGCTCTGCTGTTTCTGTACCGACACACCCACCTTGTTCACGTCGGCAGGCAACAGGGCCTGGGCACGGGCCACGCGGTTCTGCACATTCACCGCCGCCATATCGGCATCGACACCCTGCTTGAAGTAGACATTGATACTGACACTACCGTTCGATGAGGCTTTGGAGGTCATGTAGGTCATGTCGGTCACACCATTGATAGCCTCTTCCAGGGGCTGGATGACCGACTTCATCACCGTATTCTCGTCAGCTCCGGAATAGCTGGTGCTAACCATCACTGTAGGCGGTGCAATGTCAGGGTATTGCTCCACGGCCAGTGTGCTCATGGAGATATAGCCCACCAGCGCTATCACAATCGAGATGGCACATGCCATCACGTATTTATTGATAAATATATTGTTCTTCATACGGAAGCAAATTTATCACTTATCACTATTCACTCTTCACTTCCTCCGGAAAGAGCACCTTCAGCCCCTCCGTCACATTGTTGGCACCAGTGGTCACAATCCGGTCGCCCACATTCAAGCCACTGGTTACGATGAAGTCCTTACCGTTACCCGTATCCTGTGTCGTCACGTCGACAGCGGTGGCTGTGCTGTCGGCCTGCACCTTATAGACCAGCGCCTTATCCTGCAGGCGTACCACAGCATTCTGAGGAATGACGATGAGATCTTTTTCATCGAATTTTATCACGACCGTACCCTGTATGCCAGAATACAGATGGCCTTCGGGGTTGGGGAACGACACCTTAAGGGTCAACGAACCGGTAGCAGCATTCACGACACCCGTCATGCTATGAACACGACCCTTGTGGGGATACTCCGTACCGTTTTTCATGACAAACGTTGCATCGGGCAGGTCGGCAAGATATTTCTCTTTATCGGCTATCTTCATGCCTTCCTGTACCATTGCCTCGATAATGGACTCCGTGAGCGAGATCTCGGCGTCCATCGTCGTATTGCCACTCAGCAAGGTCAACTGTGTCGCAGGCGACACCTGGTCACCGCTACGCACGGGAATCTCGCCGATTACACCGGATACGGAAGCCGTGATGGTGCAGAAACCGAGGTTCACCCTCGCACGGTTCACCTGCGCACGGGCCTGAGCTACCGAGGCCTGAGCCTGCTTGTAGGAGTTCTCGGAGTTGTTCAGCATATAGCTGCTCACGATTTTCTTCTCATACAGGTTCTTGTTCGACTCATACTCCAGCTTCGCGGAGTTCTCCTGAGCCAAGGCTGCCTGCAGATTGGCCTGGGCTGCCTCCAAATCGAGCTGCGCATTTCGCGAATCGATGACGAAGAGCGTCTGACCCTTCTTCACCTGCTGACCTTCGGTCACGCAAATCTTTATCAACTGGCCACTAACCTGTGGTGTTACTGTGACATCGTTCTGACCTTTCATTCTGGCACTGAACTTATAGGGGAGTTCAATGTCTGATTTCGCCACTGTCATTGTTTCGAACGACGACTGGGTCTCCTTGGGCATGTCTATGCCGCATGAAGTCAAACCACCGACCATCATGCCGATCATTCCTGCCCAAACCAAAGCATTTTTCTTTCTCATTTCTATGTTTTTAGTTTAGTAAATATTAATATTTGGCTACAAAGTTACAACTTTTTCGAATAATTGACATTATCAGNNAAACTAATTGGGGCTGACACCACTGTGCCAGCCCCAATTACAATAAATAGGTATAGTATCTCCAGCCTACTGAGCCGTCGGAGCGTTGTTGCAACGGGCCGTGTAGAACTGGCGGAAGTCGCTGTACTTATAATAGGGGAAGCTGTTCGTAGGAACGGGCAGCGTGGCCTCCTCGCCATTCAGCAGGCACTTCACGAGAATATCGTCACCCTGCTTCTTGCTACGATAGAAAATCAGCTGGAGGTTGCTGGCCTTGCAGGTTTCCCAGTTCTGGTAGCAGTTCTTCACCTCGAAGGGATCCTCGGGGTCGATGTCGGCACCGTTGAGCCCCATCAGCACGGTCAGGGGACCCAGCACCGTGTCGTGGCCGAAGCGCAGGTCGGCAATGCGGTCGTTGCTACCGTCGAGTTTTGCGTCGGCCTTCCGGATGATATCCTGCAGGACAGGCACCGTCTGCCATTGCGGACCGAACACCCAAGAGTAAGTGCCCAGATTGTCACGCTCCCACTCGGCTGCAATCTCCTCGTCGGTGATGATGCCTTCCATCATACCCTCATGGCCAATGCTGGGCAGCGAGGTGTAGAGGTTGATCATGTTGCTTGAGATATGATGCAGAGTGCCAGGCAGACCTTCGGTATTGGTAAACATACGCTCGATGATCTTATCCCTGAGTGTCTCAGGAATCTTCAGTTTGTCGCGGTTCTGCTCGTAACGGGGCTTGACGTTGCGGGCATAATTATGCTTGACGGGATTCTGACCATCGGTAGGTACCACACCGTCGAGAGTGAAGCGCGACGACTGCTCGCGGATGATGATCTTCGGATTGCATTGTGCCATAGCCTGACAGAAGGCCGCCATACTGATGACGCAACGACCCTGGAGCGACGAGATGGCCAGCACGTTGCCGCCTTGCTTGAAAATCTCAGGGTAAGCGCTGTACATCTTGCGGGCGATGGCCTGATGCTGCTGCCAGCCCACTTCGGACAGCTCGCTCACACCGTCTCTCAACTCCTCGCTACAGGCCTTGTATTTCTCATAGAAGGCCTCGCCAGCGGGCGTCAGCTGATGACTGCGGTGAGCACGGGTCAACAGGGTGTCAACCTCGCGGTAGAGTGTCGCATTCCAATAGTAACGCGACCCGTGACGGCCATAATGACTGAGGTAGAACGGCACGTAACCCTTAGGGGCAGGTGTCATCTTGTAGTCGACCACCTGATAGGGATAATCGGTACCGTAGGCCTTCCTCGGGTCGGCTTTCAACTGGTCGATGGCTGACAAACGCTGTCCCCAGGCCATAGTGGACATGAGGCACACAACGAACACGGTGCAGAGGCGCTGCATCGTGGCTAATGAATTAATGGTTCTCTTCATAAGTGTTGGTAATAAAATTAGTTGGTTATTGAATAAATTGACTTAATCCTGGAAATAGACGCGTTTGACGCGGTTGGAGACACCGGTGAGAATCTCGTAGGGGATGGTGTCGGTGATGTCGCTGAGCACGGTGACGGGCAGGTGCTCGCCGAAGATCTCCACCTGGTCGCCCTCATGACAGTCAATGCCCGTCACGTCGATCATCGCCACGTCCATGCAGATGTTGCCCACATACTCGGCCTTCTGTCCGTTGACCAGACAGTAGCAGTGGCGGTTGCCCAAATGACGGTTCAGACCATCGGCATAACCAATCGGGATGGCAGCGATGACAGCATCACGCTCTATCTTTCCCTTGCGGCTATAGCCCACCGTATCGCCAGCCGGTACGTGACGCATCTGAAGGATGGTGGTCTTCAGCGTGGAGACGGTCGAAAGAATGCGGTTGTCGCGGGGATCGACGCCATAGAGGCCCAGTCCGAGACGACACATATCCATCTGGCGCTCGGGGAAATGCTCGATACCTGCGGAGTTGTCCATGTGGCGCAGGATCTTATGGCTAAAGGCGGCCTGCAACTGACGGCTGGCAGCATCGAACTTCGCAAACTGCTCGGCGGAGAAGGCATCGAAGTCGTCGCTGTCGGAGCCAACAAAGTGAGAGAACACCGAGCGCGGGATGATGGCGTTCTGGTGCTTCAGGCGGTCGATGAGTTCTTCCATGTCGTGTCCCGGATCGAAGCCCAGACGGTGCATGCCGGTGTCGAGTTTGATATGTACAGGCCAGCCGGTGATACCTTCCTTGCGCGCCGCACGGATCAGGGCGTCGAGCAGACGGAAGCTGTAGACCTCAGGCTCCAGGTCGTAGTCGAACATGGTCTTGAAGGCGGTCATCTCGGGATTCATGATCATGATGTTGGCGGTGATGCCTGCCTTGCGGAGGGTGACGCCCTCGTCGGCCACAGCCACAGCGAGATAGTCGACATGGTGGTCCTGCAGCGTCTTGGCAATCTCCACAGCACCAGCACCATAACCGTCGGCCTTGATCATGCAGACCATCTTCGTCTCTGGCTTCAGGAACGAACGGTAGTAGTTCAGATTCTCCACCACGGCATTGAGGTTCACCTCGAGAATCGTCTCGTGAACCTTCTGTTCCAACTGCTCCGTAATCTGGTCGAAGCCGAAATGACGGGCGCCCTTCAGCAGGATCAGTTCGTTGCGCAGCGCGGCGAAGACCTCGCTGGAAAGGAAATGGGGCACGTCGGTAAAGAAGTGCTTGTCGACGATCTGTATCTTGTCGGCCTGCGCCGAGAGTTCCGGACCGATACCGATGAACTTATCGATGCCTCGCTTCAGACAGAGGTCGCTGACCTGGGCATAGAGAGCCTCAGGCGAGGTGCCCGACTGGAAGATGTCGCTGAGAACGAGCGTCTTTTTCGAAGTCTCACGACGGTTCATGAAGTCGAGGGCGATATCGAGGGAGTTGATGTCCGAGTTGTAAGAGTCGTTGATGAGGATACAGCCGCGCTGGCCCTGCTTCACTTCGAGGCGCATGGCTACGGGCTCCAACCCAGGCATACGCTCAGCCAGCTGGTCGGCTGTGAGGCCAAGATGCAGCGCTACCGCCGCACAGGTGATGGCATCCTCGATGGAGGCCTCATCGATGAAGGGTATCTCGAAGGCGTGTTCCTCACCCTGCCAGACGTAGGTTAATTTCGTATGCTCATTCCGACCGCCGCGCTCCTCTTTCTTCAAGAAGAAGGCTGCCTTCTCATCGCAGGTCGACCAGGAGATCTTCTCACCCTTATAGTTCATCCTCCGGATGCAGCGGCTAACGACGTCGTTGTCGGAGCAATAGACCATCGCCTGGGTGTCGTGCATCAGCTCCAGTTTCTCCATGCATTTTTCCTCCATCGAGCGGAAATTCTCCTGATGGGCGCTGCCCAGACAGGTGAGCACGCCGATGGTAGGCTGGATGATATCCCTGAGGGCCAGCATCTCACCAGGCTGACTGATACCAGCCTCGAAGATGCCTATTTCCGTCTGTTCGTTGAGCAGCCACACGGAGAGGGGCACACCGATCTGCGAGTTGTAGCTGCGAGGAGAACGCACAATCTTCTGCGAAGGCAAGAGCAACTGGTAGAGCCACTCTTTGACCATTGTCTTTCCGTTGGAGCCGGTGATGCCCACCACAGGTACATCAAACTCATCGCGATGGCGCTCTGCCAGTCGCTGGAGAGCTGCCAGTGTATGGGGCACACGCAGGAAATTGGCCTCGGGGAAGCGGGTATCATAATGCTCGGGCACCTGCTCGACCACGAAGTGACGCACACCACGACGGTAAAGTTCATCGATATAACGATGGCCGTCGTTGCGCTGGGTCTTCAAAGCAAAGAAAAGCGTCTCTTCAGGGAAACAGAGACTGCGACTGTCTGTCAGCAGCCATCGGATATCACCCTGACAGGTTCCATAACGTCGGGCTCCGATGAGTGTCGCTACCTTCTCTATTGAGTATTTCATTTCTGATGTATTTTTATTCTAAATTGCAAAGTTAGGATATTTTTCCGACAATGCCGCAACTTTTAACATTGTTTTATCCATCAGAGCCTTATAATCCTCAGAATCGGGTTCAAACGGCTTATGATTCAGGACAGCTTTCAGGGGTGCCCACTCTGCCAGAAAAGCCTTAGCCTCAGCACTGAAATAGACCTCTGAGAGGCGTTGCCAGATATATTCCACCGCCTGATCGGAAGGATGCAACATATCGGAGGCGTAGAAGCGGTAGTCGCGCAGCTCATCGTTCACAATCTCATAGGCGGGGAAATAGTTCACTCCCGCCACCTGGCGGGTAGCAAGTAGTAACGTCGCCTTGGAGAGCTGAGAACCGTGATAGCCATATTTACGATAGCGGATAGGACTCACGGTCAGGACGATGTGTATATCGGGATTCAGCTGACGAAGAAATGCGACGGACTTCGAGAGGCAATCAGCACATTCGTCAACAGAGAGTTCTTCCTCGATGAAAAGCGATTGCGGACGCTTCTGGCAGTTATCCACAATCTCGCCAGTCTCCTTCAGGCGATAGACGTGGTTGGTACCGAGGGTCAGGAAGGCTACACACGGGGTTACACACGGGGTCAGGAACGCTGTGCAATTCGATTGCACAGCGTTCCTGACCCCGTGTGTAACCAAGCGCTCAATCGTGTGGAGGATGGAAACGGGGTTGTACATCACCCCGAAGGGATTGACGACGGCACGGAACTTCTCTTCCTGAAAGCGACGGCCTATCTCAGTGGCAAAACACGAACCCACGAAGAGCATCTCCTCGCAAGGGCCAATCTCAAAATCTGGCTTTGGGATATCAACTACCGTCCTGAACTCCATCAACTGCGACTGATTTGCAGGCCTTTTGTCGAGAGGGTCATCTCCACAAAACGGGCATTCTTGTTCTGACGATGCTCGGTGAGGAGCTGTTTGATGCGGGCAGCGGCCTCGGGATCCTTGGCAATCATATAGAGATAGCCGCCACCACCGGCACCGGGCAGCTTATAGCCCAGGCAAAGGTCGTCGATGAGACTGGTGAGTTGGGCCACCTGTGGCGGGTTCGTCCCACTATCGAGCATCTGGTTCTGCTGCCAGGTCTTCCTGACGAGCTGTCCCATTTGCAGGAAGTCGTTACGCTGGATGGCCTCATACATCTCCATGGTATGTGCCTTCATCTCGCGCAACATATTCAGTTCGTCATGATGGTTGAGGAACATCCGACGCACAATCTCAGCGAGAATGCTCTTAGCCGTACGGGTAATGCCCGTGTAATATAAGAGGTGACAGGCATGATATTCCGGCTGTGTCCATAAGTCATTCGGCAGCCAGCGCACCTGCGGACTCTGGTCGAATCCCCTACCCGTCTGCAACAGTTTCACGCCACCCAGCACGCCACCGAACTGATCCTGCCAGCCACCGCCTGTGGTGAGCATCTGTTCGAGCATCAGCGTGCGACGGCCAATCTCGTTCTTATCCCAGCCCAGTCCGCAGAAGTCGTTCAAGGCGCCTAATACCGTCGAAGCAAGGATGCTCGATGTGCCAAGTCCGCTGCCTGCGGGAATAGCCGAGAGCAGGGTCAGTTCGATACCTGCTCCGAAAGCCTCCAGCTGGGCCCGCAAAGCGCCAGGCTGTCCGGAAGGGCCAAAGCCTGCAAGAACGAGGGCTGCCTTGGGGATGGAGAAGGGCGAACCGACATGCATGAAATCGGTAAGCTGTTCTGTGGTCTCTACCACCTCCATCGCACCGAGATCGATGCTGCGCAGCACAATACGGGGTTCTTTCGAGGGACGGACATAAGCCTGCAAGGGGGGCTGACCGTTGAGCTCGATGGCGAAGTTGATCACGTTGCCACCTTCCATTAAGCAATAGGGCGGTGTATCGGTCCATCCGCCAGCGATGTCGATACGCACGGGCGAACGGCCCCAGACAATCTGGTCGTCGGCGACGCAGAGTTTAGCCTGTTGCTGTGTCACAGCAACATACGAACACAAGCCCTGACGCAATAGCGAGAAGGCCTTATCGCTATCGCCAAGAAACATTGCATTGTGGATGCGCGTCATCAGTGGGGCATCATCGTCTAGGGGGTCAGGCAGCGGGATCTGCTCCTTCTGGAAGGTCTCTGCCGCATCAGCCAGGTCGAGCTGGTAGAACACACTGTGCCGCCAGTTCTTAGCTAACGCCTGCCAGTTATCCTTACGATACTGCCGCCGCTGGTCAAAGAGTCGTCGCAGGTTCGCACGCTCAGCCACTTCATTGCTATTCAGAGGTTCGTCGATGCGATAGCGGCGCACCTCGTAGTCGTTCTCACCCACAGGTACTACATCGATGCAGTCGCCAGGTTCCAGACGCATCTCCCAGTCGTTCTCCGGCACGCCCGTAATCACATGATCGTGCGTCAGATGCCAACGGGAACCCACAAAACTGTTCTCTATCCACATATTCGCATTCTCCTCCGTAAACGGAACCTTCACGAGGGAATTCTGCACGAAAATAGAGGGATGCGGCTTGCGGTCGATATGCATGATCTCGCGCTGGTCGTTCACGAGATTCTGCAGGCGCAAGGTCGAGGCAATCATCTCACGCGACGTCCCGAAGTGATAGAACTCACCACCCGCCAACGGCAGAATGGCCACCTTCAGCGTCGACACCTCGCTATCGGGCTTCGAGGGGTCTGTGCCCAAGGCACAGCCAAACTCGGAATAGAGGTCGTATTCTTTAAAGTTTGTAGGACTATCGGGGATCGTGCTGCGCTGCATCAGTAGCGTGACGGCTTTGTCGCTTAGCAGCCACACGCCGATATCAGTCAGGTAGAAATGATCTTTCTGTAATTCAGCGAGCGTCTGCACCGACGGTTTCTGGAGCATCTGCTTGAGCACAGATGGCGTACGGCGATCGCTGAGAAACACCCCGTGATTCTTCGCCACAGAGGCATCGAGCCAGAGGCCATAGCACACCACATCGGCATCGGGAATCGGCTGCAGGGGCTGGGTGGCACGGATGAGTACATCACCGCTCACCACCATCGTATGCAGGCGCTCGGGGGCTGCCGCCATCATCTTCTCGTAGAGGGGCAACTGCACGCTCATCAAATCCTGCGAGAGTTTCTGTCCCCGCTCCCAGCGGAACACGGGCAACGGCATGAGCACCTTACCCGAAACGGCATAGCTGGGCAGACGTTTGCTCTGACCGCCAGCATGGATCAGGATTCGTTTCTCCTTCGAGAGCCACGCCTCAAACGATTCCGTCTTTCCTTCTCTCCTTTCTCCTTCTCTCCATGCTTCCTGCAGCAGCCACGCCGTACCGCCACCACTGCCCAGACGGTGTCCGACAGGATCACACGTACAGAAATAATCGTCACGGCTGAGTCCCGTCACATCATGGAAGGCACCCACCAGATTCGGGGGCAAGGACAATAGTTTTTTCACTTTGAACTGTAAACTTTATGATTTCATTTTGCGACGGCGGTATTCCATGAAGGCAGCACCGAGGACAATGAGAATCAGAATGACATATGAGACGTATGCAATGGTCTCTGTGGTATTCACCGACTTCGGTTTGAAGGTCAGCACCACATCGTGCTTGCCTGGCTTCACATTCAGGGCACGGAGGATATAATTTACACGTCCCAACTCTGCGGGCTGCCCATCGACCGTAGCCGTCCATCCGGGATAATAGATCTCGGAGAAGACCACCACACCACCCTTGCCAGAATTAACCTCGTAGGTGAGTTCATTGGGCTCATAGGTCTTGATGGTGACGATACTCACGCTGTCCTGCTCGACAGCTTCACCGAGTTGTGTCTTGAACTTAGCATCAGCCACAGCCTCATGGCGCAGGCTCAACTGGCCCACAGCCGCAATCTCCTCATTGGCATTGGCTGCATACTGGATCTTATCCACGAACCAGGCATTGCCATAGGTATAAGGATTCTGCAAGGGCACCGTCTGACCGCCCTGCAAGGGGAAGATCATATACTTCGTGTTCAGCATATTGAGCACAGGCCAGATGCTATCGCCATTGATCTTCGTCACATCACCGCCAGCCTCAGAGACAGCGCTGAATACCTGCTGCATCTCTGGCGAGATATATTGCTCGATCATCTCCTGATAGCGACGCAGCTTAGCAGCATGGTAACCACCGATGCTCTTATGATAGTAAGAAGTCTCGTTCTCATTGAAGGTATTCGAAGCCAGATTCAGCACACGATAGTCGAGACTCTTATCGTGGAGTATCTGCTCATCAGCCTGCGTCATCTGCTGAGGGGCTTCACGCTCACTCTTCGGCACGAACATCTCGTCGTTGAGATAGCGTTTGTTCACCGTCCACAGATCTACGAGACAGAGCACAAGGATAATGCCGACAGCATACTCCTTCTTCAGCTTACCATAAACTACAGCCAACAAGATGCCCGTACCCACCAGAATGATGTAGAACGAACGTAAAGCATCGCTGGTAAACATGGCCTGACGCATCTCCGTCAGATTGGTCATGATGGGCTGGATATATTCTGCGGGCAGACTCTTCAGCGCCTGCATCTCACTCGTCGAGATGAAACTGCTGAAGAAAGCAGATGGCATCAGCGAGAACAACATGGCGACACCGCCTGTCAACAGGAAACTGATACCTACGTATTTCATCCTCGGCTTCATAAGCTCAGGTTCATCAAACAGTTTCTTCAATGCCAGCATCGCCAACAGCGGAATCGTAAACTCCGCAATCACCAATATCGAGGCCACCGTACGGAACTTGGCGTACATCGGTACATAGTCGATGAAGAAATCGGTGAAGCCCATGAAGTTCTTGCCCCACGACAGGAGAATCGACAGGATCGTCGCTGCCAGCAACGCCCACTTTATCGGGCCTTTCACGATAAACAGTCCGAGGATAAAGAGGAACATCACAAACGCGCCCACATACACAGGACCGCTTGTGCCGGGCTGCTCACCCCAATACTGACCGATCTGATTGTATATCTCCATGAAGTTCGGATCAGCTTTCGCCATCGCCGTCTCATTATGACTCAGGGGCACCGAGGCGCCCCCCTTCGTGTTCGGCACCAACAGGGTCCACGTTTCACCAATGCCATAGCTCCACTGTGTGATATAGTCGCGCTCCAGACCGCTGTTGGTCTGGTTGGCGGCATTCTGCTTCACCAGCTCGCTCTTGCCACGCATTGACTCCTGACTGTACTGCCAGGTGTGATAGAGGTTCGACAAGTTCATGCACAAGCCAAGGATACCGGCTGCCAGTGCGACACCCGTAGCCTTTGCAAACCGCACGAGCTGCTTCTCGCGGATGGCTTCCACAAGCCACGCGATAATCAGGAAGAGGATGATAAACGCATAATAATACGTCATCTGCACGTGGTTGGCATTGATCTCAAAGGCCGTGAAGATGGCCGTCACAATGAAGCCCCACAGGTATTTCCCACGATAGGCCAGCACGATACCCGCAATCAGCGGCGGCAGATAGGCCAATGCCCACACCTTCCAGATATGACCTGCAGCGATGATAATCAGGAAATAGGTGCTGAAGGCCCATATGATGGAGCCCAAAGCAGCCAGGTGCTGACGGAAATCGAAGGCACGCAGCAGGATGTAGAAACCCAAGAGATAGGCGAAGACATACCACACATTCTCAGGCAACCACAAGTGATAGGCGTTGATGGCCTGCGTCAGATTGTCGGTGGAGTGATACGACGGCGCCATCTGGTAGGTGGGCATGCCCCCGAACAGGGCATTGGTCCAACGACTGCGCTCTCCGGTCTTCTGGAGATACTCGATACCCTCCTGTCCGGCTCCCCTTCCGGCCGAGGCATCATGACGGTACAGGATACGTCCCTCGATGTCGGCAGGGAAGAAATAAGCAAAGGCCAGAACGGCAAACAACAGCACTGCCAACACGTCGGGCAGGCACTTCTTTAATAATGTCATAACTTGCAAGTTTATTAATCTGCGTGCAAAATTACACATTTTTTTTCGACATAAGTATATATATACATATATTTTTTATGTTTCTTTTGTTCTTTTGTCCAAAAAATCAGTATCTTTGCAGTCGAAATATGGAAGAAAGTATCATTACCAGTGTCCAGAATGCCCGTGTGAAGCACGTTGTGGCCCTGCAGCAGAAGTCCTCTCTCCGTCGCGAGGAAGGTCTTTTCGTTGTCGAGGGCCAGCGTGAGATTGAGCATTGTGTGGCTTGTGGATATGAGATGGTGGAGATTTTTAAGAAAGGTGAGAATGTCACACCTCAGGTTTATGAAAAGATGGCTTATCGCGAAAGCACCGAGGGTATCATCGCCATTGCCAGATGCAAAAAACATGATCTGAGCAATCTCTCACCTCTCACCCCTCACCTCTCACCCCTATTTATCGTCCTTGAGCGTGTCGAAAAACCCGGCAACCTGGGTGCCATCCTCCGTACGGCCGAAGCCGCCGGCGTAGATGCCGTCATCGTCTGCGACCCGCTCACCGACCTCTACAACCCCAACCTTATCCGAGCCAGCATCGGCGGGGTGTTCAGCGTGCCCATAGCCGTCTGTACATCAGAGGAATGCATCGGTTTTCTGAAAGCCAACAAGATCAGTATCCTCACGGCTCAGTTGCAGGATTCCTACGAATATTACGACTATGACATGACCAAGGCAACAGCCATCGTGATGGGCACCGAGTCGACAGGACTCACACAACAGTGGCGTGAGGCGGCTGATGCCCATATCCGTATCCCTATGCTTGGACGCCTTGACTCGCTCAACGTCAGTGTCAGTGCCGCCATCCTCATGTACGAGGCCGTAAGACAGAGAACNNGGAGAAGGAGCTGAAGCAGCTCCGCCCCCTCTTCCCTGAAGACCAGGTAATACTGCAACAGAGCGGTATCGGCAAGGTGAACGCCGCCATTCAGGCCGTCGAAATGATTCGTCAGTACAAGCCTGACATCATCGTTTCCTCAGGCTGTGCGGGCGGTAATGGCGACGACATCAACATCCAGGATGTCGTGGTCAGCGCACAGCTCGCCTACCACGATGTCTACTGTGGCGAGGCTATCGGCCATAGTGTCTACGGACAGGTGCAGGGACTCCCCGCCCGCTTCGAGGCCGATCCGCAGCTTCTGGATAAAGCTCTGGCCCTGAACGGAAAACTGACCGACGTGACGATCCACTCGGGACTGATTGTCACCGGTGACTGGTTCGTCGACTCCAAGGAGAAGATGCGTGAGATTATCGGCCATTTCCCCGAAGCAAAGGCTGTCGACATGGAGAGTGCCGCCATCGCTCAGACCTGCTTTATCTATAAGGTGCCGTTCATCTCTTTCCGTGTCATCAGCGACATCCCCCTGCGCGACACCGATGCCTCGCAGTATCACGACTTCTGGAACACCATTGCCGAGAAGTCCTTCCAGGTCACCCGTACCTTCATCGAATCCCTTTAGTAATCATAAAGCTCAAAGTTCAAAGTAAATGGAAGTCATTCAAAGTTTCACTATCGACCACACCCACCTGAAGCCGGGCATCTACGTCTCGCGCGAAGATAAGGGCTTCACCACATTCGACCTGCGCATCACCGAACCCAACAAGGAGCCTGCCGTAGCCCCTGCCGCCATTCATAGCCTTGAGCACCTGATGGCCACCTGGTTCCGCAATAGCGAGGTAAAGGACGATGTGGTATACGTTGGCCCTATGGGCTGTCTCACCGGCATGTATATCATCATGAAAGACAACGGATCGGGGACTGAAGGTCGGAAATCAGGCACATACACCGTCGAGGATATGCGACGCCTTACCATCCGTTGCCTCCAGTGGATCCTCACCCAGACAGAGGTTCCCGCCACGCAACCGGAGGCCTGCGGCAACTATCTGCTCCACGATCTCCCGATGTGCAAGTGGGAAAGTGCCCGTTACCTCGACCGCCTGGAGCACGATTTCCACAGCGAGTACACCAAACTCCAGATCACCCTCGACGACGGCAAGGTCTTTGCCGATGCATAGTAACCCACAAAACAACATATCAACATGAAGATTAACTATTCTTACCTCAGTTTCGCCTTCGCCTGTCTGCTGACCGTTTCCTGCGGTAGTGAAAAGAAAAAGGCACCCGACGCAGCCCAATACAAGACAATGTTGGTGAGCCAGAAAGACATGACGCTCACCCGCCAATACAGTGCCCGACTCACGGGCCGTCAGATTGTCGAGATTCGTCCACAGGTCTCTGGCTGCATCACTCGCATCCTGACAGCCGAAGGTCAGGCCGTGCGTCGCGGACAGACGCTGTTCATCATCGACCAGGTACCCTATCGCGCTGCCCTCGAGGTGGCCGTAGCTGCCCGTAAGAGTGCCGAAGCACGGTTGGCAACAGCCCGAATGAACTACGAGAATGAGTCGCGCCTGCAACAAGGCAACGTGGTGGGCGATGTCTCCGTACAGTCCATGCGCAACGCCCTACTCGAAGCCGAAGCCGCCCTGGCACAGGCCAAGGCCCAGGAGACCAACGCCCGCAACAATCTGAGTTATACCGAGGTGAAGAGTCCCGTCAACGGCATGGCATCGATGATCCCCTGGCACGTGGGCTCGCTCGTCAGCAGCAACATCAACGAACCGCTGGTCACTGTGGCCGACGACAGCGAGATATATGCCTATTTCAGCATCACCGAGAATCAGACGCTCGACCTCATCTCGCAATACGGTTCTATCAACGAATTTATTGCCAAGGCGCCGGCTGTCAGTCTGCGTCTGAGCAACGGTAGTGACTATGCCGAACCCGGACGCATCAGTGCCGTCAGCGGCGTAGTCGACAGCCAGACGGGTGCCGTCACCTTGCGTGCCACCTTCCCCAACACCAACCATCTGCTGCACAACGGAGGCAGTGCCACCATCATCGTGCCCACCCACCGTTCACAGTGCATCGTCATCCCACAGGAGGCTACCTACGAGTTGCAGAACCGCACGTTCGTCTACCGCGTCATTGACGGCAAGACCAAGGCCACGCCTGTCACCCTTTTTCCCCAGAATAACGGCAAGGAGTATATCGTTGAAGAAGGCCTCAGCGCTGGCGAAACCATCATTGCCGAAGGTGCCGGTCTCCTCAAAGAGGGTATTGAAGTGAAAAGTGGAAAGTGATTATGAACGTTAAGACTTTTATCGACCGCCCGATACTCTCCGGAGTCATTTCTGTGCTGATGGTGCTTGTGGGCATCATCGGACTCAGCCAGCTCGCCCTCGAGCAATTTCCAGAGATAGCCCCTCCCACCGTCCGAATCATGGCCAGCTATACCGGTGCCAATGCCGAGACGGTGCAGAAAAGTGTCGTCGTGCCCCTAGAGGAAGCCATCAACGGTGTCGAGGGCATGATGTATATGACATCGTCGGCTTCCAACAACGGAACCGCCTCCATCGGTATCTTCTTCCGTCAGGGCACCGATCCTGACATGGCGATGGTCAACGTTCAGAACCGTGCTGCCACCGTACAGGGCCGACTGCCCAGCGACGTGGTGAAGAGCGGACTCACCGTGCGCAAGCGACAGACTTCGAACATCAAGCAGATTGCCGTCTACAGCCCCGACAGCACCTTCGACCGCGCTTTCTTGGCCAACTATACGAAGATCAACATCGAACCGCGTCTGAGCCGTATCCCCGGTGTGGGCGAGGTGAACGTCATGGGTGCCGACTACTCCATGCGCATCTGGCTCGACCCGTTGAAGATGGCCCGCTACGGCCTGACACCCGCCGACATCACCCAGGTGCTCAACGAGCAGAACGTCGAGGTGGCAACGGGAACCCTCGGTGCCGAAAGCAGCAACACCTTCCAGTATGTGCTGAAATACCGCGGCCGCTACGAAGACGAACAGGGCTACGAAAACCTCGTTATCCGTTCGCTTCCCGATGGCGATGTATTGCGCATCGGCGATATCGCCCGCGTGGAACTCGGCTCGCAGAACTACAACATCATCGCCGAGACCAATGGTAGTCCGGGTGTCAACGTCTCCATCAACCAGGTGGCAGGCTCCAACGCCAATGAAATCATCAAACAGATCGACCGCGAAGTAGAGGAGATACGGGGCTCACTGCCTCCGGGCATCGTCATCGAGGATCTGGAAAGCAAAAAGGACTTCCTCGACGCCTCCATCGCGAGTGTCGTTGAAACGCTCCTCGAAGCGCTGGCACTGGTCATTCTCGTGGTGTTCCTCTTCCTGCAGAGTTGGCGCGCCACCATCATCCCCGCCGTCGCCATCATGGTGTCGCTCATTGCCACCTTGGCCGTCATCTATGCCATCGGCTTCTCCCTCAATATGCTCACGCTCTTCGCCCTCGTGCTGGTCATCGGCACCGTGGTCGACGATGCCATCGTGGTGGTCGAAGCTGTCCAGGCCAAGCTCGACGAAAGCAGTAAGGGGGCCTATCATGCTACCATCGACGCCATGCACGGCATCACCTCAGCCCTGGTCACCACTACCCTCGTCTTCATGGCGGTCTTCGTGCCCGTCTGTTTCATCGGTGGTGTCACCGGCACCTTCTATACCCAATTCGGTCTCACTATGGCCATCGCCGTGGGTATCTCGCTCTTCAACGCCCTTACCCTCTCCCCTGCCCTCTGCGCCCTTATCATGCGACCGAATCAGTCCATTCAGGGGGAGTCCAAAGGCTTCAAGGCACACTTCAATAACGGTTTCAACGCCCTTCTCACTCGATATAAGCAGGCCGTCTCAGCCGTCATTCCTAAAAGATGGCTGGCAGTCGCCTTTGTCGTTGTCGCCATCCTTGGCCTGGGCTGGATGATGCGCACCACAAAGACCGGTCTCGTGCCCAACGAAGATATGGGAACAGTGTTCATCAACGTGCAGGCCTCCCCGGGTAGCAGTCTCCAGCAGACCTATCATATATTAAAAGAGGTAGAAGAGCGCATCAAGGATCTGCCCCAGCTACGTATCTATTCGCTTATTGCCGGCAACTCCAACAACTTCGAGCAGTCATCGTCGAACGGAAACTTCACGCTGAAGTTGAAGAAGTGGGGTGAGCGCAAAGGCAAGGGCGACGATGTGCAGAGCGTGGTCGACGAGATTTATCGCCGTACTGCCGACATCGCCAATGCCAAGATACAGGTGAACACGCAGAACATGCTGCCAGGCTTCGGCCGTATTAACGGCTTTGAGCTCCACGTGCAAGACAAGCATGGCGGCACCGTCAATGAACTGCTCGACCAGACCAACCGCCTCATTGCGGCTCTCAACCAGCGACCGGAGATCAGTCGTGCCTTCACCAACTTCTCGCTGAAATATCCGCAGTACCGTGTCGAGGTCGATGCCGCCCTCTGCAAGCGGCGCGGCGTTTCGCCCAGCGATGTGCTCTCAGCCCTCAGCGGCTACGTCGGCGGCTCCTATGCCTCCAATTTCGTGCGCTTTACCAAACTCTACCGTGTCATGGTACAGGCCTCGCCCGAATACCGCCTCGACACCGAGTCGCTCAACAACATCTTCGTGCGCAGTTCTTCAGGCGAGATGTCGCCCATCGGCCAGTATCTCACCCTTACGCGCATCTATGGTTCCGAGACGCTCTCACGCTTCAACCTCTTCCCCTCAATCCAGGTGGGAGGCACGGCAGCCGAGGGCTACAGCAGCGGACAGGCCCTTGACGCCATCCGTGAGACAGCGGCCGAAGTGCTGCCCGAGGGCTACGGCTATGAGTTTGGCGGCATGGCTCGTGAGGAAGCCTCGGCACAAAACACCACGGCCCTCGTGTTCATCATCTGCATTGTCTTTATCTACCTCATTCTCTGCGGCCTCTACGAGAGTCTCTTCATACCGATGGCCGTTATCCTGAGTGTGCCTTTCGGACTGGCAGGGTCGTTCATCTTCGCCCACCTATGGGGACTGGAGAATAACATCTACATGCAGACAGGACTCATCATGCTCATCGGCCTGTTATCGAAGACGGCTATCCTGCTCACGGAATACGCCTCCGCACGTCGCCGTCAGGGCATGCGCATCGTCGACGCAGCCCTCGATGCGGCCGCCGTCCGACTGCGCCCCATCCTCATGACCTCCATGACGATGGTGTTCGGTCTGTTACCTCTGGCCCTTGCCACGGGTGTAGGCGCCAACGGAAACCGCTCCCTTGGTGTGGGTGCCATCGGTGGCATGCTCATCGGCACCATCGCCCTATTGTTCATCGTACCTTGCCTCTTCGTTATCTTCCAATTCATCGAAGAGAAGGTCTTCAAACGGAAATAAAAAATCCCCGCTCGGTTGAGCGGGGATTATTTTAATCTNNTGATCGAGGATGGTCTTACGCATACGCATCGATTTCGGAGTGACCTCAACAAGCTCATCCTGCTTGATATATTCCAGGCACTCCTCGAGCGACATGACCGTCTTGGGGATGATACGGGCCTTTTCGTCGGTACCTGAAGCACGCACGTTGGTCAGCTGCTTGGCCTTGCAGACATTGATCACGAGGTCGTTGTCGTGGACATGTTCGCCCACCACCTGACCGGCATAGACATCCTCACCCGGATCGATGAAGAACTTACCGCGATCCTGCAACTTGTCGATGGCGTAGGCAAAGGCATTGCCCGTATCCATCGAGATCATCGAACCGTTGACGCGGCGCTCAATCTCACCCTTGTAAGGCTGATACTCCTTGAAGCGGTGGGCCATGATGGCCTCGCCCTGTGAGGCGGTGAGCACATTGGTACGCAGGCCGATGATACCGCGCGAGGGGATATCGAACTCAATGTTCACGCGCTCGCCCTGATTCTCCATCGAGGTCATCTCACCCTTACGACGGGTGACCATATCAATCATCTTCGAGGCAAATTCCTCGGGTACATTGATTGTCAGTTCCTCAACGGGCTCATTCTTCACGCCGTTAATCTCCTTGTAGATTACCTGAGGCTGGCCCACCTGCAGTTCGTAGCCCTCACGACGCATGGTCTCGATGAGCACAGAAAGGTGGAGGACACCACGGCCAGAGACCACCCATTTGTCGGTAGAGTCCTCGAAAGGCTCCACGTGCAGGGCGAGGTTTTTCTCAAGTTCCTTCTCCAAACGGTCGTTGATGTGGCGCGAGGTGACAAACTTTCCTTCCTTACCGAAGAAAGGCGAGTCGTTGATGGTGAAGAGCATCGACATGGTGGGTTCGTCGATAGCAATGGGCGGCAGGGGCTCGGGATTCTCGAGGTCGCAGATGGTGTCGCCAATCTCAAACTTCTCCAGTCCGATGACGGCACAGATATCTCCACAGTCTACGCAGTCGGTGCGCACATGGCCCATACCCTCGAAGGTGTGGAGCTCCTTGATCTTGGTCTTCTCCAACGACCCGTCGCGATGGGCGATGGTGACCTGCATGCCGTCCTTCAATTGTCCGCGATGCACACGACCCACGGCGATACGGCCCTGATAGCTCGAATAGTCGAGCGAGGTGATGAGCATCTGGGGCGTACCCTCGATCTGCTCCGGGGCGGGAATCACCTCGATAATCTTATCCAATAAATAAGTAATGTTGTCGGTGGGTGTCTTCCAGTCCTCACCCATCCAGCCATTCTTGGCTGAGCCGTAGACGACGGGGAAGTCGAGCTGGTCCTCGGTGGCGTTGAGCGAGAACATCAGGTCGAACACCATCTCGTAGACCTCTTCCGGACGACAGTTAGGCTTATCCACCTTGTTGACCACCACGATGGGTTTCAGACCGATCTGAAGAGCCTTCTGCAGCACGAAACGCGTCTGGGGCATCGGCCCCTCGAAGGCATCGACGAGCAACAGACAACCGTCGGCCATGTTCAACACGCGCTCCACTTCACCACCGAAGTCAGAGTGTCCCGGGGTGTCGATGATATTGATCTTGACGCCCTTCCAGTTGATGGATACATTCTTCGAGAGAATGGTGATGCCACGCTCACGTTCCAGGTCGTTGGCATCCAAAACCTGATTACTAAGATTCTGACCTTCACGGAAAAGATTACCTGCCAGCATCATCTTGTCGACGAGTGTCGTCTTACCATGGTCGACATGGGCAATAATTGCGATATTTCTGATTGAATTCATACCTATTGACTGAAAAACGGGTGCAAAGGTACGAATATTTTTCGAAAAAATTTGCAGTATCGAAAAAAAGTTGTACCTTTGCACCCGCATTTCGGAAAAACCGAAGCATTTGACGACGTAAACGGCTGGTGATTAGGCCGAAAAGCGTCTGAAAGATGTATATGCAAACAACATTTAATCACTTTAAATTATGTATTTAGACAAAGCAAAGAAAGAGGAAATCTTCGGTAAGTATGGTAAGGGTACCACTGATACCGGTTCTGCAGAGGCTCAGATTGCCCTGTTCAGCTATCGTATCTCTCACCTGACCGAGCACCTGAAGAAGAATCACAAGGACCACAACAC
>LXOW01227809.1_pt1 | contig 25063 bp, 15 predicted proteins | sample 1368591 | NCBI WGS metagenome assembly LXOW01 (sample SAMN04884650, study PRJNA319009) | bovine gut metagenome | isolation source: Cow rumen | host: Bos taurus | place: Italy: Legnaro (PD) | collected 2014-07-09
CGCGGCGCGAATATACCTACTTCCTGCATCGGGTGAAGGATCCGTTCGTGGACGCATTTTCCTATCTCTACACCTTCCCCGGGGTGGATTTCGAGCGGATGAACGAGGCCGCGCAGGCCCTGCTGGGACAACACGATTTCCGCTGCTTCGAGAAGACCGGCGCGGACTCCAAAACCTCGCTCTGCACGGTCACGGAAGCGGCCTGGCACCGCTACACGCCCACGCATCTGCAGCTGACCGGGCGTGAGGGGGGAGAAGACTACTGGTATTTCCGCATCGCCGCCGACNNCCGTCGCCGACTTCCAGTCCCTCGTCCTCCCGGTTTCGTCCTCCGCCGGCTCCGATTCGTCATTCGCCGGCTTGACCGGCGAATCTCCCGCCCGCTCCCTGGCCGGCGAATCCGTCCCCGGCAAAGCGCTCTTCCTCAGCGAGGTCCGTTACTGATCTTCCTCTGTCTCCGTATCGATGACCTGCGTCTGGCCTTCCACTTCGAAGGTCAGGGTCGCTCCCGTGTCGCGGACGTCCAGGGTGACGGGGGCGCCCATCAGCAGGGGCAGGTTCACGTCGCCGTGGCCCGCCGGGAAGCCGCACAGCACCGGGATGTCGCGGTCCTTAAGATAACTGCAGATCATTTCCTCGACGCTGTCGTAACCCAGGTTGGCCTCGCAATCGGTGAATTCGCCGAGGATGACGCCCCGGCAGCGGTCGAATACGCCGCCAAGGAGCAACGCGTTGATCATCCGGTCGATGTGGCTCATGTCTTCTTCTACTTCTTCCAGGAAAAGAATGATGCCTCCCGCCTGGGTGGCGTCGGCTTCCGTGCTGAGGATGGGCGTGATGCAGCTCAGGTTGCCGCCGACCAGCACGCCCTGCGCGAGGCCCGGCTGGTTGAGCGGGTGGGCGGGCACTTCGTACTGCGGAACGGTTCCGTAAAGGAGGTCGCGCAGCAGCGTGTTCGTCAGTCCTTCGCCGTGGGAACGGGCCATCAGCGAGCACATCGTGCCGTGGACGCTCATCACCCCGGCGCGGTTTTCCATCCCGTGCAGGGTGGTGATGTCGCTGAATCCGATGAGCCATTTGGGATGCTTGGCGAAAGTATTCAGGGGCAGCATCGGGATGAGGTGGATGCTGCCGTAGCCGCCCCGGATGCTCAGGATGGCCTTGATGCTCGGGTCCTTCAGGGCCCATTTCAGGTCCGCGAGGCGCTCCTTGGGCGTGCCGGCATAGTAGCCTAGGTATTCCTTGTTCGCGTTCGGACCCACGACCGGCTTGAAGCCCCAGGCGCGGAGGATGGCGGAGGCGGTGTCGATATTCGCCTTGGGCGTGAAATAGGCGGGCGAGATGAGGGCGATCTTGTCGCCCGGCTGCAGCGCGGACGGCTGCACGCAGGACAGCACGGCCTCGGGTTCGATGACCTTCGGGGTGCAGGACAGCAGCACCGTCGCTGCCAGGAGGAGGGGGAAGAATTTTCTCATGACGGGCAAGGAATTAAGGGGCTACGGTAACCGCCGGAGCACCGTCGGCGTTCGCGCGGTAATGGGGTGCATAGAGGGACTCGATCACGGGAACGGGGCTCTGGAAGGTACCTTCCTGCGTCACGAAGTATTCCTCGGTGATCGTGGTATGCTCTTCGGGGTAGCTGTCGAACCAGAACTCGGTCCGGTCCGCGAGCACGCTGCGGTAGCCCTGCGGGGTGAAGCTGACCCAGCCGGTGATGGAGATCGGGCGGAGCCACCAGCCGTAGCGGCCGGAGAGCTGGTCCGTCGGGCGGAAGGCCGCCGGACGCGGGGCCGAGAGCCGCACGAAGCTGCGGTTCTCCTCGTTCCAGATTTTATAAGTGGCTGTGATCTTGTCGCCGACATGCAGGATGTCGCCGTCCTGGAGCGGCTTCCCGTCGCGGGTGAAGCTGCGGGAGACGGTGAATCCGTTGCCGGCCGCCCGGATCTGTGCGAAGGGCAGGGTGGTGCTGGCAGACAGGGCGAGGACCTTCGTCTGCAGGGTCTCTTCCATGCCTTGCAGCACGCTGCCGATGGCCTGGATGTAGGCGGGGTCGTCCTCCCACTGCTGGGTCTCCTTCTGGACCATGATCCAGAGTCGGATTCCCTCGGCGATGTCGTTATGACCGCAGGCGGTCAGCAGGTCGCAGATCAGGGCATGGGCGTAGAGCTCGCTCTCGAGCAGGCCGCGCCAGGGCATGACGGCGTTCGGATAATAAGTGCCGCCGCTGCGGTGCGGCTCGGCGTACTGGAGCAGGGATGCGATGTCCTTGTCCAGCGACCTGGCGAGCCGGCCCTTGGCCAGGAAGGAAATGCCCCAGGCATGGGCGAGGGCGGTGCCGCGCGGGTCCGTGAGCAGGGCGCGCAGGGTCTTCATCCGGCGGGCCTTGTCGAAGACCTGGCCGTTCAGGCCGCGCTTGGAACCCGGCACGAGATAGGCCCGGACCTCCTTCCTGAAGGCGCGGAGCACCTTGGCGTCAGCGCCCTTCGGCGCGAAATCGACGGCCGGATACAGCGCCCGGACGTGCAGGTATTCCTCCAGGCTGAGACCGCCGCACCAGATGGGGCGCGCGCGGTCGCCCAGGAAGCTCCGGTCGAGGTACCGGACGGCCGCCGGGAGGGCTTCCGCCAGCGCCTGCGGGCAGGCGTCGCCCAGGTCGGCGAGCCGTTCCAGCAGGGTGGCGGTGAGGATGGGCGACGAAGTCATGCCGGCGAACCAGCCGAAGCCGCCGTCGGCGTTCCGGCAGGCGAGGATCTTCTTCACCATGTCGGCGCGCTCCTCGGCCGTAGCCCCCGGACCCTTGGCGCCGGGCAGCCGGTCGAGCAGGAAGTTGGCGTAGAGTGCCTCGGACTGGTCGAGGAGGTTCTCGCAGGTCGGGAGAACCTTCTCGGGAATGGCCTCCTGGAGCATGCCCAGGATGGAAATCTCCCGCAGGGCTGTCTCCGCGCCGCGCACATTGACGAACTCGCTGCGCAGCGCGGCGAGGACGGTTTCCCGGTCCATGCCGGCGCGCAGCAGCGCGGAATGAGCCTCCGTGATGGTCTGGACGGCCGGATGGACCGGCGTGACCACGAACACGGCGTCGGAGCCGAAGTCGGCCTCGTCGGCCGTGAAGCTGACCAGCATGCCGAGGTCCTGCAGCTTCGGAGCGGACAGCTCGCAGCTGAAATCGGCCGTGCCGTTGGCAGGGACGCTGATATGCGCCGCCTTCTCGGCAATGGTCGGAGCGGTCTTGTAGTCTTTTCCATTGAGGAACTGGACGGCGACACGTCCGGCGACGGGGGCGCCCTTGCTGTTGGACACGGTTACGCGGGCGACGTAGCGGTCGCCTTCATAGAGGTATTGCGGCTGCACGACGGCCACCTTGACCGGCAGGGTCACGACCATCTCCTGGCGGAGGGTCTCGTTGTGGAAGGCCTTGTCGTGCGCGAACAGCTGTACGTAATAGGTGGAGAGCTTGTCGGCAGTGGCGAAGCGGAAGGTCACCACGCCGTCCTCGTCGGCGCGCAGGAAAGGCTCCCAGGCGAGGGTGTTCGCGAAGTTCTCGCGCACGGAGAGCTCCTCCGTGATTTCTTCTTGCTCCTCCTCTTCCTCGATGTCCAGGGCCTCTTCGCGCAGTGCGAACGCCGGAGCGGTATCGTAGAGGATCGCCTCGTCCGAGAGGGATGCGTTCTTGGCCAGGAGACGTCCGCGGCTAGACCCCATGACGATCGGAGCGCCGAAAGCATAGGCCCTGTCTTCGCCGGGCGTGGGCAGGTAGTTCACCGCCGGCAGGGAGCGGAGCGCGGGGCTGACGCTGTGCCAGACATTGTTCCGGATGGTCTCCGTGCTCTTGTCGAAGATGGTGGCGGCCACTTCGGTGCCCGCCGCCGTGCGGATGGTGAAGCTGTAGTCGTGGTGCGGCGCCGTCGTGTCCAGGAAGCGGCTGAAGCTCAGCGGCAGGCGGACGGTCTGCTTGGGACGGTAGGAGCTGACGCTATAGGAATAGTCGCGCCCGTCGCGGAACCAGAATACCTGGAGGGTCAGGTTCTCGGGGTAGTCGGCCCGGCGCTCGAAGCGGATGAGCTGCAGGGATCCTTCCCGGCCGCGCTCGCCGCGCAGGCGGACGATGCGCTTCTCCAGCAGGCGGTTGCCGTCGCCGTAGAGTTCGACCACGACCCAGGCCGGTCCCGTCGTGGCACCGACCTGCAGGGCGATGCTCCGGCCGTCGTCCGCGATTTCCTTGATGAAGCAGTGGACGTCCATGTCCAGGGCCGTGTCGCTGTCGGCGGCCTTGACGATCTCGTGCGTAGCCTCGTTCCGGAAGTCCTTGCCGGCATCATTGGCGGCCGTGGCGACGGCCTTGAGCTCATACAGGCCGGAGGGGAGTCCGGACAGGTCGATGGGCGTGGCCTCTCCGTTGGCCGCGGTGCCGGACAGGACAGTCTTGCCGTCGCGCAGGACGGCATATTCGATCCGGAGATGCGGGTGGGTGAGGGTATTCTTTTCGTAGCCCAGCTGGAAGCAGACACGGGCCTGGTCCTCGCCGATGATGGAGCCGCCGAATCCGCGTCCGACACTGTCGAATTGGCCGGGGGCCTTGTTCAGGACGGAGATCCGGACGGGCAGGCGGGAGAAGACGTTGACAATCCGGGTGAATTCCAGCGTCTCGCCCGTGGCGTCCGTCACGCGGACGGTAACGGCCAGGCTGTGGTTGTAGTAATCGCCGTCCGGGGCCTGGAAGCGGATGCTGAAATCGCCCGAAGCTGTGGGTGCGAGTTCGCCTTCGGCCAGGACCAGGCCCCGGTCGGTGACGGTGTAGTGCGCCATGGCAGTACCGAGCCGGTGGCCGGAATAGCTGTGGATATTTCCTTCCACGAGCACCTTGTCCGTGGGCAGGTAGAAGCGGTCGTCGGGCTTCCAGCTGAGTTCGAAGCTGGGCAGCACGAATTCGTCCGCCCGCACCTGCGTGGAGCAGACGGTGCGCTTGCCTTCGCTGACCGAGATGCGGTACAGGCCGCCGCGCTCGCCTTGCTTGAGGACGAAGGCGCCTGCGGCCGTGCCGAATTCATTGGTGGTCAGGTCCTGTTCGCCGACGGTCTTGCCGCTCGGGTCGGTGAGGGTGGCGTGGAGCCGGATGCCCGCGGGGCGGGTGGCGTATTCGTAGGTCCCTTCGTAGAGGAGGACCTTGTAGTGCACGGTCTCGTCGGGGTTGAAGGCGCTGCGGTCGGTGATGATCATTCCGTGCTGCGTGCGCGGATTGTCGTTGCTGACGGCCTCCCGCTTCTCATAGTAAAGATCGCAGCGCCGGGTGGCGCGGAGGCGCCCGCCCAGCCGGGCGACGGCCTGGATCTCATGGCCCCAGCGCTTCTCGCCGAGGTGGCGGGTGAAGGACTCCGGAAGGTAGGTGAAGCCGTCGAGCTCCAGGCCCGCGATCTGCTCCAGCTGCTTCCCTTCGCTGTCGTAGAGGAAGAGGTCGCAGCGCTGGACCGGCTCGCCCGTGAGGTAGTCGGCCACGTAGACGCCGTAGCCGTCCAGGTCGCGTTTGGTGGCGATGGAGAGGGTATATTTGTCGTACTCGCTCTCTGTTTCCACCTTGCCGCCCGAACACTTCAGCGTGTAGGTCTTGTCGTCCAGGTCAGGCAGCCGGAGGCTGAGCGTGTCGCGGACATAGAAGCGCTGGGCGGGGTTGTCTACGGTGGTGCTCCAGACTTCGCGCTTGCCGTCCAGGATGCGGACCTTGACGGAAGGGAGGTTGCGGGTCAGGAGGGTGGCGACGCCCTGGTCGACATTCAGCGAAAGCTGCGGGGCGGTCAGGGTCTCGAGGATCTCGTCGGCCCGGTCGGCGCAGTCGGCGATGGCCTTCTCCTCGCCCGAGAACTTCTTGCGGTCGGCGATGAGGGCCCGGCAGTCGTCGGCGAGCTGGCGGTAGTCCTCGGGACTGCCGTCGTGGCGGTTCAGGAACTCCTGGCGCGTGCGGAGCAGCCAGTCTCGCGCGAGCAGGGCGACGGCCTGGCCTTCGTGCGCCCGGGCATATTTTTTCATCTGCCCCTCGATGTCGTTCGCATCGGCATAGCCTCTCCGGATGAAATAGAATTCGACGAAGGCGTCGAAGGGGTAGCGTCCGGCGAAGTAGTCCCGGACGGCGTATTTGACGCTCGGGGTCGCGCCCTTGTCGAGCACGCTCCAGAGGGTGTATTCGTAGTCGTTGGCGATGCGGGGCAGCAGGGCCGGGGAGAAGACGTGGCCGGTGGCGTCGCTGTCGCGCTCGTAGAATTCCGGATTGTGCGCCTGCAGCAGCTGCGCCTTTTTCTCGTTGGCATATTCCAGCAGCTGCGGCGCGCTGTGCCGGCTCCGGCGCTCGAAGAAGACGGCGACGGGTTCGCCGAACTGCTCGAGATCTTTGCGCGCCTCCCGCGTGAGCTCGTCGCGCAGCTTCCAGTTGGAGGAGCAGCGCACGTCCACGTAGGTCCAGCAGGCGTCGTAGTAGTCCCAGGCGAGGTGCCGGGCGGCGGCCTCCTTCTTGATGCGCACGAGGATGTCGGCCTGGTCCTTGGGCCGGTCAGCGTCGGACGCCTTGTCGAATTCGGCCCAGAGCCTGGTCAGCGTATGTCCCCGGTCGTCCTTGGCGCCGGCGGGAAGGGAAATGGTCATAAGGGTTATCAGTGTCAGTGTAAGTAACTTAATGGCTTTCATAGCGTGTCTCTATCAAGGGTCAAACATTCCGATTGCCTCTGCTACAACAAAATTGCTGCCACCGATGTACAGCAGGCATCCCGGGATGTCGGCGGCGGCTTCCAGCGCCTGCCGGACACCCGCCTGCACATCGCCGCAGACGGTGCATCGGAAGCCCTCGAGGCGTGCGGCGAGCGCGTCGGCGGGCAGGGCCCGTTCCCCCTTGGGGGCCACGAGGAAATAGTGCGCGTCGCGGGGCATCAGCGGCAGGATCCCGTCGAGGTCCTTGTCGGCCATGATGCCGAAGACGATGAGCAGCGGCCGGCCGCATTCGCGCAGCCGGCGGAAGTTGATCTCGAGCGCGGGCGGATTGTGCCCGATGTCGCAGATGACCTCGGGCTGCTCGCGGAGGCGCTCCCAGCGGCCGCGCAGCCCGGTGCGGGCGGCCGTGGCGGCGATGGCCTGCCGGTCCGGCTCGACGCCCAGCAATTCCAGGGCGGCGAGGGCGGTGCGCAGGTTGGCGGCCTGGCAGGGACCGGTCAGGTCGGTGTCGAACAGCTCGACATCGAAATCTTCCGCGAAGAAAAGCGGACAGGGAACCACGCTGGCGCGGGCCTCGAAGACGGGCGCCGTCTCGTCGTCCCGCTGGCCGCAGAGCGCGGGGACGCCGGGCTTGAAGATGCCGGCCTTCTCGGCGGCGATGGCGCCGCGGGTCGCGCCCAGCAGGGCGCAGTGGTCCAGGCCGATGCTGGTCACGACGGCGAGCTCGGGCGTGAGGATGTTGGTGCTGTCCAGGCGGCCGCCCAGGCCGACTTCGATCACGGCGATGTCCACCTGCTGGCGGGCGAACCACCAGAAGGCGAGTCCGGTCGTGATCTCGAAGAAGGACAGGTTTTCGAAATCGTTATGCGTGAGGAAGTTGAATACCTCCTCGCGGGGAATCATCGACCAGCCGCCGGGCTCCACGAGCTTGATCCGCTCGCGGAAATCCACCAGATGCGGCGAGGTGTAGAGCCCGACGCGCAGGCCGCTCGCGGACAGGGCGGCCGCGAGCATCGAGCTCACGGATCCCTTGCCGTTGGTCCCGGCCACGTGGATGGAACGGAATTGCTGCGAAGGATGTCCCAGGGCGGCGTCGAAACGCTGCATGCCGGCCAGTCCGGGCTTGTAGGAACCGGTGTTGAAACCGGTGTTCTGCACGCTCGGATGCCGCTTGTACAGCTCCTCCAGGAGCCGGTCGTATAGGTCTGTTGTGTAGTTCATAGTTGCAACTGATTCCAAATTTAGTTAAATTTACACGTTTTTATTACGGCATGGCAGAAAAAACGACAGCGTTGCACGCGAGCTACGTCATCGACGGAGTGCAGGAGGAATACACGCCTGCGCAGTTGCTGGATGCGGTGACGGAGCCGGAGGGGCGGCATTCCCTGACCGCTCCGGCGGAGGCGCGCGTGGTGGACGAGACCGTGGACCCGGTGTGCCGGGTGCCGGCGCTCGACCCCGACTGCATCGATGCCTACCTGGATGCCGTCTGCTCGACGCAGAAGCTGGTCCCGGCCACGGCGGCCGACGCCTATGCCCGCGTCCGCGTGGCTTCGGCGCTCATCGATACGCTGTGGCGTACCGGCCGTTTCCGCCTCGGCGACCTGCGGCTGGACGCCTCCTGGCGCTGGAACGAAGCGCCGGTCGGCGCGCGGGCGGCCTTCTACGATTCCGTGCGGGCCGCGGCGGACTATGTCGATGCCCTGGGCGTGAAATTCAGCGGCTACCGCTACGCCCGGACGACGGGCGCCTCGGAGCTGACCCTGCGCTCCCGCATCACCCGCGAAGCGGACGAAGAAGATTTCGGCTTCGTGAGCGAACCCTACCGTTCGGAACATCCCCAGCTCGGCGCGCGCCGGTCCTGTCCCGGCACGCTGGCCCCGGACCCCCAGAGCTGGGTGGTCTACATCCCCTTCGACACCTCCGACTACCGCCTGGGCGGCTCGCTTTTCGCGCAGGTCCTGGACGTGGGCGGCGGCGCCAGCCCGCAGATCACGGACGCCGACTATTTCATGGACTGCCATGAGGTCGTGCGGGAGCTGGTCGAGGACGGGATCCTGCTGTCCGGGGCCACGGTGGGCGAAGGCGGCCTGCTGCGGACCGTGAAGCAGATGACGGAGAAGGCCGGGCTGTGCCTGGACCTGTCCGACGTGATGCGTGCCTACCAGGAGCAGGACGTCCTGCGCATCCTCTTCGCGGAGGTGCCTGGCGCCGTGATCCAAATACACGATGCTGATTTTGACTATCTGGACGCGGAACTGCTGCTCCAGGATGTCGCGTTCTTCCCGTTGGGCCATCCGGTCCCCGGGCAGCCGGGCATCCGGGTCAAGGCTTCGGCCAAGTCCGGAATACAGACGATTTTGGAATCCCTGATGCAGAACGCGGAAGGGGAGGACTGAACCACATAGTTTTTTATGGGAAAACCAAAGATTTTCGTGCTGGACACCAATGTGATCCTGCACGACCACAAAGCCATCCGCAAATTCCAGGACAACCACCTCGTGATCCCGGTCGCCGTGATCGAAGAGGTGGATAAGTTCAAGAAAGGCAACGATGCGCTCTCTTACAATGCGCGCGGTTTCATGCGCGATCTGGACCGGATTACCAACGGCAAGAGTTTCGGCGAGCACGGCCTGCCGATCGGCAAGGACCTCGGCTACATCAAGGTCGAGCCCAACCATCCCTTCGAAGGGGAGTACGCGGACTTCTTCGCCGACGACATCCCGGACCACCGGATCCTCGCCACGGCGATGTGGGTGCGGGACCATCATCCGGACACCTTCGTCGCGCTGGTGACCAAAGATATCAACCTGAGAATGAAGGCCAAGGCCATCGGCATGGCGGTCCAGGACTACTTGACCGACAAGGTGGCCGACGAGCAGATCGAGGAGGCGCAGCGCGAGGTGCAGATGCTTGACGTGGACAGCATCATCCTGCAGGAGCTGGCCTACGGACCGGAGACCGCCATCGAGTGGCAGCGCATCCTCAAGGTCCAGCCCAAGCCGAACCAGATGTTCAAGTTCCGCTGGGCCGGCGGCAACGACGAGCTGGTCTGCGCCCGCTTCGACGCTTCCCGCAACCGCATCGTGCTGGTCAAGAACCGCGAGGCCTACGGCATCCGGCCGCGCAACGAGGAGCAGAAGCTCGCCCTCGACGCCCTGCTGAATCCCAAGGTGGAGCTGGTCTCCCTGACCGGCGGCGCCGGCACGGGCAAGACCCTGCTGGCCCTGGCGGCCGCCCTGGAGCAGGAGCGGGACTACGAGCAGATCTTCCTCTCCCGTCCGACCGTGATTCTGGGCAACCAGGACCTGGGCTTCCTGCCCGGCGACCAGAAGCAGAAGATGGGCCCCTTCCTGCAGCCGCTGATGGACAACCTCAATGTCATCAAGAGCCAGTTCCGCCCGACCTCCAAGGAGGCGCAGCGCATCGAGGCCATGCTCACGCAGGAGAAACTGATCATCGAGCCGCTCGCCTATATCCGCGGACGGAGCCTCGGCCGCTGCTTCTTCATCATCGACGAAGCGCAGAACCTCACCCCGCACGAGATGAAGACCATCATCACGCGGGCCGGCGAGGGGACCAAGATGGTCTTCACCGGCGACATCTTCCAGATCGACCAGCCCTACCTGGACCAGTGGTCCAACGGCCTGACGCACCTGGGCGAAAAGATGTACGGCCAGCCGCTGTTCCAGCACGTATTCCTGCGCAAGGGAGAAAGAAGCGAACTTTCCGAATTGGCGGCAAAATTGCTATAAAACGAAAAATTTTCGTAAATTCGCGCCTTGATTATAAAGAAGTAATACTAAACCATATTCTATGTTCGAGATTAAGAAACGTGTCTATCGTTTCGGTGGCAAGACCGCCGAGGGCGATGGATCCATGCGTGAGCTCCTGGGTGGTAAGGGAGCCAACCTGGCCGAGATGAGCAAGCTCGGCATGCCGGTGCCTGCCGGCTTCACCATTACGACTGAATGCTGCGCCGAGTACTATCAGCTCGGCGGCGGCTACACCGAAGACCTCAAGATGGAGGTCCGCGGTGCCCTCAATGCCACGGAAGCCCTCATGGGCAAGAAATTCGGCGATCCCAACGACCCGCTCCTCGTGAGCTGCCGCTCCGGCGCACGCAGCTCCATGCCGGGCATGATGGATACCATCCTCAACATCGGTCTGTGCTCCGCGACCATCCCGGGCATGATCAAGAAGACCGGCAACCCCCGCTTCGTGTATGATGCCTACCGCCGTCTCATCATGATGTACTCTGACGTCGTGATGGAGAAGGCCGAGGGCATCGAGCCCGCCGACGGGCAGGGCATCCGCCAGCAGCTGGACCGCATGATGGCCGAGCTGAAGGAGAAGAAGGGTTACGCATCCGATACCGACATCACCGCCGACGAGCTGAAGGACCTCTGCGAGAAATTCAAGAAGAAGGTCAAGGAAGTGCTCGGCGTCGAATTCCCCGATACCGCCCAGGATCAGCTCTGGGGTTCCATCGGTGGCGTGTTCAAGTCCTGGAACGGCAAGCGCGCCATCGCGTACCGCCGCATCGAGAAGATTCCTGATGACTGGGGCACGGCCGTGAATGTCCAGTCCATGGTCTTCGGTAACATGGGCAACACCTCCGCCACCGGCGTTGCGTTCTCCCGCAACCCGGCCAACGGCGACAACCGTTTCTACGGTGAGTGGCTGATCAACGCCCAGGGCGAGGACGTGGTCGCGGGTATCCGCACCCCGAACCCGCTCAACGAGGCCACGAAGAACGATCACAACCGCAACCTCGAGTCCCTCGAGAAGGCGATGCCGAAGGTGTACGAAGAGCTCGACGGCATCCGCAAGCGTCTGGAGACCCACTTCCACGACATGCAGGACATCGAGTTCACCATCCAGGAGGGTGTCCTCTGGATGCTGCAGTGCCGTATCGGCAAGCGTACCGGTCTGGCCGCCCTGCAGATGGCGATGGACATGCTCGACGAGGGCATGATCGACGAGAAGACCGCCGTGATGCGCGTCACCCCGTCCCAGCTGGACGAGGTGCTGCACCCGATCCTCAACCCGACCTCCGAGAAGGAGGCCAAGGTGGTGGCCAAGGGTCTGCCCGCATCCCCGGGCGGAGCCGTGGGTACGCTCGTGTTCACGTCCGAGGCTGCCATGGAGGCTGCCGCCGCCGGCAAGAAGACCATCCTCGTCCGTGAGGAGACTTCTCCGGAGGACATCCAGGGCATGCGCGCTTCCGCCGGTATCCTCACCACCCGCGGTGGTATGACCTCCCACGCCGCCCTCGTGGCGCGCGGCTGGGGCAAGTGCTGCATCGTGGGTTGCGAATCCATGAAGATCAACCTCGAGGCGAAGACCCTGACCTTCGCCGGCGACAAGAAAGTGTATAAGGAAGGCGACTGGGTGTCCCTCAACGGTTCCAAGGGCAACGTGTATGCCAAGAAGATCGAGATGATGGACGCCAGCGAGAACCCGACCTTCCTGAAGTTCATGTCCATCGTGGACAAGTACCGCCGTCTGGGTGTGCGTACCAACGCCGACACCCCGGAGGATGCCCAGAAGGCCCTCGACTTCGGCGCCGAAGGCATCGGCCTCTTCCGTATCGAGCACATGTTCTACGGCAAGAACTCCGAGACCCCGCTCGCCAAGCTGCGCAAGATGATCCTCTGCACCACCGACCGTGAGCGCAAGGACGCCCTGGCCGAGCTCGAGCCGTTCATCAAGGCTTCCGTCAAGAGCACCCTCAAGGTGATGGACGGCAAGCCGGTGGTGTTCCGTCTGCTCGATCCGCCGCTCCACGAGTTCGTCCCGACCACCAAGGAGAAGACCGCCGAGGTGGCCAAGGAGCTGGGTATCAGCGCCGCTGAGGTGACCCGCCGTGGCGAGAGCCTCCACGAGGTCAACCCGATGATGGGTCTGCGCGGCGTGCGTCTGCACGTGGCCTACCCGCTCATCGCCGAGACGCAGTACCGCGCCATCTTCACGGCCGTGGCCGAACTGACCCGCGAGGGCTTCCACCCGCAGCCGGAGATTATGATCCCGGTCACGGTGTCCGCCCGCGAGCTGGGCTTCCAGCGCGCCATCTGCGAGCGCATCAAGGCTGAGGTCGAAGTGGCCAACGAGATGATCATCCCGTACAAGTTCGGTACGATGATCGAGATCCCGCGCGCTGCCCTGACCGGCGACCGCATGGCCCGTACCGCCGAGTTCTTCTCCTTCGGTACAAACGACCTGACCCAGATGACCTTCGGTTTCTCCCGCGACGACGTGGGTACCTTCATGGGTAACTACCTCGGCCACAAGATCCTCGATAACGACCCGTTCCAGACCATCGACACCAAGGCTGTCGGCAAGCTGGTCGAGATCGGTATCCAGGGTGGTCGCGCCCGTCGTCCGGAGCTGAAGTGCGGCGTCTGTGGCGAGCACGGCGGCGACCCTGACTCCATCGCCTTCTTCAACAAGATCGGCGTGGACTACGTCAGCTGCTCCCCGTTCCGTGTGCCGATCGCCCGCCTCGCGGCCGCTCAGTCCGCCATCAAGCAGTCCGAGTAGACTCGGCCTGCTTGACGCCTTCGGCGCTTATGACGGGGGAGGTTTCCCCCGAAACCCCCTCGGTCGCTTCGCTCCGAAGCGTCCATGAAAAAAGGCCTGGAAGCAAATCGCTTCCAGGCCTTTTTCTGTCATTCGCCGACTTGATCGGCGAATCTCCGGCTATTTGACAATGACGATGACGTTGTCGATGCCGAGGCGGACGCGGAGCCACTGCTCGATCCGCTCGCGCCCCTCCTCCTGCAGGGGCTGGACACTGTGGACGATGGCGACGACGGCGGCGGAAGCCTGGCCGTCGGAAGCCTCCACGCGCTGGCCGCGGGTGAGCGTTACCTCGGTCACGCCGTCATACTGGGCGGCGATTTCCCGGGTGATCAGCTCGGAAGGCAGCTGCTGCGCCTTGTAGAATTCGATGGCCGTCGAGAGCGAATCCACCTGACCCTTCAGGCGGCGGATCTCCTCGTTGTGGCCGTCCATCAGGCCGCGGATGAGCTCGGACTCGGACATGATTTCATTCTGGTAGGCGGCATCCTCGTGGATGACGATCTGGGCCCGCGTGATGCCGACTTCCTCGGCGTTGAGGTAGAGCCGCTCCCGGGCGGAGGATTCCAGTTTCTCACCGGCCAGGTACAGCTCGAGGGTGGAGGGCTTGCTCTCGATGTTGGCGTGATAGTCGTAGATGATGCTCTTGCCCAGGTTCTTGTTCTGCTCGACGAGCAGGCGGGCGCTGCGGGCGAAATTGTTGTCCCGGATCATCTCCATGGCCGAGAACACGCTCGGGACCAGGAGGAGGATGAGGATCAGGGTGATCCAGCGTGCGCTGCGCCGGCTCTTGAGCTCATCTTCGCCCACGGGGGTGAAGTGCAGCAGGTAGCGGACCGAGACGAAGGTGGCCAGGGTGATGAAGACGGTGTTGATGATGAAGAGGTAGAAGGCGCCGACGATGAAGTGCCAGTCCAGGTGCGATAGGCCGTAGCCCACCGTACACAGCGGCGGCATGAGGGCGGTGGCGATGGCCACGCCCGGAATCACGGTGCCGCCCTTCTCCTTGCGGGAATTCTCCAGGATGCCGGCGAAGCCGCCGAACAGGGCGATGAACACGTCGTAGAGCGTCGGGTTGGTGCGCGCCAGCAGCTCGGTCTGGTGCTCCAGCTCGAGCGGGGAGACCAGGTAGAAGAGGGTGGAGGCGAGAATGCTGATCACCACCATGACGGCGAAATTCTTGAGCGCTTCCTTGACCAGCGCCGTGTCGTTGGTGCCCAGGCCCAGGCCGAATCCGAGGATCGGACCCATCACCGGGGAGATGAGCATGGCGCCGATGATCACCGGGATGGAATTGAGGTTGAGGCCCACCGACGCGATGATGATCGCGCACGCGAGAATATAGACGTTGGGACCGCGGAAATGGATGCCGTTGCGGATGTTGATCGCCGCTGCATCTACGTCCACGTGGTCCCGCATGTTGACCAGAATCCTGAGGAATCGAGAAAACTTGTTCATACCGCTATTCTTTGTCGTACAAATATAAGGATATAATTGTTATATTTGTAGATGCTGAATAACCAAAACACACCCACGATATGGCAAAGAAACAGACGAACGGTTATCCCTGGAAATTCTGCTCCCTGGGTGGAGTAGTCCGGGTGAACATCACGTCGGGCGAGGACATCGCCCATCTGGGCGAGCTGGACCAGAAACTCTGGACGGTCCTGAGCTGCCCGACGAAAGATCTGGAATTCGAAGAGCAGACGCTGAAACTGATCGATGCCGACGGCGACGGCCGCGTCCGGGTGGACGAAGTCGTCGCGGCCGCACAGTGGCTGACTTCCGTCGTGAAGGACAAGGATGCCATCCTGAAGGGCGACAGCGTGTTGAAGCTCGACGGCATCAACACGGACTGCGAGGCCGGGCAGAAACTCCTCGGCTCCGCGCAGCACATCCTGAAGAACCTCGGCCTGGACAAGGACGAGATCAGCGTGGCGGATGCATCCGACAGCGTGGCCATTTTCAAGGATACGAAATTCAACGGCGACGGCGTGATCACGCCGGTCTCCGCCGACGACGAGGCGCTGAAGGCGCTGATCGCCACCATCGCGGAGAAGGCCGGTTCCACCCCCGACCGCAGCGGCGAGGCCGGCATCACGGCCGAGCACGTCGAGGCGTTCTACGCCGCCCTGGCGGAGTATGCCGCCTGGCAGGACGCTGCCGAGGCCGGCAAGAAAGAGATTTTCCCGTATGGGGAGAACACTGCAGCCGCCCTGGCCGCCTGCGAAGCGCTGAAGGACAAGGTGGCCGACTACTTCATGCGCTGCAAGCTCATCCGTTTCGACGATGCCGTGACGGCCGCCGTGGACGTGTCCGTCGACCGGCTGGGTGCCATCAGCGACAAGAACCTCGCGACGCAGTCCGAGGAGATCTCGTCCTGTCCGCTGGCGCGGCCGACAAAGGACGCCGTCCTCCCGTTCGACGCCATCAATCCGGCCTGGCAGGCGCAGTTCGCTGCGGTCAAGGCCCTGGTGCTGGATGTCGATTTCCCGAAGGCGAAAGGCATCACCGAGGCCCAGTGGGCGGAGGTGCTCGCGAAGTTCGGTGCCTATCAGTCCTGGATGGCCGACAAGAAGGGCGCTTCCGTGGAGGCCCTCGGCCTGGAGGAGGTCAAGGCCCTGCTGAAGGCCGACCGCAAGGCGGAGCTGCTCGCGCTGCTCGAGCAGGACAAGGCCCTCGAGGCGGAGTCCCTGTCGATCGACGACGTGAAGAAGCTCATGCTCTACTATCGCGATTTCGCGAAGCTGCTTCGCAACTATGTCCTCTTCACGGACTTCTACGGCCGCGCGGACGGTACCCGCGGCATCTTCGAGGTCGGCAAACTCTACATCGACGAGCGCTGCTGCGACCTCTGTATCAAGATTACCGACATGGGTGCGCACGCCGACATGCCCAAGCTCAGCGGCATGTTCCTGCTCTACTGCAAGTGTACCTCCAAGACCAAGGGCGAGACGATGGACATCGTGGCCGTGATGACCGACGGCAAGACCGACGACCTCCGTCCCGGCAAGAACGGCCTGTTCTATGACCTGGACGGCGGCGACTGGGATGCCATGATCACCAAGGTGGTCGAGAACCCGATCAATCTGAAGGAGGCCTTCTGGAGCCCCTACCGCAAGGTGGCGCGCTTCGTTTCCGAAAAGATCGACAAAGCGGCAGCCGAAAAGGATGCTGACGCGATGGCCAAGCTGACGGCCGTCGCGGACACCAAGCCGGGCGATGCGCCCAAGCAGCCGTTCGACATCGCCAAATACGCCGGCATCTTCGCGGCCGTCGGCATGGCCATCGGCGCCATCGGCGCTGCACTGGGCCTGATCGGCGAATCGCTCAGCAAGATGCCTTGGTGGAAGATCCTCGTCGTGATCGCCGCCGTGATGCTTCTCATCTCCGGCCCCGCCTGCTTCATCGCCTGGCGCAAGCTGCGCAAGCGCAACCTGGGCCCGGTGCTCAACGCCAACGGCTGGGCCATCAACTCCAAGGTCCTGGTCAACGTCCTCTTCGGCAAGAAGCTGACCAGCGTGGCCAAGTACCCGAAGCTCAAGCTCAAGGATCCGTATGCCAAGCGGACGCCCTGGTGGCGCAAGTGCCTGCGCTGGCTGCTCATCCTGGCGGTCGTCGCCTTCGGCGTCGCCTACTTCACCGACAACCTCGGGTGGATGGGCATCGAGCGCAAGGCGAAGACCGAGCAGGTCGAAGCCGCGCCGGCTGCAGAGGAAGTTCCGGCCGCGGAAGAGGTAGTTCCGGAAGCAGCCGAAACCGCCGAATAGCATGGAGAAATCGAAGTTCTTCTCCCGCGCAAAGGCCAATGTCGGCCTGTTCTGTGAAGTCTTCCCGCCCGTGATGGACGGCGTGTCCGTCTGCATGGAGAATTATGCCTACTGGCTCCAGAAGAAGGTGGGCGGCGTGGCCGTGGTCACGCCCCACGTCCCGAAGGCGGACTACAGCGTGCATGACTACAAGGTGTTCGACTATCTGTCCTTTCCGGTGCCCAAGCGGCATCCGTATGTGACAGGCGTGGCCGAGTTCGATCCGACTTATCTGGCCAAGATCGCCACGACCCGCTTCAAGATCGTGCATGCACATACCCCTTTTTCTGCCGGCATGGCGGCGCTGCGTATCTCCCGGACGCAGAAGATTCCGCTCGTAGCCACCTTCCACTCCAAGTATCGGGACGATTTCGCCAAAGCCCTGCCGAAACTGGTCGTGGATATGGTGATTGATTCGCTGGTCGATTTCTTCGAGCGCGCCGACCTGGTGTGGGTGCCGCAGGAGTCGGTCATCGACGTGCTTCGCGAATATGGCTACAAGGGCCACGTGGAAGTGATGGACAACGGTTCCGACCTCGTGGCGGACTATCCAGAGAAATACTTCGTGGAGGCGCGTCAGCGCCTGGGCATCGCGCCGGAGGAGTTCGTGCTGCTCTTCGTGGGCCAGCATGTCTGGCAGAAGAACCCGCAGCTGACCATCAACGCCCTTTCCCGCCTCGAAGACGTTCCGTTCCGGATGTTCTTCGTCGGCACGGGCTATGCCGCCGAGGAGATGAAAGCCCTGGTGAGCGAAAAGGGCCTGGACAGCAAGGTGACCTTCGTCGGATCGATTACCGACCGGGCGAAGATCGTCGACTATTATGCCGCATCGGACCTGTTCGTCTTCCCGTCGCTCTACGACAACGCGCCGCTCGTCGTGCGCGAAGCGGCTGCTCTGCACACGCCGTCCATCATGGCGGCGGGCTCTACGGCCGCCACCATTCTCAAGGACGGAGAAAACGGTTTCCTGGTGGAAAACGACCCGGACAAGCTGGCCCAGCTGCTGCGAGAGCTGATCCACGATCCCGAGCGCGTGCACCGCGTGGGCGTACAGGCCTCCAAGACCATCGTCCGCTCGTGGGAAGACTGCGTGGAAGAGGTGATCGACCGCTACAACACGCTGCTGCGCAGCCGCGGTCTCCCGCTTATCGAACGTTTAGCGTAGCGTGTGCCGAGACGGCCTCGCCCCGCGCATTCAGGCCTTCGGCCACCACATCGAAACGTCCGCTGTAGGCGGGCGTTTTGCATTCCAGCTCCACGCTCTCGCCTGGGGCGAGGGTCAGCAGCGGATGCCAGTAGAGGGTCTGCCGGTAGTCAGGGTAGTCGGTGCCCACGCCGGCGCAGGTGTAGGCCAGCGGCAGGGCGCAGCCCTGGAAGTCGGCGACGCGGACCTGGCTGTCGAACTGCATCGAGGGGAGCGAGCCCTTGTAGGTCACGAAATTCACCACGCCCGGGAAGCTCCGGATGCCGAACAGGTAGCTGTCGGTGTAGATGTCGACGGATTTCACCAGGAGCGGATCGTAGTCGAGGATCTTCCCGTGGTCGAGGACGGGGATGCCGTCGAGCAGGACCAGGGCGCTGCCCTGCGTGAAATAATAGCTGCCCAGCCGGTCGGGCTGCCAGACCTGGAGGCCGCGCACATGGTTCATGCGCCGCACGCGCACTTCCGGGATGAATTCGATGAAGAGCTCCTCCATGACCGGGAAGCGCGTATAGTCGTCCAGGACGTAGCGCTTGCACTCGCGCTCGTCGAAGATGCGGTGCGTGCGGGCCGGCAGGGCCGCGTAGAGCGTGTCGGCGTTGAAATTCTTTTCCAGCTGCATGCCCAGGCCGCGCAGTTCGAGTTCGCGGGCCCAGCCGGCATACAGCTGCAGCGCCGGGATCTCGCCGGCCGGCAGGTTCAGGAAGGGGCTGATCAGCTCCAGGTGGGCGGTCTGGTTCTGTCCGAGGTCTTCGATCTCCAGGAACATTTCCCGGTCGCCGTAGATGTTGGAGGTGAAGAAACGGACCGTGCCGTCCGGGCGGATGGCTTCGGTATAGATGTTCTCGCCCGTGCCCGGCGAGGAGATGAAGGCGTTCTTGCCGCTGACCCGGGCGGCCGTGCCGTCCGGGCCGATGACGCGGGCGTGCAGGATCTCGCCTTCGTACTCAGGCACGACGCTGTCGTCGAATCCCTGGGCGGCCGGAAGGGTCCGGATGTCGCGGATGAAGTCGGCGATATGCTTGCCCGCCGGGGCGGGAATGCCGTCGTTGTGGCGGACGCTGAGGCTGAAACTGAGCGCTTCCGCACCCTCGTTGGTCAGGCGGATGCGCGTGGTCCCGGCGGTGCTGGCGCTGCCGGCGTCGAGCCGCAGCGAGCCNNGAGCCGCAGCGAGCCGCTGGCCGGGATGCTGGCGGTGGCTTCGGGGACCTGTGCGACCACTTCCACGCCACCTTCGACGCGCTCGGTGCTGAAGGTGTTGAAGACGGACAGCGTCCGCGCGCCGGACAGCGGGTCAAATCCTTCCTCCGAGGCGCCCAGCCTGGTGTAGGCGAGGAGCCGGTAATTGCCGGTGGGCAGGGTGGTGGGCAGGGTCAGGAAACCCGCGCCGCGACCGCCGTCCAGGGCGATCTTGGCCGTGTGGACCAGTCCGGTCGGGGAATGGACTTCCACATAGGCCGTCTTGCTGAAGGCGGACAGCCGGCCGGTCGCGGCGTCCAGACACCAGGCGGACAGCCAGACGCGGTCCCCGGCGACGTAGACGTCCCGGTCGGTGGAGAGGTAGACGCGCTCCCGCATGCGCTCCGCCCCGGGCAGGGACAGCGGCAGCAGCAGGAGGAGAAGATATAGGGAAAGGATTCTTCGCATAATCAAAGCTTATTGGTGGTCATTCGGCCAGTCGGCGGGCTTGGTCTTGGTGCCGCCCAGTTCCCGGCAGTCGATGCATTGTTTCAAGCCCCACATGTAGTGCGTCGGGTCGGCGCTCATCGTCTCGTAAACGGCCTGGTACGGCAGGTAGCCCTGGCGATACCAGAAAGCCATGGAGTCCAGCTGGCTGACGGATACCTGCTGCTCGAAGAGGTCCATCCGCCGCCCGGGCTTATAGTAATCGTTCAGCTCGTTGTCGTAGTACATCGTGGCCTCGGCCTGGACGGCGGCGTTGAGGTAGCCCATCACCTGGACGTCCGGGTTGGAGATGCAGTGCACGTTGCTCGCCATCTCACTGGGCGTCGGGGAGAAGATGGATCCCTGCCCCTCGGAGTTCTGCTGCATGTTGTACCAGTAGTTGTAGGCATTCTCGCTCATGCCTTCCAGCTGGACTTTGATGCGGTACAGCACCTGCAGGCGCCTGTCGTTCAGGGGGATGGTATAGAAAGCCAGCTCCTCGAAGCGGTCCTCGGTCTGGTTTGCCGTGGAGAAGATGTTGATCTGGGAGGAGTTGTCGGATTTCCAGCAGTAATACAGGTTGGTCCTGTCGTAATACCCGACCGTCCTGGTTTCCGGCTTGTACTCGAACCAGGTGCTCACGTCGCTGTGGTACTCCCAGGTTTCCGAGAAGCTCCAGCGGAAGTGGTGCGATCCGTGGGTATGCATGCTCAGGCCGATCCAGAGTTCTTCGTACTCCGGATGGTAGCTGTAGCTGAGGCCGTCGATCGTCGGCGCGGGGGCCGGACTGAGCCAGTCGGACTCGAAGACATTGGCCACGCTGTGGGTCTGGGCGTTCAGCGTCTCCAGGTGCAGGCGGTAGCGCTGGTTCTGGCGCAGTTGGGAGGTGTCGAAGGTCAGCGTGTTCAGCTGGTAGCCTTCCACGCGGGTGCCGTCTTCGCCTTCGATGTAACCGGTGGCGAGGACGCTGCCTCCGGCGCTTTCTTCCGTGCCGAAGGGCTTGACATAGCTCAGCTTGACGGTCGTGATGCCTCCGATATGGATGTCTCCCTCGACCACAAGGGGCAGTTCGCTGCCCTGGTGGAAATCAACCTCGTACGGATAGATGCAGGCGGCAGCGGCGAGCAGCGCGGCGGCCAGGGCCGCGGTGCGGAAAAGGAATTTCATTGCCATCAGAATTTCAGGTTGAGGTTGATATACGGGATGGGGCAGGCGAAGACGGAAAGCATGTAGCTCTCCGTGCCGTTGAAGAAGACCGAATAGGCGTTCTTGCGTGCGGTGACGTTATAGACGCCGAGGGTCCAGGACATGTGCGAGAACTGCCGGAGGTAATGGCCGGGCTCGATGTTGATGGCGAGGTCCAGGCGGAAGTAATCCGGGATGCGGTAGGTGTTGCGCTCGGAGTAGGCGATGCGCGTGCCGCCGCCGTACTCGAAGGTGCCGATGGGCAGGGTGACGGGTCGTCCGGTGGCGTAATCGACGTTGGCCGAGATGGAGAAGCGGTGGGTGAACTTGTAGTTGCCCGTGAACTTGAGCTCGTGCGGCTTGTCGTGCGGCGCGTTGTACCAGGCGCCGCCGTTGATGGTGGCCACGCCGCGGTCTTCCATCTCGCGCAGCTGCGTGCGCGAATAGGAATAGGACAGCCAGCCGGTGAGTTTGCCGGAGGTTTTCTTGGCCATGAACTCCACGCCGTAGGCCTTGCCGTAGGTCTCCACGAGGTCGTCGGCGAGGTGCTCGTTCATCAGGGTGGTGGCGCCGGACTTGTAGTCCAGCTGGTGCGCGGTGCGCTTGTAATAACCCTCCAGCGTCAGGTCGACGGTGCCGTTCGCGACGGTCCAGTACAGGCCCGCGGCGGCCTGCCAGCCCTGCTGCGGCCGGATGCGGTCGGAGGACAGCTGCCAGGTGTCGATCGGGGAGATGGAGGAGGTATTCGAAATCAGGTGGATGTGCTGGCTCATCGTGTTGAAGCCGGCCTTGAGCGAGAGGTTGTCGCGGAAGGAGTACTTGCCGGACAGGCGGAACTCGGGCGTCAGGTAGAACTTGGCCGGGTTCAGGGCCAGCAGGCCGGACAGGCGCAGGCCGGCCTCGAGGGTCAGCTTCTGGTTCACGGTCCAGCTGTCGCTGGCGAAGAGCGCGGGCTCCAGGGCCTGCTGCCGGTCGAGCGCCCAGTTCTTGACGAGCGACTCGCCCGCGTAGAGCGGGGCCATCATGCCCGGCTGCAGATTATAATAGGTGGTGTTGATGCCGAACGAGAGGTCGTGGGCATCCGTCACGGTGTAGCGGAAGTTGGCCTTGACGAAGCCCTGGCGGATCTGGGTGTCCACGCTGTAGCCGGATTTCTGGTTCTGGCCCAGGCTGTTCTCCAGGCGGGCGCCGTACTGGTCGTAACCCGCGACGGTCGTGAGGTTGAGGCGGCTGCCCAGGCGGCTGCGCCACTTGACCGAAGCGTTGAGGTTGGCGTAGCGGAAGGCCGGGTCGCGGGAGAAGTCGAAGCCGTCGCGCGACCAGTAGAAATAGGCCTGGAGCGTGTTGGCGTCGTTGACCTTGTGGGTAATGGAGGCGTTCAGGTCGCTGAAGGAAGCGTGCCCGCCGGCGTATTCGCTGGTCTGCGGGAGGAGCTTGAGCATCCAGTTGGAATAGGTGGTGCGCCCGCCGACCAGGAAGGTGGTCTTGCCCTTGACGAGCGGACCCTCGAGGTGGAAGTGGCTGGTCAGCAGGCCGATGCCCATCGAGCCGGCGATCTTGTTGGCGTTGCCTTCGCGGCTGCGCACGTCGAGCACCGAGGAGATGCGGCCGCCGTACTCGGCGGGGNNGCCGAACAGGTGCGTGGGGTTGTAGATGGTGCCGTCGTTGAACAGGATGAGGTTCTGGTCGGAGGAGCCGCCGCGGACATTGAAGCCGCTGGACGCCTCGCCCACGGACTTGACGCCCGGCAGGGTGAGGACGGCCTTGATGATGTCGCCTTCGCCGAAGGCGCTCGGAATCTTGTTGATCACCTCCATGCGGACGCGCTCGATGCCCATCATGGCGTTGCGGTGGTGGGAGACGGCGTCGGCGGAGACCACGGCGCCCGTGAGGGCGAGGACCTTCTCCTTCATCACGACGTCCAGCACGCCGTCGTCCCAGACCTTGAGGGTCAGGTGCATGTCTTCGAGCGAGTAGCCGCTCAGGTTCAGGAGGTTGTCTCCGACGGGCAGGGCCAGGCGGTAGAAGCCGGCGGCGTCGGTGACGGTGTAGGCACCCGTCCTGTCGTCGTAGACCGACACGCCCACGAGGGGCTCGCCGCTGGCGACGTCGCGGATGTGGCCGCTGAGGTACACCTTGCCGGAGCGGTTCGCGCTGCTCTCGCCGATTTCATACACCTTGTTCTGGAAGGTGACCACGGCGCTCTGCTCGGCGAGGAACTGTTGCAGGCCGCTGTCGTCGCCCAGGCGGCTGCTGCCGTCGTCGAAATAGCCGGCGGGCAGGGAGGCGAAGACGGATTTGCTGTGCAGGATGAAGCGGGCGGAGCCGTAGCTGCTGACGATGTAGCCTTTCTCGCGCAGCGCGTCGAAAGCGGCCTCCAGGAAGCGGTCGCGCGGGGCGCTCACGCTGAAGGTGGACTGCTCGGCTTCGTCCTTGACGAAATAGATGTCGGGCTGGAACTCGCGGCGCAGGAAGTGCACGAGCGAATCCAGCTCCACGCGCTTGACCTCCAGGAGGTTCTGCGCGGACAGGCTGCCGCCCAGCGTGGCGGCCAGCAGGAGGGAAATCAGGACTCTTTTCATTGCGCTGCGATGTTGAGGACGGCCTTGCAGAACGCGTCATAGTCGGAGCTGCCGATGCCGGCGGCCAGGAGGCCCCGGCGGATCTCCCGCTTGCGGTCCGGGAACTGGCGGAGCAGGGCGTTGCGACCCTTGATCGGGACGAAATGCCCGGCCGCGTCGCGGAAATAGTAGGACGCGATATAGGTGAAATGACGGACCACTTCGGGACGGTAGTTTTCGTCGTAGTAGCCGATCGTGCTGCCGTTGACGTTGTTCACGGAGCTGTCCAGTCTCTTCCTGACGTGCTTATAGACCTGTTCGGGGCCNNGGCGTCCGTCCAGCACGATGTCGGATACCTGCGCGGGGGCGAGCGCCACGGAGACCGGGCTGCCCGTCAGCTGCACGAGCGCGCGCTGTGCGACGGCATCGATGTTCAGGGGAACGTTCCGGTAAAGGTTGCCTTCTATCGTGATGTCTCCGGAAGAGAAGGTGTTCTGTGCCCAATAGGGGTGGCCATTGGCCGGGAAGGTGTAGCGGGCTGCCTGCTTGCCGCGGAAGATGACGGAGTGCTCTCCGGCGGCGGTCTGGAAGCTTTCCAGCTCGGTCGGGGCCTGCGCCCGGGCGGGCCGGCCGGCGACTAGCAAGGATAATACACTACAGGCGGTTAATAGGATTGTTTTTTTCATCGGCGCAAATATAGTTACTTTTCGGAAAACCTGCTAAATAACGCGCAATGCTTTGGATTTTCGCGAAATATGCGTAAATTTGCACGCTTTTTCCCGCTGTGGGAAGAAGATTTGAATATTAACCTTTTAATTTTTTTGCTCAAGATGGCTGAATATTTGATGCCTGAGAAGAAGCAAGAGATTTTCGCGAAGTACGGGAAGTCCAATAAGGACACCGGCTCTCCTGAGAGTCAGGTTGCTTTATTTTCCTACCGTATCGCTCACCTTACCGAGCACGTGAAGAAGAACAAGAAGGACGTGGTCACNNACCATCCCTTTTTTGATGAAAGACGTATAAAGACGCAATAGAGAAACAGTAATGAACGTAATCAACAAAAAGATCGAGCTCGCGGACGGCCGCGTGATCGAGATCGAGACCGGCAAACTGGCCAAGCAGGCCGCCGGTTCCGCCGTTGTCAAGATGGGAGGCACGATGGTCCTCGCCACCGTGACCTGTGCCGAAGAAGTCAAGGAAGGCACCGATTTTATGCCTCTCACCGTGGACTACCGTGAGAAGTATTACGCCGCCGGACGTTTCCCCGGCGGTTTCCTGAAGCGCGAGAGCAAGCCCTCCGACTACGAGGTGCTCATCGCCCGCCTGGTGGACCGCCCCATCCGCCCGCTGTGGCCGGATGATTTCCA
>LXOW01419561.1_pt1 | contig 25050 bp, 18 predicted proteins | sample 1368591 | NCBI WGS metagenome assembly LXOW01 (sample SAMN04884650, study PRJNA319009) | bovine gut metagenome | isolation source: Cow rumen | host: Bos taurus | place: Italy: Legnaro (PD) | collected 2014-07-09
CCGCCACGATCTCGGCGCGCAGCCTGTGATAGAGCTGCAAATAGGCGCTCTGCGGGGCGCTTTTGTCGATATGGTAGTTCATCTGGTCCGACCACCGTTCCCTTCTCAAATCATTTTTATAAGTCCAGATGCATTGTAGCAGAACGTCGGTGCAAAGTAAAGCGCGGCGCCGGCGTTCCGGCGCAAAAACTTGCGTGCAGTCCGCCAACGCCATTGACAAGCGCCGCCGCGCGGCCTATAATAAATGACAACCTGTCATTTTGTGACAATCTGTCATCAGGAGGATCTCATGCCGACACAAACCTTTTTCCGATTGCCCGAGGAAAAGCGCGCGCGCCTGACGGAGGCGGCGTGGAAGGAGTTTACCTCCGTCCGCTTCGCCGATGCGTCGATCAACCGCATCGTGCGCGACGCGCACATCCCGCGCGGCAGCTTCTACCAGTATTTCGGCGGCAAGGAGGACGTGTTTTTCCTCCTGCTGGACTCGCTGTACGAGGCCTGTCTCGGCCTGGCGGCGCGCGCGCTCGACGATGCGAAGGGCGACCTCTTCGACGCCGTGCCGCTCGTGTTTGAGCGTCTGTTCTCCGACGCCTCGCGCCGGAGACTGGCACGCGGCATGGAGCTGCTGCGCCGGAACGACACGATGGACATCTCCCAGCTCCTTGTCGACCGCGCGCGGCCCGGCCCGCAGCTGGACGCGCTGCTGAGCCGGGCGGACGTCTCGAAACTCCGGCGCTCGGACGAGGACTTTTTCCGTGACGTCGTCACGCTTCTGATCTTCAACCTGATGTTCTCCATGCGCGAGGCGCTGTGCGGCGCGGCGCTCGCGGAGGAGCGTGAACGGCTGCGCGCGCGGGTGGACATCGTGCGCCAGGGAAGCGTCAAAAAGGAGGCACTGTCATGAAAAACCGTTTGACCGCGCTGCTGCTGACCGCGGCGCTGGCGTTCGCCATCGGCGCGAACGCCGCCCTGTCGGAGGACGCGTCTGCGGAGGAGACAAGCGCTGCGCCGGAGGCTGCCGCCATGCAGGAGACTGCCGCCGAGCCGCAGGAAACCACGCCCGCGGAGAGCGTCGTGAGCCCGGCGGGGACGCTGCGCTTCTCTGCTCTGCGCACGCAGATGATGGAGCACTACTATCCCCTGCTGGCGCTGGAGGAGAACGTCAAAACGCTCGAGGAGTGGGATTACGCGCGTACGGAGGAAGAACTGCGCGTCGCGCTCGCCCAGATGACCGATCTCCAGTGGACGCTCCTGTCGCTCCAGACGTTTGATCCCTCCTCTTTGGAGGGGCTCACGCCCGAAGAGATCCTCAGCGGCATATCCGAGGCGACGGCGGGACTGTCGAACTCCGCTTCGTCCCTGCTCATGCTGACGCAGATGCAGTCGCAGTACGAGGCCTGCGAGAAGGCTTACGACGATGTGCGCAGCGGCAAGATGCAGTCGGACAACGCCGGCGTCGTGCGGCAGCTGCGCAACCTGCAGGATCAGACCGTCATCGTCGGCGAGACGCTCTACATCACGTACAAGGGCCTGGAGGCGCAGGACGCCTCGCTCACGCGCACGATCGCCGCGCTGGGCCGAACGGAGCGCGAGATGACGCTCCGCTGTGAGCTGGGACAGATCTCCGCGCTGACGCTGCAGCAGGTGCGCACGGGTCTCGCGCAGGCGGAGAGCGGGCAGAAAACGCTGCGCATGAACATGGAGTGTCTCCTGCTCCAGCTCAAGGCGATGACCGGTGCGGAACTGGACGGCCCGCTGACGCTCGGAGCGCTGCCGCAGGTCACGGCGCAGCAGCTTGTGGCGATGGATCCCGACGCCGACTACGCGAAAGCCGTCGCCGCCAGCTACGAGCTGTACGACGCGAAGCGGTCCCTGGAAGACGCCGAGACCGCCTACAACGACGCAAAAAAGGAATACGGCGCAGACTCCGAAAAGAACGAGTGGATGCAGGCGCAGCACACCTGGAAGGCAGCGCAGTATTCCTATGAAAGCACAAAACTCAACTTCGAGCTGAAGTTCCGCACGCTGTACGCGAAGGTCAAGGACGCCGCACAGACAGCGGAGACGAAGCGTGCCGCGCTCGACGCGCAGGAGCTGCTCTACGCGGCCTCCGCGCTCAAGTACGAGCAGGGCACGATCTCCGCGAACGCGCTGGAGGACGCGAAGGACACCCTCGCCTCCGCCAAGGCAGACGCCGCGGCGGCGGAGCGAGATCTCTTCTCGCAGTACCGCAGCTATTTCTGGGCCGTCGAATACGGCATTCTGAACAGTTAAGGAGGACGGAAAATGAAAAAGCTTTTGTGCATCCTCCTTGCCGCGCTCCTGCTGTCCGCGCTGGCCGGCTGCGGCAGCCAGGAGACCGAGACCGTGCTTCCCGCGGGCGTCGCCGTGCAGGTGCGCACCGTGGAGCGGCGAGACGTGGCGACCGAGAACCGTGTCTCCGGCAGCGTGACGAGCGACAGCGAGACGTCCATCTACGTCGCCTCCACCGCCAAATGCACCGCCGTCTACTTCGAGGCGGGCGACACCGTCGAGAAGGGCGACGTCATCTGTACGCTTGACCTCGACTCGACGCAGGCAAGCTACAACGCGGCGAAGATCAGTTACGACAGCGCCGCAGCAAGCTATAACCAGCAGAAGGCGCTGCTCGACAAGCAGCTGGCACTGGCAAAGCAGAACGTCGAGAACACCAAAGCGCTTTACGAGATCGGCGCAGCCTCTCAGCTGGAGATCGATCAGGCGGAGCTGCAGGTGCTGCAGCTCCAGGCAGCGCGCGATTCGACTCTTTCCCAGCTCCGCGCAGGCATGGAGAGTTACCGCTCCAGCCTGGAGCAGCTCAACCTCGTCATGGACGACGTGGATGCCGACGGCAACGTTATCGCGCCGGCGAGCGGCATGCTCGCCGCGCTGACCGCGACCGAGGGAGGTTACGTCTCTTCCAGCTATCCCGTCGCCGTCATCAGCGGCGCGGAGCAGATGAAGGTCACGGTCTACGTCTCCGAGGCGCTGGTGCCGAAGCTTGCGATCGGCGACGCGGCGCACGTCAGCGTTGCCTCCGCAGACGCGGAGTTCACCGGCGTCATCCGCTCGGTGGAGCAGACGCCGAACATGCAGACCCGGCTCTACGGCGTCGTGCTCAGCGTGCCCGGAAACATACCCGGCCTGATCTCCGGCATGTTCGCAGACGTAACCTTCTTTACCGAGACGCGCGCAGACGCGCTGGCCGTCCCCTCTGAGGCGATCCTCACGGCAAACGGCGAGCAGTATGTCTTTGTCGCCGAGGGCGGCGTCGCGGTGCGGACGTCCGTCACCACCGGTCTCACCGGCGACGGCGTGACCGAGATCCTCTCCGGCCTCGCGGCCGGGCAAAAGCTGGTCGTCGTCGGGCAGCAGTACCTCTCCGACGGGGATGCCGTGCGCATCGTGGGCGAGGGCTGAGCCATGGGAGGAGCGATCGCAAAATTCTGCATCCGCCATCGGGTGACGACGATCCTCGCGTTCGTCATCATCTCGATCTTTGGTGTGGTGTATCTGCGCGAGCTGCAGCTGGCGCTGCTGCCGAACATGGAGTATCCGGCGGCGGTGGTTTACTGCTATTATAACGGCGCGGCGCCGGAGGACATGGAGGAACTGGTCACGCGCCCGCTGGAATCGGCGATCATGTCGGTGCCGGGCGTGGACTCCATCTCGTCCACCTCGGGCGAGAGCCTGACCACCGTGACGATCATGTACGTCAAGGACACGAACGTGGACATCGCCGCAACAAAGCTGCGTGAAAAGTTCGATGCGCTGACGCTGCCCACGGACTGCACCAAGCCCGTCATCATGAACGTCAGCGTCAGCGACATGATGCCCACCGCCATCATCGCCCTGATGGGCGAGGATCTGACAAGCGTGCAGGCGCTGGCGGAGGACATCGTCGCCCCTGCGCTCGAGCGCATCAACGGCGTGGCGTCCGTCAGCTACTACGGCGGCTTCGACCAGCGCATCGCGGTGGAAGTCGATCCCGCACGCGCCGGAGGGCTCGGCCTCTCCAACAGCTATATCGCGCAGATCCTCGTCGCGGAGAACCTGCTCTACCCCGGCGGCGATCTGGAAAACGGCAGCCAGAAGCTGACCGTCTCCACCGACGCGCAGCTGCGCAGCGTGGAGGACGTGCGCAACGTCATCATCCCGCTCCAGACCGGCGGCACAGTGCGCCTCGGCGAGATCGCCGAGGTCGTGCTGGAGACGACGGAGCAGCGCGACATCGGCGAGATGAACGACATCCCTGCAGTATTCCTGCAGGTATCCAAGCAATCCGGTGCGAACGAGGCCGCCGTCGCAGATAAGGTTGCGGAAAAAATGGCGGAGCTCTCGGCGAAGAACAGCGCCATCGTCTACGAGGTTCCCTACCTGGCCAGCCAGTATATCAACATCGTCGTCAACGCGGCGATTGAAAACATCATCCTCGGCGTCGGGCTTGCCGCCGCCGTGGTCTTCCTGTTCCTGCGCCGCTTCGGCGCGACGTTCGCCATCGCCGTATCGATGCCCGTCTGCATCCTGACAGTGTTCGTGCTGATGTACGTCTGCGACCTGACGATGAACCTGCTGTCGCTCGGCGGCATCGCCATGGGCGTCGGCATGATTGTGGACAACTCCATCGTCGTGCTGGAAAACATCTACCGCTACGCCGCCGAGGGGCACGACCGGAAAACCAGCTGCATAGAGGGCACGAAGGAGGTCATGCTCTCGCTGAGCGCCTCTACGCTGACGACGGTCGCGGTGTTCCTGCCGCTGGGCGTGGCGGATGGGCTGGCGGGAATGATCTTCAAGGACTTCTGTCTGACCATCTCGTTCCTGATCCTCGGCTCGCTCGTCATTTCGGTGACGCTCGTGCCGCTTCTGTGCTGGTTCCTGCTTGACGAGAATAAGGTCCGCGCGCAGCTGCTCCAAAGCCGCAAGCCGTCTGCGCTGCAGGGTTTCGGCGAGCGTTTCCTCGCCGCATACCGCCGCACGCTCGGCTATTTTGTGCGCCACCTCGGTGTCGGCGTGCTGGTCTCCGTGGCGCTGGTGGGCGTCTTTGTCGCCGCCTGCCTGTCCACGAAGCAGGTGCTGCTGCCGCCGATGGACATGAACATCATACAGGGCACCATCAAGATGCCCGTCGGCTCGGACGCCGAACAAACCGCCGTCATCGCCGAGCAGATGATCAGCATCATTTACGACCGTGTGCCGGAGCTGGAGAGCGCCTACTACAGCGTCGGCGAGACGCAGAACGAGGTGGGGATCATCCTCGTGCCGAAGAAAGACCGCACGCGCGACGCGACGGAGATCTCCAACGACCTGCGCGTCGCCTTTGCGGACATCGCCGGCTGCGAATACACGATCAGCGCGATGGACATGAGCCAGATGATGACCGGCAGCGACATCTCCGTAGAGGTCTCCGGCACGGACTACGGCACGCTGACCATGATCGCGAACGACCTTCTCGGGCCGATCTCCGCGCTGCCCGACGCCATCGACGTCACCTCCACCGTCAGCGACGACATTCCGCAGGTCAAGGTGACGATGAAGCGTGAGGCTGCGTCCCGCTACGGGCTCACTGCCGCGCAGGTCGGGCAGGCTGTCCGCTCGGAGCTGACCGGCGCGACGGCGACCCGCGTCAACCTCAACAACAAGGAGATCGACGTCGTCGTACGCGGCGACGGCGCGGCGTCCGTCAGTCTGGACGCGCTGCGCTCCATGGCCGTGCCGACGCCGCTGGGCACCTCCGTGCCGCTGTCCTCGGTCGCAAACGTGGAGGTGACGCTCGCCCCGGCGACGATCTCCCGCGTGAACCAGACCCGTGCCATTACGATCACGGGCTCCAGTCTCAGTGGCGATACCAACGCCATCACGGATCAGATCCGCGACATTCTGGACAGCTATCCGATGCCGGACGGCTATGAAGCGACCATCGGCGGCGGTTACGAGCAGCTGCGCGAGAACTTCCACGACCTGACGCTGGCGCTGATTGTCGCGCTCGGTCTCGTGTACTTCGTCCTCGCCTCGCAGTTTGAGTCCTTCGTCATGCCGATCATCGTCATGATGATCCTGCCGGTGGCTTTCTCCGGCGCGCTTTTCGCGCTGCCGGTGACAGGGCGTGATCTGTCCATGATCTCGATGGTGGCGCTCATCATGCTGGCAGGCACGGTGGTCAACGCGTCGATCATCCTCATCGACTACATCAAGCAGCGAAGAGACCGCGGCGAGAGCCGCGAGGAGGCCATCCTCAACGCCTGCCCGCTGCGCATCCGTCCCGTGCTGATGACGACGCTGACGACGATCCTCGCCATCCTGCCGCTGGCGCTCGGCATCGGGCAGACCAACGAGATGATGAGCGACATGGGCGTAACGATGGTCAGCGGCATGCTGATCTCCACGGTCGTCACGCTGCTCTTCACGCCGGTTTACTACTGCGTGATCGACAACATCGGCCGAAAGATCCGCCGCGGCGAGCCGGTCTGATCCGCAAAAGAAGCAGGAAAGCGCTTCGCTGCTTACGCAGTGAAGCGCTTTCTTTGTTGTCTGTCAGCCGTCGTCCGTCCCGTGCAGCACAACCTCAATGATACCGGGCTGCTCACTGTCGGGATAGAACAGCAGCTCCCACGGGGCGATGTCGTACGTCGGCTCTGCCGGTCCTTCCGGTTCCGTCTCCTCCGGCGACGGCTCCCCATCAGACTCCGCGGGCGCTGCGTCCTCCTCCGGCGGCAGTCCCTCTTCCTCCGGTGGCGTCTCCTCCGGCGGTGGGTAGACTTCGTCGTGCACGGCGCTCACCAGCGTCAGGACGCCGTTTCGGTCGGTGCCGAAGTAGCCGATGCGGATCGCCGCCGCTGCGCGTCCCTCCTCGATCGCGGCGCGCAGCAGATCCGGCAGCGCCTCGGTACTGGTCGCGTTGATGATCGCCGCCTGCTCCTCCGCTGTCCGGCGGTAGCCGAAATGCGCCTTCAGCTCGTAATAGCCGCTCTCCGCCACGCCCTCATAGGTGATGTAGTCCAGAAGATACGCGCCGATCGCCGTCTCCTTCTGCACCTCGATGCAGGCGTTTTTTGCCAGCTCCGCCTTGTCCGGCGCGTCGCCGTAGACGCGCACGACGCCGTCCTCGCTGTGCTCGGCGAGCAGCATCAGCAGCGCGTTGACGAGGTCCTGATAGTTCTCGGCGCGCAGCGTGTCGGCGTCCTCCGTCTCCCGGTAGGCCGCGCTGTGCGGCGTCACGGTGGAATAAGACCGCTCCAGCAGCCGGTCTCCGCAGCCGGAGAACGTCAGGCACAAAGCCAGCAGGGCCGCCGCAACGCATTTTCTCATGCTTGCTCTCCCCTCTCTCGTTCCCCGCATCAGTATCCGAGGTCTTCGTCGATCAGCACGACCTCCGCGTCGCCGCCGAGCATATTCCTCCACAGCACCACCAACGCGCAGCAGATGCGATCGGGGCTCTTGCAGTCATAGCAGCGGTCGCCCTTCACGGCGCAGGGCGTCCGGCGCTTGAGGCGCTGGGCGTTTTTCGGCGCGGCAATGTTCCGCGCGCGCCAGAGCGCCTCGTCGTAGGTCGGCGCGAGCTTGTTGCGCCCGACGACGAAATAGACCTTCTTGTGCCCGAAGAGCGATGCGGACACGCGGTTGCCCCCGCCGTCGATGTTGATGATCTCGCCGGTCTCGGCAAGACCGTTCGCCGAGGTGAGGTAGACGTCTGCCGTCATCGCTGCGCACTTTGCCTCGCCCGCCGTCATATCCCCTGTAAGATCCCAGTGGCTGATGAGGGTGTTATGCCTGCTCAGGCTCTCGTGCAGCCCCATCTCATGCAGGGTGACCGAGCCGCCGAAGCCGACGCTCGTGCCGTCGATCTGCTCGTTGAGATACGCCGCAGCCTGCGCCGCAGTTTCAAATACGCTGACTTTGTAGCCGCGTTTTTGCAGCGCGGCCGCCGCTGTTGAAAAATCCATTCTTCTCCGCTCCTTCTACAGTCCGTCCGGATTATATGCGCCGAAGCCCTCGCCGAGCACCTCGCGCGCGTCGCACATAATAAGAAAGGCATTAGGGTCGATCTCCTTGATGAGCCGCTTCACACGTGTGACCTCGCGCCGCCGCACCGCGCACAGCAGGATCGGCCGCTCGGTGTTCGTGTAGGCGCCCGTGGCGCTGAGCTTCGTCACGCCGACATTGTGGTTGAGCAGCTGCCGTGTGATCTCATCCACCTCCGCGCTGATGATGTAGGCGACCTTCGCGGCGTTGCCGCCGTAGACCATCAGGTCCAGCACGGTGGTCGTGATATAAAGCGCCACACCGCCATAGAGCGCGTTGACGAGGCTCCGGAACACGGCGGCATAGGTGATGATGACGGTCATGTCGATGATCATGCAGATGCGGCCTACGGAGATATGCTCAAACCGGGACTTGAGCAGGAACGACATCAGCTCCGAACCGCCGGTGGTCGTCTCCTCGCGGAACAGGATGCCGCAGCCCGCGCCCATCAATACCCCGCCGTACAGGCACGCCAGCATCGGGTCCATCGGACGGAAGGTGTGCAGCGCGTTGATGACGTCGATCAGCACCGAGGATGCCGCCATCGTGTAAAGCGACTTGCACAGGAAGGAGAAACCGTAACGCCGGAAGCCGATGCTGAACAGCGGCAGGTTCAGCGCAATGGTCATCACGCCGATCGGCACGGCCGGCAGGAAAAAGTTCACGACCTGCGAAACGCCGGTGAAGCCCCCGCAGGTGAATGCGTTCGGCACGAAAAACCAGTCGAACGCCAGCGCGTAGCACAGGCAGCCGAAGGTGATGACGGCGTAGCTTTTAATCGTCTCTTTTTTCATCGCGTCAACCCAAAATCGTCATCTGTTTGTCTTCCGTATCCTCCGCCTTCAGCAGCGCGCCTGCCGCCGGGATCGAACGGCAGCGGTAACGACCGAGGTTGGTGACGCCGGAGTCCGCCAGCGTGCAGGCGTAGTCCAGCGTCTTGTTCTTTTTCAGCGTCATCAGCCCCACGCCCTGCGTCGTACGCGTGGACTTGACCGCGAGCAGCGCGGTGTTGACCACGAGACAGCGCGGCTCGGTGGAATAGGCCGCGATCTCCGTATCCTCGGGGACGTAGAGCGCAGTGCGCAGCGGGCTCTTGTCGCTGTACGCGCCGGTGAGCCGGCGGCGGTTCGAGGTCGTCTGATACGCCGAGAGCTCCACCTTGGCGCACTTGCCGTTCTCGAAGAAGAACAGCATGTAGCCGCGGTATGCCCCGGGCAGCACCATGTATACCACGTTCTCGCCCTCGTCCATGCCGAGCTTCGCCGGAAGGAAGTCGCCGAGCACGGACGCCTTGGTATCCGCGAACTCGCCGAGGCGCGTCTTGTAGACCTGCGCGCGGTCGGTGAAGAATATGACCTCGGCGTTGCTCGTCGTCTCAAAGGACTGGCGCAGCGCGTCGTCCTCCTTGAACTTCTGCTCGCCGCCCATGCGCAGCGACAGCGGCGTGATCTTCTTGAAATAGCCCTCGCGGGAGAGGAACACGGTGACGGGGTACTCCTCCTGCGCCTCCTCCTCGACGGCCGCCGCCTCTTCCTCGTGGTCGTAGACGACGCCGGTCCTGCGCGGCTCTGCATATTTCTTTTTGACCTCCTCCAGCTCGCCGACGATGATCTTCTTCACGCGCGCCGGCCGGTGGAGGATGTCCTCCAGATCCTCGATCTCCTCGGCCAGCGCGTCGGTCTCCGCCGTGCGCTTGAGGATGAACTCGCGGTTGATGTTGCGCAGCTTGATCTCCGCAACGTACTCCGCCTGCGCCTCGTCGATGCCGAAGCCGATCATGAGGTTCGGCACGACGTCCGCCTCGGACTCGGTCTCGCGGATGATTCTGATCGCCTTGTCGATGTCGAGCAGGATGCGTTTGAGGCCGCGGAGCAGGTGCAGCTTCTCCTTCCGCTTGTTCAGCAGATGATAAATGCGGCGCTTGACGCTCTCCGTGCGCCAGGCGCACCACTCGTCGAGCAGCTCACGCACGCCCATGACACGCGGCATGCCCGCGATGAGCACGTTGAAGTTGCAGGACATCGTATCGAGCAGCGTGGTTGACCGGAAGAGCTTCTGCATCAGCTTGTCCGGGTCGGCGCCTCGCTTGAGGTCGATCGTCAGCTTGAGGCCGTTCAGATCCGTCTCGTCGCGCATGTCGGCGATCTCGCGGATCTTCCCCGCCTTGATCAGTTCCGCCACCTTGTCCATGATCGCCTCGGTGGTGGTCGTGTACGGGATCTCATAGATCTCGATCAGGTTCTGGCTCTTGACGTAGCGCCAGCGCGCGCGGACGCGGATACCGCCGCGGCCCGTGCGGTAGATCTCCTCGATCGCCGCTGCATCGTACAGCACCTCGCCGCCCGTCGGAAAGTCCGGCGCAAGCAGCGTTTCGGAGAGCGCGCAGTCCGGGTTCTTTAGGTACGCGATCGTCGTGTCGCAGACCTCGCCGAGGTTGAAGCCGCACAGCTGCGACGCCATACCGACGGCGATGCCCTGGTTGGCAGAGACGAGGATGTTCGGGAAGGTCGTCGGCAGGAGCGCCGGCTCCTTCATCGTGTTGTCGTAGTTGTCGACGAAGTCCACGGTGTCGCTGTCGATGTCGCGGAAGAGCTCCGCGCAGATCGGCGCGAGCTTCGCCTCGGTGTATCGGCTCGCCGCCCATGCCATATCGCGGGAGTAGACCTTGCCGAAGTTGCCCTTCGAGTCCACGAAGGGATGCAGCAGCGCGCCGTAGCCCTTCGAGAGGCGCACCATCGTGTCGTAGATGGCGGCGTCGCCGTGGGGGTTGAGGCGCATGGTCTGACCCACGATGTTGGCGGACTTGGTGCGCGCGCCGGTGAGCAGCCCCATCTTGTACATGGTGTAAAGGAGCTTGCGGTGCGACGGCTTGAAGCCGTCGATCTCCGGGATCGCGCGCGAGACGATGACCGACATCGCGTAGGGCATATAGTTGAGCTCCAGCGTGTCGGTGATGCGCTGATCGACCACGTCGGCGCGCAGGCCGAGCACGTTGGGATTGCTCTTATGTCCGGCCTCTTCCGGTTGCTTTTTCTTTGCCATTTAAGCCTTATTCCTTCACTTCGTAGATCTCGACCTTCGTCTCAAGGCCGTACTTCTCCTTGACCTTGAGCAGCTTCTGCATGGGAACGCCCTTCTGGTGCGCGTCCAGCGCGGCGCGGTCGCGCCACTTTTCCAGCAGCACGCCTGCGCCGCCGTCCTTCGCGGAGAGATAGTAGTCGTACTGGATGCAGCCGTCCTCGGCGTAAACGTCCTTCTGCAGGCCCGATTGCATCTCCTCGAAAAAGCCCTTTGCCGCGCCCTCGGCGCCCTTGTAGTAGCAGTGGATGATGATGTTCGCCACGGTCGTTTCCTCCTTTATGATACGTCGATCATTTCCAGGTATTTATAGCCATTCTCCGCGATGTAGTCCTTGCGCCCCTGCAGATTGTCGCCCAGCAGCAGGTCGAACGCCTCCGCCGTGCGCTCGGCGTCCTCCGGCGTGATGCGGATAAGGCGGCGCGTCTCGGGGTTCATCGTCGTCAGCCACATCATCTCGGGGTCGTTTTCGCCGAGGCCCTTGGAGCGGTCGACCTTGACTTTCTTCCCCGCAAGACCCGCCACGATGTCGTTCTTCTCCTTGTCGGTATAGGCGAACCAGGTCTTGTCCCCGGAGGTGATCTCAAACAGCGGCGTCTCTGCGATGTAGACGAAGCCCTCTCGGATCAGCGTCGGGCACAGGCGGTAGATCATCGTCAGGATCAGTGTGCGGATCTGATAGCCGTCCACGTCCGCGTCGGTGCAGATGACGACCTTGCTCCAGCGCAGGTTGTCAAGGTCGAAGGCGCTCAGCTCCTTCGCAAACTTGCCCGACACCTCCACGCCGCAGCCGAGCACCTTGAGCAGATCCGTGATGATCTCGCTCTTGAAGATGCGCGGATAGTCCGCCTTGAGGCAGTTGAGGATCTTGCCGCGCACGGGCATGATGCCCTGGAACTCCGCGTCGCGCGAGAGCTTGACGCTGCCGAGCGCGCTGTCGCCCTCCACGATGTAGATCTCGCGGCGGGAGACGTCCTTCGTGCGGCAGTCCACGAACTTCTGCACGCGGTTGGCGATGTCGATGCTGCCGGAGAGCTTTTTCTTCATGCCGAGGCGCTGCTTTTCGGCGCTCTCGCGGCTGCGCTTGTTGATGAGCACCTGCGCGGCGATCTTCTCCGCGTCGGTGCGATTTTCAATGAAGTAGATCTCGAGGCGGCTCTTGAGGAAATCCGTCATTGCCTCCTGCACGAACTTGTTCGTGATCGCCTTCTTGGTCTGGTTTTCGTAGCTGGTCGTTGTCGAGAAGTTGCTGCTCACCAGCACGAGGCAGTCCTCGACGTCCTGCCAGGTGATCTTCGACTCGCTCTTCTGGTACTTGTTGCTCTGCTTGAGATAAGCGTCGATCGCCGAGACGAAGGCGCTCTTGGTCGCCTTCTCCGGGCTGCCGCCGTGCTCCAGCCAGCTGGAGTTGTGGTAGTGCTCGATGCGCTGCACGCGGTTGGAGAAGCAGCACGCGCAGGAGAGCTTGACCTTGTACTCGTCCTTGTCCGCGCGGTCGCGCCCGCGGCGCTCCGTCTCCCAGAACACGGGCGTCGTGAGCGCATCCTCGCCCGCGAGCTCCGTCACATAGTCGACGATGCCGTTCTCGTAGACGAAATCCTGTGTTTCGAACTTCCCCGGCGCGGTCTCGTTGCGAAAACGGAAGGTCACGCCCGCGTTGACCACTGCCTGCCGCTTCATCACGTCGACGTAGTACTCCGCCGGCACGTCGATGTCGGTGAACACGTCGAGGTCGGGCAGCCAGCGCGTCCGCGTGCCGGTCTTGCGGCCGCGGTCGGTGGGCTCGATCGTCAGCTCCTTCCCCTTCTTGCCGGTGACCTCGCCGCGCTCAAAGTGCAGCGAATACTTGCTCCCGTCGCGCCATACGGTGACGTCCATATAGCGCGAGGCGTACTGCGTCGCGCAGGCGCCGAGGCCGTTGAGGCCAAGAGAGTATTCGTAATTGTCGCCGCCGTTGTTCTCGTACTTGCCGCCGGCGTAGAGCTCGCAGTAAACCAGCTCCCAGTTCCAGCGCTTCTCCTTGGGGTTGAAGTCCAGCGGGCAGCCGCGCCCCTGATCCTCCACCTCTACGCTTTTGTCGAGGTAGCGCGTCACGGTGATGAGCTTGCCGTGTCCCTCGCGCGCCTCGTCGATGGAGTTGGAGAGGATCTCAAATACGGCGTGCTCGCAGCCCTCCAGCCCGTCCGAGCCGAAGATGACGCCCGGACGCTTGCGGACGCGGTCCGCGCCCTTCAGCGAGGAGATGCTTTCGTTGCCGTAATCGGTTTTTTTGTTTTCCGCCATGTGTTTCTCCGTTTCCCTGCCGCAAAATGCCGCCGCTTCCCGGTTTCCGCCCTTCGGATGCGAAACGGCGCAAAAACGCATGATACAATACTTGGTGTATTATATCGCCTTTGGCCTACCATGGCAAGTGTTTTCGGCAGAAAATCCGCGTCTTGGCGCCCACAGGCGCGGTCGCGCGCTTCAATGCGCAAAAGTTGCAGCCGCTGCGCACGGCATAACGCCGGGTCAACCCTCGAAAACTGCCTGAAATCGGAGTTATTCACATTTTGCACAGGATTATCCACAGGATTATGTTTACCGGATAATGAGCGAAAAGTGTCGATTTTTGCCGCTTCGCTCCGCCGCCCGTTGCAGAAATAAGGACGCCCGCGGCGCTTTGCCGCGGGCGTTCGTTATCCCGTGCCGAGCAGCATCAGCGCTGCGCCGTAGAGCACGCCGGCGAGCACGCCGTACACGATCACGGGGCCTGCGATGGTGAACATCTTCACCGCCGTGCCGGTCACCCAGCCCTCGCAGCGGAAATCCACCGCAGGCGAGGCGACCGCGTTGGCGAAGCCTGTGATCGGCACCAGCGTTCCCGCTCCGGCGAAGCGGGCCAACCGCGTGTAGAGTCCTGCGCCCGTGGCGAGGGCGGCGAGCAGCACCAGCGCCGCCGAGGTTGCCGTGCCCGCGTCCGTCCCCTCCAGGCCGAGGGCCTCAAAGCCGTTCCGGATCAGCTGGCCCAGCACGCAGATCGCGCCGCCGGTCAAAAACGCCAGCAGCGTGTTTTTCACGATCGGCGACCCGGGCGCCATCCGCTTGACCAGCGCCTGATATTCCTCCGGCGTCAGGTTCATGGGCATCCCTCCTTCCGCCTTAGCTTTGCCAATTCCTCACAATTTATGAATCCGCCTTGCGCTGCGATGCGGAATCGAGTAGAATAAGGGCATGAAAAAGCTGCTGGGACTTTACATCCACATACCGTTCTGCCGTTCGAAGTGTGCCTACTGCGATTTCTACTCCCTTGCCCGGAGCGAGGATCGCATGGACGACTACGTCCGCGTGCTCGCCGCATCGCTCTGCGCCGCCGCGCCGGAGGCGGAGGCTTACGCCGTCGACACGGTCTATTTCGGCGGCGGCACGCCGAGCTTTCTCGGCGCGGCGCGCCTCGCCGCGCTGTTGGAGACCGTGACGGCGCGGTACGCCGTCGCGCCCGACGCAGAGATCACCTTCGAGGCGAACCCCGAGAGCGCGCGGGACGCGGACGCCCTGCGCACGCTGCGCGCGGCGGGCTTCAACCGCATCTCGCTGGGCATGCAGTCGGCGGACGACGGCGAGCTGCGCGCCGCGGGGCGCATCCACACGGCGGCGGACGCCGCCGCAGCGGTCGGGGCGGCGCGCGCGGCGGGCTTCGCCAACCTGAGCCTCGACCTGATCTACGGTCTTCCCGCGCAGACGCGGGAGCGCTGGCGGAGCAATCTCGAGGCCGCCGCGGCGTTCGCGCCGGAGCATCTGTCCTGCTACGGGCTCAAGATCGAGCCGGGCACGCCGCTCTGGGCGCGGCGGGAGGACGCCGCGCTCCCCGACGACGACGCGCAGGCGGAGATGTACCTCAACGCCGTCGACTTTCTCGCCGCGCGGGGCTGGGCGCAGTACGAGGTCTCCAACTTTGCGCGCCCGGGCTTCGAATCGCGGCACAATCTCAAATACTGGACGCTGGGCGAATACCTCGGCTTCGGCCCCGGCGCACACTCGGACTTCGGCGGGCGGCGCTTCGCCGCCGCGCGTGATCTGGACGCCTTCCTCGCCGGACAGACGCGGTACAGCGAGGACGCCGCCGTCACGCCGCGTGAACGGGAGGCGGAGCGCGTCATGCTCGGCCTGCGCACGGCGCGGGGCCTCCCCGCGGTGACGCTCGCCGCCGCGGAAGAAGTGCTGCGCGCGTGTGCGGCGCATGGCCTCGCGGAGCGGAGCGGCGAGAACTGGCGTCTGACGCCGCGCGGCTTCCTCGTCTCGAATGCGATCATCCTGCGTGTGCAGGAGGCGCTGGGGCTCTGACGCCCCGCTCACCCAAGGAGGTTACATCGTGAGATCCACTCTGAAAAAACTTCTCTCGGCTGCGCTTGTCGCGGCTCTGCTGGCCGGCGTGCCGGCCGTGCGCGCCTCGGACGCGCTGGGGCACGACCTCGCCGTGCAAAGCACAACGCTCCACGACGGCGTCACGCTGACGGAGAGCGCGTTCTGGAGCGATTCCCAGTCCGATCTGCGGCAGGAGCACTACGTCGTCTACACGCCGAACGCGCGCGTGACGCCGCTGGTCGCCTGCGGCGAGAACGCCCGCGCGCTGAGCACCGTTTCGGCGGCGGCGCGGACGCTGGAGGCGGAGGGCCTGCGCGTCGTCGCGGGCGTCAACGGCGACTATTACGACACGCGGTACGGCCTCGCCGTCGGCTCGGCGATGTCGGACGGCGCGCTGCGCAACGTCAGCTGCGATCCCTACTGCGCCGTCGGCTTCCGCGCGGACGGCACGGCGGTCTTCGGCAATCCGCAGCTGCAGATGCTGACGACGATCAACGGCGGCAGCGGCTTTCCGGTCTTTGCGTTCAACTATCTGCGCCAAAGCGAATACGGCATTTTTCTCTATGACAGCCGCTTCAACGCCCGGCATACAACCGGCACCAGCGAGCCCGGCGTGGACGTCGTCTGCTCGGTCGAGGGCGGTGCGCTGACCGTCGGCGGAACGCTGGCGCTGCGCGTCGACGAGGTGCTGAACGAGGCGACGGACACCGCTGTGCCCGAAGGCAAATACGTCCTCACCACAAATCTCCGGGCGGGCAACAATCCCGCCGCGCTGCTGGCGCTGCAGCCGGGCGACCAGATCGTGCTGAGCGTTTCCTCCGGTGCGGAGAACGCCGCCGACTGGGAAAGCGTGACGAACCTGATCGGCGCGCCGTTCCTGCTGGTGGAAAACGGCGCCGTCGCCGCCGGACTCCCGGGCGGCAGCGCGCCGCGCACCGCCATCGGCCAGCGTGCAGACGGCTCGCTCATGTTCTACACCGTCGACGGCCGGCAGAGCGGCTACAGCGTCGGCGCGAGCCTGACGGCGACGGCAATGCGTCTCGTCGAGCTCGGCTGCGTGACGGCGGCGGCTTTGGACGGCGGCGGCTCGACTGCGCTGGTCGCCTCGCTGCCCGATGAAACGGCGGCAGGCACGATCAACCGTCCCTCCGACGGCGCTGAACGTGCGGTGAGCAATCAGATCTTCCTCGTCGCCTCCGGCGAGCCGAGCGGCCGGCTCGACCATGTCTGGCTCGCCCCGTCTGCGGCGCGGGCGCTGCCCGGCGCGCAGGTCTCGCTGCGCGCGGCAGCCGTCGACACGAATTACATTCCGACGGACGCCGCCGTCACGCTGCAAAGCAGCGGCGGCACCCTGTCCGGCAGCACGCTGACGCTGCCCGAAACGCCAGGAACGGTCACGGTGACGGCGCGCAGCGGCCGGCACTCCGTCACGTCTGAGATCGAAGTGCTCGCGCCGGACAACATCGTCATAAAGCGCGGCGGCACGGCGGTCAGCTCACTGACGATCCCGCCGAACGGCAGTGTATCGCTGACGGCGGAGGGCTTTTCAAACCACCTCCGGCTTGCGGGGGACAGCCGATGCTTCACCTGGACCTATGAGGGCGACGGCGTCACGCTTTCGGACGGCGGCAGCACGCTGACCGCCGGCAGCGACGCCGGCGCAGGCACGCTGACCGTCTCAGCCGCGGGGGTGAGCGTTTCGATCCCCGTTACGGTGGCGCGCGTTCCGTTCCGCACCGGCGCGGACTTTGAAGCGGCGTTCGGGCCGCTCGCCTCCCCCGACGGCGGCACGGCGCTCACGCACGAGAGCAGCAGCTTTTTCGTCCACAACGGGCGCGGCGCCGCGCTGCTCGACTACACAGCCGCCGAATCGTCCGACGCAGAGGTCTTCGCCGCCTCCGTCGTCCCTGTGAACTGGCCCGTTGCGGAGGGCTGCGACTACTGGTCGATCTGGTATCTCGCCGGGGTACAGAGCGCGTTCAGCCTCGTCTTCGACAACGGCACACGCGCGGACGTCTCATGCCGCGCGGACGCGGAAGTCTGGCAGCTTGCCTCCGGAGCCGTACCCTCCGGCGCGCGGGCGATCGTCGGCGTCGCCGGCTGTCCAAGCGGCGGGAACGTCGCCGGCACGGTCCGGCTCGACCAGCTCGTGTTCTTCTACGGCGACGCCTTCGATACGGAGCCGCCCGCCGTGTCCCTCACGCTCGACGCGGAGACGGGCGCGCTATCCGCTCGCGCGTTCGACGCGGTCAACGGCGCGAGCCTGCCCACCCTTCGCCTCACCTGCGACCGCACGGAGCTGACGTTCCGCTTCGACAGCCGTACCGGCGCGCTGACGGCGGCGCTGCCCGAAGCAGACGGACGGGCGCACCATATCGTGCTGACCGCGGGCGACGCGGCGGGCAACCTGGCGCGCGCCGACCTGTATCTCCCAGCGGCGGAAAACCTTGCGCCCGCATTCCCGGACGTCTCCGGCCACTGGGCGGCGGGCGCGGTGGACTACATGAAGCGCACCGGGCTCTCGATCGGCAACGATCTGGGACTCTACTGCCCCGATGCGAACATCACGCGGCAGGAGTTCGCGCTGATGCTCTATCGCTATCTGCAGCCCGCGGAGGACTTCAGCGGCGCGGAGCTGCCTTTCCATGACAGCGCGGAGATCGCCCCCTGGGCGCTGGAGGCGGCGCGGGCGATGTACTGCCTCGGCGTCGTCGGCGGCGGAACGGATGCCTACGGGCGGCTCTGTTATCTGCCGCACGCAAACATCTCGCGGCAGGAGGCCGCGACCATGCTCGGGCGGCTGCTCGAGCGGGGCTACGCCGTGCCGGAGCTGCCTTACGCGGACGCCGCGGACATCGCGCCCTGGGCGGCGGAACATACCGCGCTGCTCGCCTCGCTCGGCGTGTTCGACGACTTCGTATCGGAGCAGTTCCTGCCGACTGCGCCGCTTACGCGCGCGGAGATGGCATGCCTGCTCCTGCGCATCGAATAAGCAGGCAAAGGGATCAGACGCGAAAAAGGGGCTTCGACCGCCGGTCGAAGCCCCTTTCTTTTTGCTCAGTGCCCGAAGTTGTTCATTGCCTTCAGCACGTCGTAACGCTCCATCTGAAGCTTTTTCTTCATCTGCAGCGCCTCCTCGATGGGGATCTCCACGATGTCGCCGTGCTTTGTGCCGATGATGCAGTCCACGCGCCCTTCGGCAAGCGCCTTGACGGCGCGGTAACCCATGCGCGTCGCCGTCTCACGGTCGCGCGCGTTGGGCGAGCCGCCGCGCTGGATGTGCCCCAGCACCGTGACGCGCGGATCCATGCCAAGCTCCTCCTTGATGCGCCGGCCGATGTCCACCGCGCTGGCAACGCCCTCCGCCACGACGATCATGAAGTGCGTGTTGCCCGCGAGGCGGGAGTTCTGGATGCGCTCGATGACGTCGCGCCGGAAATCCAGCTCGCGCTCCGGCACCAGCACCGCCGTCGCGCCGGCGGCGATGCCGACGTACAGCGCGAGAAAGCCTGCGTTGCGGCCCATGACCTCGACGACGGAGCAGCGCTCGTGGGACTGCATCGTGTCGCGCAGCTTGTCGATGCAGTCGATCGCCGTGTTGCAGGCGGAGTCGAAGCCGATGGTGTAGTTCGAGCAGCCGAGGTCGTTGTCGATCGTCGCGGGGATGCCCACCACGGGCACACCGAGGCGCGAGAGCTCCAGTGCGCCTCGGAACGTGCCGTCGCCGCCGATGGCGACCACGGCGTCAAGCCCGAGCATGCGGCAGGTGGAGACCGCGCGGAGCCGCCCCTCCTCCGTCATAAAGTCCTCGCTGCGCGCGGTGTAGAGGATCGTGCCGCCTCGGGTAAGGATGTGGTTGACGCTGTTTGCGTCCATCCGGACGAAGTCGCTGCCGATGAGTCCCTGCCAGCCGCGCCGGATGCCGACGCACTCGATGCCGTTGGCAACCGCCGTGCGCACCACCGCGCGCACCGCCGCGTTCATGCCCGGCGCGTCGCCGCCGCTGGTCAGCACGCCGATGCGCCTGATCTTCTTCTCCGTCATAAATAATCCGTCCTTTCTTTTTTTCAGGGCCTTTGAGAGGATTATATGTCATAACGCGGCGCAATGCAAGCGCGAGTTCCCGCTCCGACATGCAAAGAAGCGGCGCGCTTTCGCGCGCCGCTTCCGGTGTTTTATGCAGTTCGGATCAGATGTCGGCGGTGCGGTTGATCCACGCCTCGTCCTGCTCGATCTCGGCCTTGAGCTGCTCGATCTCCTTGACCAGATCGTCGTAGTGCTTGCTCTGCACGTAATACTTGTTGAACGTGAAGGTCGCCTCGTCCAGCTCTTCATCCGTGTAGGAGCTGAGCAGGGATCCGTTCTTGCGCTGCAGGCCCTGCACGTTGACGACGATCAGACGGCGGTGCTGCTCGGAAAGCTGGAACAGCTTGAGCGTCTCCGGGATCTCAAGGCCCAGGTCGTAGGTCTCGTTCATGCGCTCCAGCAGGGGGCGCTGCTCCGGCTTGCAGGAGACGATGACGCCGTGCTTCGCAAACAGTCCCTTCAGATAGTCCGCCGAGACGTTCTCGCGGGTGATCGTGCCCTTGCCGATACCGGTAAGCATGGTGTTGGACAGGTTCAGGCTGACGTAGACTTCTTTTCCGGTTTTGGGATAGCTCATAACAGGTGCCCTCCGATTTTTAGATTTTCAATGCAGATTGCGCTGCGCGCTTGTTGCTGTCAAACCCATAGTATCACCTGATCCTGGAAAATGCAACATCAATCGTACACGCCGTGCGCAAAAAGCCCGCGCCGGGCGGCGCGGGCTTTTTGCTTTTCGTCCCGATCTACTTGTCGAGCTTCGCGCGCAGATCCTCCAGCGCGTCCTGCACGCCCTCCTCAAAGGTCGGGTGCGGGCGCAGCACACGGAGCATCTGCTCGACGGTCAGGCCGTTGACAACGGCGGCGGCCATCTCGGAGATCATATCGGTCGCGTGCTCACACATGAACTGTGCGCCGAGGATGACGCGACTCTCTTTGTCCGCCACGATCTTCATGAACGCGCGGTCGCCGTCGCGTATGACGGTCTTGCCGTTGGAGAACATCACGTATTTCCCCACCGCGACCTCGCAGCCGTCGGCCTTTGCCTCGTCCGCCGTGAGGCCGACGCAGGCGATCTCCGGCACGCAGTAGATGCAGCTCGGCACGGCGGAGAGGTTGGTGATCCCCTCGCCGCCGAGGATGCGGTCCACGCAGTCGCGCCCCTGGGCGGAGGCGACGTGTGCGAGCTGGATCTTCGAGGACACGTCGCCGATGGCGTACACGCCCGGGATCGAGGTTTGATAATTCCCGTCCACCGCAATGGCGCGGCCGTTCATCGCGATCTCCACACCGGGGGCGAACAGCCCTTCGGTGTATGGGCGGCGGCCGATGGCGCAGAGCACCGCCTCGCCGGAGATGGCAAGATCCTTGTCCTTGTTCTTGAAATTGACGGTCAGCGCACCGCCTTCGCACGTGACATTCGAGACGAGCGAACTGGTATAGACAGCGACGCCGCGCTTCTTGAGGATCAGTGCAAGGTTCTGCCCCAGCTCGCGGTCCATGTTGGGCAGCAGGCGGTCGAGGCCTTCGATCACCGTGACCTTGCATCCGAGGTCGGCGTAGAACGTCGCAAACTCGACGCCGATCACGCCGCCGCCGATGATAACGAGCGACTCATACAGATGGTCACAGCCCTCCAGCAGCTCGTCGCTGGTCAGCACGCCGGGGAGGTCCAGCCCCGGGATCGGCGGGCGGGCCGGGACGGATCCGGTGGCCAGCAGGATATGTTCGGCCGTGAGCGTACGCTCGCCTTCCGCGCCGATGAAGCGCACCTGCCCGCTTCCCAGCACCGTGCCGGTGCCGCGCAGCAGCTCGACCTTCGCGGCCTTGAACATGGCCTCGATGCCTCCGGAGAGCTTGGTGCTCACCTCGCGCTTGCGCGCGAAGATCGCGCTCATGTCGAAGTGCACGCCGTCTGCGCCGACGCCGAATTTCTCGCCGCCGTTGATGCCGGCGACGATCTCGGAGGAGTGGAGCAGCGTCTTCGTGGGAATGCAGCCGCGGTTGAGGCAGGTGCCGCCCACATCGCGGCTTTCGATCACCGCGGTCTTGAGCCCGCGCTTCGCCGCATGCAGCGCGGCGACGTAGCCGCCGGGGCCCGCGCCGATGACAAGCAGTTGATAATCAGCCATGTAAAGTACAATTCCTTTCCTAAATATCCTGTGTGGAAAGCATACCGCAGAGGTCGTCCGCCGCACTTTTCTCCAGTTCCAGCGAACGAATGCGGCTGCACAGCGCCTCCGCCGTGAAGCGGCAGCCGCGCAGCCCCTGCGCGAGTGTGTCCGCAAGGGCGGCATCCATCGCATCGGTGTAAACGTCCGCGCGCTCGACCAGCCCGTCCCGGACGGCAAGCCGCAGCGTGACGGCGCCCCAGTCAAACGCGCCCTCGCAGGAAAAAGAAAACGGGCGCATCCGTCCGTAGTTCCACTCCCAGGCGGCAAAGGCGGCGCGGTACGCGCGCAGCGCTTCGCCGTCCAGCGACGCAGGAACCAGCGTTTCTGCTGTCAAGCCGTATTCCTGTTCAAAGGCTGCGATCAATGCGTTTTCCATGCGTTCCACCGTCAGATCCGGGCAGAACTCGCACAGGTTGCCCACCCGCGAGCGGACGGAGGCGACGCCCTTGCGCTCCAGCTTGGCGCGCGGCGGCGTGAGGTACTTCCCCAGCGTCTCCAGGTCGGCGGAGAGCAGCAGCGTGCCGTTGTGGAACGAGCGGCCGGCATGGGAATAAAACGAGTTGCCGGAGAATTTCTTTCCTCCGGCGAGCAGATCGTTGCGGCCCGACAGCTCCGCCGGGACGCCAAGGCAGCGGCAGGCGTTCAGCAGCACGCGCTGCTGGCGCGGCAGGTCGTAATGCTCCGTCCGCAGGCAGAAGGTGAAGTTGAGGTTGCCCAGGTCGTGGTACACCGCGCCGCCGCCGGAAAGGCGGCGGGCGAGACGCCCGCCGTCGTGTTCCAGTTCCGTTGTGCGGCACTCCTGCCAGGCGTTCTGGTTGCGCCCGATGACCACCGTGTGCCGGTTCTGCCAGAGGTAGAGGATGCACTCATCCTCCCCGACTGTCTCGGTCAGGTACCGCTCCAGCGCCAGGTTTTCATAGGGATCGTCCCCCGGCGCCCGGCAGACGGAGAGCCGCGCGATCATGCGAATTGATAGCGCAGCACCATGTTGCGCGCCGCAGCGACCTCGTCCAGTCGGCGCACAGGCGTGGCGACGGGCGCATCGTGCAGCGCCTGCGGGTTCTCGTACGCCATGTCGTACAGCTTGCAGTAGATGTCGCAGACTTCATCCATGAGCTCCTTGCTCTCGGTCTCGCAGGGCTCGACCATCAGCGCCTCGTGGACGATCAGCGGGAAGTACATCGTGGGCGGGTGCAAACCGAAGTCCAGCATGCCCTTGGCGAGGTCGAGCGCGGAGCAGCCGGTCTCGTCATGGAGCTTGACCAACGTCATGACGAACTCGTGCATGCAGATGCCGTCGTAGGCCATGTCGAACTTGTCTGCCAGGCGCGCCTTCATATAGTTCGCGTTCAGCACGGCGCACTTCGCCGCATCCTCGATGCCCTCCTTGCCCAGCGAGAGCACATAGGTCAGCGCGCGGACAACGACGTCAAAGTTGCCGTAGAACGTCTTCACGCGGCCGATGGATTTCTCGGGATAGTCGAAGGCGTAGGCGCCGTCCTTCTTCACGACCAGCGGGCCAGGCATATACTTGCGCAGGAACGCCTTGCAGCCGCAGACGCCCGCGCCGGGGCCGCCGCCGCCGTGCGGTGTGGCGAAAGTCTTGTGCAGATTGGAGTGGATGCAGTCGAAGCCCATGTCGCCCGGGCGCACGACGCCCACGACGGCGTTGAGGTTTGCGCCGTCGTAATAGCACAGGCCGCCCGCGTCATGGACGATCTTCGTGATCTCGAGGATATTCTTGTCGAAGATGCCGACTGTGTTCGGGTTGGTGAGCATCAGGCCCGCGGTATCCGGGCCGACCGCGGCGCGCAGCGCGTCAAGGTCGACGCAGCCGTCCGCGCCGGAGGGGATGTTGACGACCTGGAAGCCGCACATCGCCGCCGTGGCGGGGTTGGTGCCGTGAGCGGAGTCGGGCACGATGATCTTCGTGCGCGCGGTGTCGCCGCGGTCGACGTGATACGCCTTGATGAGCATCACGCCGGTGAACTCGCCGTGCGCGCCGGCGGCGGGCTGGAAGGACACGTCGTCCATGCCGAAGATCTCGCAGAGCTCGCGGCCCAGCGTGTCGTAGACCTCCAGCGCGCCCTGCGCGGTGGACTCGGGCTGCAGCGGGTGGAGCTGCGTGAAGCCCGGCAGCGCCGCCATGTCCTCGTCGATCTTGGGGTTGTACTTCATCGTGCAGGAGCCGAGCGGATAGAATCCGTCGTTCACGCCGTGGATGCGCTTGCACAGCGCGCTGTAGTGGCGCGTCAGCTCGTTTTCGGAAACGTGGGGCAGGCGCAGCGGCGCGGTGCGCTCCTCGGGAAGCGCATATTCCGGCACGTCGCACTTCGGCATCAGGCTCAGGCCGCGGCCTTCGGCGCCCAGCTCAAAAATCAGCTTCATCTCAAAGCACCTCCTTCACGATGGCGACCGCCCGGTCGAGCTGCTCCTTCGTGACCAGCTCCGTCACGCACCAGAGGATGCCGCCGTCCACCGGCTGCCCGCCGAGGATGCCCTCTTTGTCGAGCGCCTCGAGGATGCGGGCGCGGCAGTTCGGGCAGGCGACCTCGGTGACGAACTCGTGGAAGAACTCGCCGTCGTATTTCAGCCTGCAGCCGATCTTCTCCAGCTCGGCGGCGAAGTAGTGCGCCTTGGACAGGCACAGCCGCGCGCACTGCTTCATGCCGTCCGTGCCCATCGCGGCCATGTAGACGCCCGCGGTGAAGGCGCACAGCGCCTGGTTGGAGCAGATGTTGGAGCTCGCCTTCTCGCGGCGGATGTGCTGCTCGCGCGCGGAGAGCGTCAGCACGTAGCCGGTCCTCCCGTCCACGTCGTGCGTCTCGCCGACGATGCGGCCGGGCAGCTTGCGCGTCATGGCAGAGGTCGTCGCCATAATGCCGAGGTACGGGCCGCCGAAGGCGGTGTCCAGACCGAGGGGCTGGCCGTCGGCCACGACGACGTCCGCGCCGCATTCGCGCGGCGTCTTCAGGATCGCGCAGGCGATCGGGTTGACGCTCATGACGAACTTCGCGCCCGCCTCGTGCGTGACGGCGCCCAGCGCCTCCGCGTCCTCGATGAGGCCGTAGAAGTTGGGCTGCTGGAGCAGGAAGCACGCGGCGTCCGCGCCGAGAGCCGCCTTGAGCGCCTCGGGATCGGTGCGGCCGTCCTTTTCGGGGATGACGGTCAGCTCGGTGTCGGAGGCGAAGCAGTAGGTCTTCATCGTCTCAATGATCTGGGGGTTGACGGTCGCGGAGACGTAGGCCTTCGTGCGCCTGCGGTCCTTGCACATGGGGACGGACTCCGCCGCGGCGGTGCCGCCGTCATAGTGCGAGGCGTTGGAGACGTCCAT
>LXOW01455267.1_pt1 | contig 25050 bp, 18 predicted proteins | sample 1368591 | NCBI WGS metagenome assembly LXOW01 (sample SAMN04884650, study PRJNA319009) | bovine gut metagenome | isolation source: Cow rumen | host: Bos taurus | place: Italy: Legnaro (PD) | collected 2014-07-09
GCACAGATTAACACAGATTAACCAAAGAGTTCACGGAGTGCCTCTTCGACTTTACGGACAGGGTGGAGGGCGATGTGGTATTTCTTCTGATCGAGTCCTTTGAGATTGTATTTGGGGATGATCATATCCGTGAAGCCCAGTTTCTCTGCCTCTGCAATGCGCTGTTCGATACGGTTCACAGGACGTACCTCACCAGAGAGACCTACCTCGCCCGCCATGCACCAGCCTGATTCTATGGGTGTGTCGACATTCGAGGAGAGGACAGCTGCGATGACAGAGAGGTCCATGGCCAGGTCGGTGACACGCAGACCACCAGCGATGTTGATGAACACATCCTTCTGCATGAGTTTGAAACCCACACGTTTTTCGAGGACTGCCAGAAGCATGTTCAGTCGACGCTGGTCAAAGCCTGTTGCAGAACGTTGTGGGGTGCCATAGGCAGCAGAAGATACCAAGGCCTGTGTCTCGACCAGGAAGGGACGGACACCTTCAATGGCACTGCTGATGGCAATACCCGAGAGACCTTCATGGTCTTGGGTGAGCAGGAGCTCAGAGGGGTTGGAGACTTGTCGGAGCCCGTTTTGCTGCATTTCGTAAATGCCTAATTCTGAGGTGCTTCCAAATCGGTTCTTAATGCTTCGCAGGATGCGGTACATATAGTGCTGGTCACCCTCAAACTGGATGACGGTATCAACAATATGTTCAAGAATCTTCGGTCCGGCAAGGGTGCCCTCTTTGGTGATGTGTCCGATGAGAATGACAGGCACACCACTCGACTTGGCAAAGCGGAGGAGGGCAGAGGCACATTCACGTACCTGGGCGATAGAACCTGCGGATGACTCCACATCCTCGGTCATAATGGTCTGAATAGAGTCGATAACCACAAGTTCGGGTTGTTCGTCTTTGATATGGTCGAAGATGGCCTCAAGGGAATTCTCGCACAAAACGCAGAAATTCTCATTGTCACCCCCTATGCGATTGGCACGCATCTTGAGCTGGTGGGCACTTTCCTCACCACTGACGTAGAGGATCTTCTTTTCCGGCATGTGGAGCATGGTCTGCAGGGAGAGGGTAGACTTGCCGATGCCAGGCTCTCCGCCTAAGAGGACAATGCTGCCTGGAACGAGGCCACCACCCAGGACACGATTGAGTTCCTCGTCGTGCATGTCAATACGCGGATCATCATGATTGGAGATGTCACGCAGACGAAGGACTCTGCCTGCAGAGGCTGCTGAGGACTGGGCAGTGTGCGGACTGTTCAAGCCCCTCCTGACTTCGCCTAACTTAGGGGAAGAAGGCGATACTTTGATCTCTTTGAAGGTGTTCCATTCACCACAGGCAGGACATTTGCCAATCCACTTTGGCGACTCCTGTCCACAGTTGGAGCAAACGTATGCTATCTTGTCTTTTGCCATATCGGCAACAAAGGTAATACTTTTTGGGGAGTTAAAGGAGTTAAAGGAGTTAAAGGGAGTTAAAGGACAATAGATTTGGCCAAAAATCACTATCTTTGCAGGCGATTATGAAAAAAATATTGTGGATCATAGCAATGATATGCCTGGTTGTAGGCTGTAGTGAGTCGTATGAGGAGACTAAGCGCATCACCAGGGCTCAGCGTCTGAAGGCAATGCGGGAGGATTCTGCTGCCCTGAAGGTGGCCGTGTTGCCAACACTCGACTGCCTGCCTATCTACTTGGCGAAAGAACATCAGATGTTTGATACCGCTGTGGATATCCGCCTGAAGCTGTTTACGGCCCAGATGGATATTGATACAGCCCTGGCTAACAAAAGGGTGGAGGTAGGTGTGACGGATCTGGTTCGTGTGGAACGGTTGAAGAAACTGGGTGACAGCCTGAGGTATCTGACCTCGACGAATGCTTACTGGCAGTTGGTGACAAACCGTGGTGCCCGTATCCAGGACCTGAAGCATCTGGATGATAAGATGCTGGCCATGACCCGCTATTCGGTCACAGACCTGTTGGGTGATCTTGCTGTCGACAGTGCAAAACTCAAGGCAGAACAGGTGTTCCGTATTCAGATCAACGACGTGAATGTGCGTCTGAAGATGCTTGAGAATAATGAGATGGATGCCCTCATCCTGACAGAGCCCCAGGCTGCCCAGGCCAGACTGCTGAAGCACAAGGTGCTGATGGATACCCGGAAACTGGATATGGAGATGGGTGTCATCGTGTCGCAGTGGGAAGGGATGGATGAGGCAAACCGGGCCAAGCAGATGAGAGCTTTTACGAGAGGTTATAACAAGGCCTGTGATTCCATCAATCAGTATGGCGTAGAGAGTTATGCCCAGCTGATTGCGAAGTATTGTCGTGTCAAGCCAGAGGCTGTAAAACAGATTGGCAATGACTTGAAGTTCCATCACATCGCCTTGCCACGCGAGGAGGATGTGGAAAGGGCAAAGGCCTGGCTTTCGAAGAAATAGATATGACCAAGAACCAAACACTGGATGTTGTTTACGAATGGCTGCTGAGGCGGAATCTCAGTGAGGCTCTGGCGGCGATGAATTGGTATCTCTCTACCCATCCCGGTGAACAGGATACAGATCGGCTGTATGCCATTCAGGCTGATTTCCTGCTGATGGCCGACTACTGGAAACGGGGATTTAAAGATCCTCAGTTGCCTCAACTCTACGACAATCTCCTGCGTCGGCTCTATGTGCTTTATGCTGATACTGCCAGGCGCTATCAGATTAAGTGTTCTTCCTATCTGTTGTCTGTCTACAACCGTTTGACGCTCTCTTCGCGGGAATGGACGTTGCAGAACCTGAAGGAGGGTCTCGAAGAATATGTGACAGCCAATGCCATGCTGGCGCTTGAACCGGAACATACCCAGATTGAGAAGAAGAAAGAACTGAATCGCAACCATCACCAGCTGATTGCCGACTGGTTTGACCGTCTCTTGCTCTCTAACCACTGGAGTGAGGGTGAGGCTTCGGCCATAGAGGAGATTCTCCTTTCACCTACCATCGATACCAACGACCAGCAGGTGCTGATCAGTGCCATCACGTTGGCAACGCTCAATCAATTCGACATTGCCATATTCAAGGTGCTGTTGTCTGTCTATCGTCAAGCCACAGAGACTGCTGTGCGTCAGAGAGCCTTGGTAGGGTGGGTGCTGGCCTTGCGTGATGATATCTTCTTCCATCTCTATGGTGAGGAGCGGAAATTGTTGGACGAGGTGTTAGCGGATAAGGCCATGTGTCAGGAACTGGTGCAGTTGCAGCATCAGATCATTCTGTGTATCAATGCAGAGAAAGACAATAAGACCATCCAACAGGAGATTATGCCCGACTTGTTGAGGAACAACGGTTTCCGTCTGACGCGTAATGGCATTGAGGAGGTGGAGGATCATTCACTCGATGATATCCTGCATCCGGATGAGGAAGAGCGACGCATGGAACAGGTGGAGGAGAGCTTTCAGAAGATGCAGGAAATGCAGAAGCAGGGCTCCGACATCTATTTCGGAGGCTTTTCCCAGATGAAACGCTTCTCTTTCTTCCAGGAGATCTGCAACTGGTTTGTGCCTTTCTATATAGACCATCCGGGTATTGTCGACGCAGCAGCGAAATTCCAGAAGAATGCCTTTATGCGGAGTCTGATGATGACGGGGCCTTTCTGTCATAGTGACAAGTATTCTTTTGTCCTGGCCTTTAATCAGGTGATGGACCATTTCCCGAAGAATCTTATGGATATGATGGAACGGGGTGAAGCCGGTGTGGTGGAAGTGATGCAGGAAGAGAGTCAAAGTCCAGCTTATATCCGCCGCATGTATCTGCAGGATCTGTATCGTTTCTTCCGTCTGTATTCCTATCGCAGAGAGTTCTCAAATCCCTTTGATGATTATCAGTATCTCTTCCTGGCCAAGAAGGTCTTCTCACGGACCCATGTGGAGGCTTATTTCAACGATGTTGCCGCCTTCCTTATCAAACAGAAGTACATGCATGAGGCCGGTATGGTGCTCGACAACTGTGGTGAAGCCCGTTGGGATTTCCGTCATTATATGATGTGCGGCTATCTGTTGCAGCATCAATACTATACCTTTGCGTCGGAGAAAGATGCCCTTTACTGTTATCAGAAGGCTTTGGAACTGGAGCCGGGTAACGAGAAAGCCCTGCAAGGCTATGCCCGTTCACTCTTCGACCTGGGGCGCTATCAGGAGGCCTTAGAGGCTTATGATCAGCTGCTGGCCCTTCAGCCAGAGAAGAAGCATTATATCCTGAACCGTGCTGTCTGTCAGACGAATACCGGTCATTATGGTGAGGCCCTGAAAGACCTGTACCGGCTCAATTTTGAAACGCCTGACGATATTACTGTCAATCGGGTGTTGGCCTGGACCCTTACCTGTAACGAGAAATATGAACAGGCAGAGAAAATATATACGCAGCTGATGATAGACCAGCCGTTGCCTGATGATTTCCTGAACTATGGCTATTGTATGTGGTTGAATGGACATGTGGATGACGCAGCCGACTGCTTCCATCGTTATCTGATGGAAACGAAACAGCAGAAGACCTTCATCATCGAGAATGAGCTGGACTTGTTGCGGGAGAAGGGCATCACTGAGCCTGAGATGCAGATGATGCTCTATATCCTTTGAACCGCTTTTTCCCTTGTTCGTAGAGCCAGATGCCTGCTAAGGGCAGGCCAACACCTGCGATGGTGTAGAGCACCCAGAACCAATCCTCCTGTGAATGCTCGTGGATGACCATGTGGCAGCCAATCTGTCGGGGATCGAGGCCATAATACCAGATCTTCATCAGACTGACGGTCTTGTAGGCAATGATATGGAAGATGAAAACATAGAGGGTGTGGTCGCCTGTATAGACAAGCCATTGCTTGATTCTTCCGTTGTGTTCATCAATCCAACTGCTGAGGTTATAGGTCATCAGGAATCCGAGAATGGCAGGGACGGGGAGTGACAGGAACTGCTGGAAGGAGGAACGCCAGTTCATGTTGGCTGTGAGATACTTGGAGAAAAGGTATACCACAAGTGCAAAGATCAGAGAGGTCCAGAGTCTGGCGTGACAGCGCATGATCTGTGTGCGGTAGACGCTCACATACTGTCGGAAGATAAAGCCTATGCCAAAGAAGAAGCAGCCCATCATCTCGCGGTAGCCACCCTGTACGAGATTCACCACCTTCAGGCCTTCCCAGGTTTTCCAGGCACAGAGCAGGAGCATCAGGAGGCAGATGAGGTAGGGGGCTGAGGATTCTGCCCGTTGGGGTAGCACTTTCAGCACCACCTTATATATAATAAGGTATAGGATGCTGGCCACAAACAGACCCCGGAAGAACCAGAAGGCTCCACAGAGGAAGGCATCATAGCCGCCCATGGCTGTGAAGATGTTCCAGACGTTCTGCTGCATCTGGTGCCAGGACCAGGGATGGAGCACGCCGCCCTGTTCATTACCATAGACCTCGTTGAGGATGCCGATGTCGAACATCCAGTTGTGGATGATCAGAAAGAAAAGCGCCCATTTGACAAAGGGCCAGTAGAGACCTTTGACCCTTTTCTTGACGAAGGTGGCTTCATCATGGAGATAACGTGTGGAGAAGAAATAGCCGGCTGTGATGAAGAACAGGGGCATGTGGAACTCGAAGATGAACTTACAGAGCCAGCCGGGTGCCTCTGCATGGGCGATGACCATCAGGATGATGGCAATGCCCTTGGCCACAGAAATCGTCGTATCCCTTTTCACTATTCACTATTCACTTTTACAGCCATGGCTGTAAGAGACTGCCGAACCATCCGCGGAATTTCTGCCATCCTGTACGGAAACGATTCCATTCCTCCTCGGTCAGGACGACACTCTTCTGCTTGTCGCGGTCAAACATATCATCAAGTTCCTTGGTCGTTTCCCGATTGATGATCAATGCGTTTTCCTCAAAGTCGAAGCGCAGACTGCGTGCATCCAGGTTGGTACTGCCTACTGTACAGAAACGTCCGTCAACCATCATAATTTTCGAATGGTGGAAACCTGGCTGGTAGAGCCAGACTGTGGCTCCTCGCTTCATCAGTTTGTGGGCGTTGCGATAGACCACATCGGGTGTCAGGGGAATGTCGCTCTTGGCAGAAACCATGATCTCCATCTTGACACCTCGTTTGATAGCCCGTTTCAAGGCCTTACTGATAGAAGGTACCAGGGTGAAGTAGGGGTTGATGATACGGATGGAGTCCTTGGCATCGTCGAGAGCCTGGATATACAGACGACGCATGATCTTGTTGGTGACATGCGGCTCACGGTTGACAATGCCCACCATCTTATTGCCAGAAGGTTTGCCTCTGTAATACTTAGGATCGGAAAGTTCCTCCTTAGTCGCTTTCTTCCAGATTCTGGCAAAGATGGTCTGGAGGTCGTTTACCACAGGACCTTCCAGTCGGCAGTGCATATCGCGCCATTCACCCACCTGCTCAGTACCTACGATGTAATAGTCAGCCACATTCATACCCCCCGTATAGGCTATCTCACCATCGATGACCACAATCTTACGGTGGTCACGAGGCCAGATATGGTTGACCCATGGGAAGCGGATGGGGTCGTATTCCACAATATTGATACTGTCGGCCCACAGCTTCTGAAGATGATGCTTCTTGAGGGGTTGGTTGTTGGAGTCATTACCAAAACCGTCGAACATGGCGCGGATCTCCACCCCTTCCTTCCGTTTCTCTTTCAGGATGTCAAAGAGTAGCGATGCAATGGAGTCATTGCGGAAGTTGAAGTATTCCAGATGCACACTGCTCTTGGCCTGTCGGATGGCTTCAAACATATCTGCAAACTTATCCTTACCCGACATCAGCAACTTCACATGGTTACCCTGCGTGAAGTGTACCCCCTCTGCTTCCATTTGTCGCACGATGAGGGAATCGCTGGTCTGGGCAGTGAGGGACAGAGGAAAGAGGACTGAGGTAAGAAGGAGGGCTAATTTCATTTCCTGTGCTTCAGTCGGTATTCCAGCGGTGTCATGCCAAACTTCTCCCTGAAGATCGAGATGAAGTTCTCGGCTGTCATAAAGCCAATATTTGTTGCCAACTCACTCATGTTGATGTTGGTTCGCTTCAACAGGATGCAGGCATGTTTCAGTCGCATATCACGGATCAGTTCTGCTGGTGTCTTACCTGTCAGGCTTCGGATACGGTGGAAGAAAGGCACACGTCCCATACCCATGGCAGTGGCCATCTCCTCAAGACTGATCTGACCGCGGCTCATATTCTGCATCACATATTGCTCGATGTTCTTCATGAGCTGCTGATCCATCATATCGAGCATAGAGTAGTCTGACAAGGTTGCCTCTTCCTCATATAGCTTCTGAGCCTCGGTGACAGCAGGGGCATTCACGATGTTTGGCTTCACAATCTTCGTGTCCACGAGGTTGATAGGATCATCCTCACTGGTCTCACCACCGCCCATAGCCAAAGCTGTGGCAGTATCTGTGTCATCGTATGACTCTGTGGCTGTCGTCATACTTGAATTCTGGTTCTCCAGCATACGGGTCTCTGCACCTTCGATGAGGTTGCTGTCAAGCTCGATAGGACCAAGGCCGAGCACCTTGTTAAAGCGCATGACAGCCTCCTGAATGTTGAACGGCTTGGCCAGATAGTCGTCAGCCGAGAGGGTGATGTTCTGATTGCGCATGTCAATCGGCGTCAGGGGCTTGTCGGTCAGCAGGATGAACTTGATCTTCTGTGAGACGGGATTCATCTTCAACTGGTTACACAATTCACTGCCCGTCATGCCCTGCATGTTCTGTTTACAGATAACCAGGTCAGGATGCAGCTCCTCAATGTCGGTGGCAGCCTTGATGATGTCGTTATAGGCATGGAAATTGTAGACGTACTTGAGTCGTGCCATGGCAAACTTGATGAAGTCTTCATTGTCATCGACCATAAATACATTGAACTTCATTGTAGGCATATCCAAGGCAGCCCTCGACCTGGTGTGCTCTGATGTCAGGGTCTCGCTGGGCACGTCAGGCAGGGCAATCTCACCCTTGGCATTGAGCTCCAGACGGTCGTGGACAGAAATCTTCGCTTTCTCCTCAGGATGCTCCAGTTCTGTCTGCATATCGCTCACACGGGTGATGATCTGCAGCATCTGTGAGTGAAGGGCATTGAGCTGTTCACGCTCCTCAAGGTCTTTCTCCTTCTCTGAAAGGTTGCCAATGATAGAGGTCATACGGGCCATTGGCTGGCGCAGGTCATCACTGGCAGCCTTGATGGCTTCACGTTGCAGTTTCAATTCATTGATGACAGCCCTCTTACGGTCTCTAATAGCCTTGACCTGTTTGATACCGATATGCCAGAAGTAGAGCACTACCAGGATGCAGATGGCATAGGCAAGGAGCATCCACCATGACAGGAGCCAGTGTCTGGCTACGCTGATCGACAGCGTTCGCTCCTGGTTACTGACAGCACCATCGGTACTGACAGCCTTGACATGGAGGGTGTATTTTCCGCTGGGAAGGTCACGGAAGGTGACACCATGTTTAAGGGCATCTCCGTTTTTCCAGTCTTCGTCGAGTCCTTCCATCCAGTACATGAACTGCAGACGCTCACTCTGGTTGTAGTTACCTGCTGCAAACTTGATGGTAATCGTATTCTGGTCGTGGTTCAGTTCCAGCTTCGAGGATTCGTTGAGGGCCTGCTTAAGCAGTACCTTTCCGTCGTAGTCATGGCCTGTGATCACTTCCTCTTCGCCCAGGAACAACTGGGTAAGCATCACTCTTGGCAGGGCATCTGTGTCGGAACTGCCGTTCTTGACCATCCAGTTGACTCCAAAGAGACCACCAAACTCAACATTGCCGTCATGGCGTGTGAGGATTGCACCAGGATTAAACTCGTTACTCTGCAAGCCGTCGGCTGTGGTGTAGTTGTAAAGGCCATAGCTGAAGCTGCCATCCTCATGATTGCGATTGACCACAATACGCGTCACACCACTGCTGGTGGTAATCCACATGTTGTGGTTCTTGTCTTCCGCAATACCGCAGATGTTATTGTTACTCAGACCTTGCTTCTCGGTGATATAGTCGAGATTGTCGTTGTTCAGGTCGTTGTTGGAGTTCAACACGTTCAGACCTTCACGGGTACCCACCCAGATAAGTCCTCTGGAGTCTTTGGCAATCTGCGTGATGTAGTTGTTCGTGAACCGTTTGGTATGGGCGACATTGCCAATGAGTACCCGCTTTTCTGTGTTCGACAGGTTCAGTACCACCAGACCTTCGGCCGTACCGATGTAGAGATTGTTCTTCTTATCATTCTTATTATAATGCAGACAAGTGACATTGTTGGTGTTCAGCTTACCGTTCTCTCTGGTATACGAGGAGAAGGAGTTCATTCTGGGGTTGTACACCTGCAGACCGCCGTTAGTCGCAATCCACAGATTACCTACCTTATCCGTACAAAGGGCATTCACATGGTCGTCAATCAGGGTTCTCATGCTGTCCTTGGCCAGTGAGTAGATGGTGGCGTTGCCATCCTTCAGTCGTGTCAGTCCGTTACGCTTGGAACCAATCCAGAGACTGCCGTCGGGGGTGAAGGCCATGGCCGACACCTTCTTACTGGCGAGGGGACCATTATAGCCCACCAGACCATTGTCGCTGGTACCATATAACACCTTACCGCTGTCAGACTGTGCAATGGCTGTGATATCACCGTTGAGCAGTGAGGCAAAACGATAGATATACTTTCCGCAATAAGCAATACCCGACTTTTCGGTACCTATCCACAGTAGATCGGTATCATCGACATAGACACTCTGAATACTGATGGTCTCATGGCGCATCTGACGGTCGTTCATGTTGACAGGCTGTACAGGCTCCACCTCATGGGTGTTGATGTCATAGCGCAACAGTCCCATCTGGTCTGATCCAATCCAGATATTTCCACTGCGGTCGCCTGCCATGCCGTTGATATTGCGGTCCACACCAATACTGGTCAGGCCCAGTTTCTCACTGATGGAGGTGTCCCAGGTGTTGGCACTCTTGTTATATCTGAAAAGCGTGCCTTGACCATAGAGCCAGATATTGTCCATCTGGTCTGCAAAGGCCCTGAGAGTCTTCGATTTGCGTATCTTCTGGTCGGCAATCTCATTGGTTCCCCAGACGGTATGCTGCTGGTGCATGACATCACAACAGACGATTCTTCCATCGTCATAGACAATCAGTGCACCGTCCTTACACTCACTAATTGAACAGATCAGTCCTTGTGGCACACCATGGGCATCGTCGGTATAGCCGAACTCATAGAGCAACTGCTGCTGCATGTTGTAGCACACCACGCCCTTGTTGGGAATGGCTCCCCACAGGTTCTTGTGCCTGTCAACATAGACAATGCTGGGTATGGTCTCTATACCCATGCGTGCAAATACCTGTTTCATGTCGCGTTCAAAACTCTCCGTCTGTGGATGATACACACAATAGCCCGCTGCTGTCTCTACCAGCAGATTGCCATCGAGCGTCTCCTGCACAGAGTTGATGTAACTGTTGGGCAGCGAAGAGCCATCTTGTGAGTCACTTTGGAAATTCTTGAACACATAGCCGTCGAAACGGTAGAGTCCTGCTGGTGTTCCAAACCACACATAACCGCGCGAGTCCTTCATGATACAGTTGATCTGACTGCTTGTCAGACCATCGCGTGCGTCAAGTGTCTTAAACAGATAGTCTGCCACCACTGCCATCGGCAGGGTGAGCAGCAACACGATGATTAATCTCTTTATAGTNNCACTATAACATACACGAGTAATGGTCAACCACGCCAAGCAGGTGCTGCTCATCGTCGGTAACCAATACCGAATGTATTTTGTATCTGTTCATAATTTGCTGTATTTCCGAAATCTTGGTGTCTGGTCTGACAGTCTTGGGCGTGCGTGTCATGATGTCGCTGACAGTGCGGTCAAAGAACTGGGCCTTCCATTTCTCAGTAGCCCGACGGATATCACCATCCGTAATCAGACCCACGATCTTGCCTTCAACTTCTGCCACGCCAAGCCCCAGCTTGCCTTTGCTCACAAGAATGATGGCTTCACCGAGGTGCATCTCAGGAGGCAGTACAGGCAGGTCGTCACTACGCATCACATCCTGGGCCGTTGTCAACAGACGTTTGCCTAATTCACCACCAGGATGGAACTGGGCAAAGTCGCGTGGCTGGAAATTACGTTTCTCAATCAAGGCCACTGCCAGCGCGTCGCCCATCGCCAGTTGGGCCATGGTGGAACTGGTAGGAGCCAGGTTCAGCGGACAGGCCTCTTTCTCCACACTCACATTCAAGTGGCAGGTGGAGTATTTGGCGAGTAGGGAACTTGGATTGCCACTCATGCCGATGATGGGTATCTGCATGTGCAGTACCATCGGGATAAAGCGCAACAGCTCGTCGGTCTGCCCTGAGTTGCTGATGGCCAGCACCACGTCTTCGTGAGCCATCACACCTAAGTCGCCATGATACACGTCGAGGGGGTTGATAAAGAAAGATGGGGTACCTGTACTCGACAGGGTGGCCGCAATCTTGGCACCGATATGACCACTTTTGCCGACACCTGTTACAATCACCTTTCCTTTGCAGTGATACATGAGGTCAACGGCCATGTCGAATGACTCGTCCAACTGAGGAATCAGCCCTAACACGGCATCTGCCTCATCTTTCATGCATTGTATGGCGTATGTTCTTGCCTCTTTCATCACTTCATCAGTTCTTCTATCAGTTGTTCCAATTTGTCTAATTCCAGCATATTGGCAGCATCGCTCAGACCCTCATCCGGGGTGGGGTGTACCTCAAAGAAATAACCGGTGGCACCAAAAGCCTTGGCTGCCATCGCCATCTGTGGCACAAACCGACGGTCACCTCCTGTCTTGCCATCGCTGCCTCCAGGACGCTGTACGCTGTGGGTACAGTCCATAATCACAGTAGGCACGATGTCGAGCATATCAGGGATGTTACGGAAATCCACCACGAGATTGTTATAGCCCATCATATTGCCACGCTCTGTCAACCAGACCTCCTTGGCTCCTGCATCGCGTGCTTTCTCTACCGGATAGCGCATGTCGCGTCCACTCAGGAACTGGGCTTTCTTGATATTGACCGTACGGCCTGTCTGGGCTGCTGCAATCAATAAGTCTGTCTGACGGCACAGGAAGGCCGGTATCTGTATCACATCACAAACTTCACCCACAGGCTTTGCCTGCCAGGCCTCGTGGATATCTGTCAGGAGCTGTAGGCCAAATTCTGCTTTGATGTCTGCTAACATCTGTAATCCGCGATCCAAACCCGGACCACGGAAAGAGCGTATTGATGTGCGATTGGCCTTATCAAATGACGCCTTGAAAATGATGTTCGTCCCATGTTTCTCGTTGATTTCCACCAACTTGCGTGCAACAGTACTCAGCAGTTCTGCTGATTCTATCACACAGGGACCTGCAATAAATATTGCCTTCTGACTCATATTTGCTTTGCAAAAATACGCATTTTATCTCAATCTGCCAAACATTTGGCAAGTTTTTTCTCACTATTCGTTTATGATATGCACATCTCTCTGTGGGAACGGTATCTGAATGCCATGCTCGTTGAGGGTGTCGTAGACACATTTCAGGACGTCACTCACCACGTAAGATTTCTTAGGAGCATCGGCCCAGACATACAATTTGAAGTTGATGCTCGAGTCTGCCATTTCCGACACCACACTCTTCACTTTCTTGTCAGGGTCCATCCACTTGTGATGCAGGTTGTTGACGGCATCTTCCACGAGTGTGGTCACCTGTTTGAGGTTCGAGCCATAGGACACACCAAAGGGCACGACGGCCAGCACATAACCGTGATTGCGTGTCAGGTTCTTATAGTTCTTTGTAAACAGTTGTGAGTTCTGGAACGTGATGATCTCTCCATAGAGCGATTCAATGATGGTCGAAGTATAGCTGATACTTGTCACCTTTCCCATGGTACCGTCGATCTCAATCCAGTCACCCACCTTGATACGGCCTGCCATGAGCGAGGCACCATAATAGATGTTCTCGATGATGTCCTTCGAGGCAAAACCAATACCGGTGGAGAGTCCGCCAGAGATGGCCAGCAGCCACTCCACGCTGATGTTCAGGTAGGCGAGTGCCGTCAACAGCCAGATGCCCCAGATAATCAGCTGTATCACATTCTTTCCCATCACAGCACGACTTTCTGCCGTCGTGGGATCTTTGGTCTCAAAGTGCAGACGCATCAGACTGAGAACTGTCCTAGAAATCCATCTGAACAGGAACCAGGTGCTGATGACCACTGCCAACTTCACAACGCTTACCTTGAGGTTCTCCTGATCGATGAACTTGTAATTGAAGATGTCCCAACACATGTCGCTGAGGTTGAACACATCGGCAGCCCAGTAGATACTGATCATCACCGAACAGACGATGAGCACAGGCAGCACTACCTGATGGATCAATGTATAGAACCAGGTTTTTGTCACAGGCTTCTTCGAGAACTCATGCTTCTCCTCATACATCTTCAGATAATCTGAGATGCAGGTGATGGTCAGGATACAGGTCAGTTGCATGATCCACCAGATGAGCAGTTGCACGGCCAAGAGCGTGTAGCCTGCCCAAGAACAGCCTGCAGAGGCGATGAACACCATCATCGACACATAGGTATAGAACATGTCTGAGCGGGGGACATTCTGGTTGTGTCGTCTGATGCAGAACCATTGCCACAACAGGCAGGTAATCAGTATCGGCGGGAATATCAGACTTACCAGCTCGCTGGGAATCAGGATGATACGGAATGTAATTACCACAAAGCCGATGAGCAGCAGAGGGGCGTAGATCTTAAAAGCACTCCGTATCTGACTGCCACTGACTCGCAGCAACAGTGATATCAGGATGACAGCCAGCAGCCATAGGTATTCCACCAACAGCCCTGAGGCCATGATCACGAAATTCTGATGGCTGTTGTATTGTATCAGTCCCATCACAATGGCCAGGGTGATGGTGGTGGTGGCCCACATGATCGACCGCCGTTTCTTCAGAAACTCCGTGGTATGGAACCTTTTGGGCATAAACCTGAAAATGAGCAGGTTGAGGCCGATGGAAAGGATGGTGTAGAAGGCAATGGCGACAAACAGACCGAAGATCCAGTACATGTTCCAATCGGAGTGTTTGGTGGTCTCGTCGGTCGTATACTTCCGAGCCATGATCTCCTTCATGTTCTGCCACTTCTCCTTGATATTCCTTAGAATGTCCCAATAGGTGTCTCCACCATTCACAAAGATGCTTGTCTGAATGTCATAATAACGCTTTTGGGCATAGTCGTTCATGTGTTTCAGTCGCTGCTCCGTGATGTTGTAATAGCGGATATAGTCTTGCATCTGCTGAGAGTCTTCTTCTAAGGTGCGTTTGATGACTGTGGCAAGGGTCAGACAGACACTGCGGTCTTTTTGAGCCTGTGTGCCCATAATGTTCGTGGGCATGGCTTGAAGACTGTTGATGAGGCTGTCGTAGCGTGCTATTTCCTCATCGGTATTGCTGATATACTCACGGAAGGGTAGCTGTTGACGCTGAAAACGCTGATATTGCTCGGTGGCCTGATGACAGGCATATGTCAGGTCGAACAGGTATTCCTCTTTCTGGGAATAGAGCATCAGGGCGTTCTGATTCGACTGCTTCATGGTCTGTGTCAGATTTTTGAACACCTCCTGATTCTGCTCCCGTTGTTGGTCGCGCTGGCTGTTCAGTTCCTGATAATGTTTGACGAGCTCTGCACGCAGAATGACCAATGTCGAGTCGAGGTTTTTCTCTTTCAGCACGGCCCCTGCCTCACTAATCACACCCATGATCAGGGCCAATATGATGAGTATTTTCTTCATTGTCTTCTTATTTTAGCGGGCAAAGTTAGTAAAAAAGCCAAAGAAAAAGTAAAAAAATAGACATAAATGGTGCAGATTAACTTTTTTTTTATACTTTTGCGGCATGATACTGATAGCAGATAGTGGTAGTACCAAGACAGACTGGGCCTTGCAGTCGGTTTCAGGCACCATAGAGCGTTTCCATACCCAAGGCATCAATCCTTTCCATCAGGACAGGGCTGTCATTGCTGAGATTCTTCGTAAGGAACTCCTGCCGAAGTTGAATCCTGATGAGGTAGCTTGTGTATGTTTTTATGGTAGTGGTGTCCGTCCTGAGTTAGAGCCTGTTATGACATCGGTCTTGCAAGAGGTTTTTCCTCAGGCTGGACAGGTTGAATCTCATAGTGATTTATTAGGTGCAGCTCGTTCACTTTGTGGTCATAACTGTGGTATAGCCAGTATTTTAGGAACGGGCGCTAATTCTTGCCTTTATGATGGTAGCCGTATTATTGCTAATACTCCTGCCTTGGGTTATATCTTAGGCGACGAAGGCAGTGGAGGCGTCATGGGGAAGCTCTTCTTGCATGAGCTCTATAAAGGTGTTTTGTCTGAAAAAATCCGTTCTGAGTTTGAACGGGAATACGGTTTGAAAATGGCCGATGTTATCCAGCGAGTTTACCGTGAGCCGATGCCCAATCGGTTCTTGGCCTCATTGGCCCCTTTCATTCATCGCCACCTGTCCGACCCTGCAATCTGTCAACTGGTGGTAGGCAATTTCCGTGATTTCTTCCGTTACAACATCCGTCCCTATGGCCTTAAGGATATGCCGGTTTCTTTTGTAGGCAGCATCGCCTCTCATTTCCGTGACCAGTTGGCAGAAGCTGCCCAAGCAGAAGGCTTCCGTCTTGGCACCATCCTAAAAAGCCCCATCGACGGCTTGTTACACTATCATTCTACATGTGAAACAGATTAAACTATCGAGTGATGTAAAAATCCAATAAGATGATGAAACGTTATTTAATAATGATACTGTTGGCTGTGGTGGGTCTGCCAATGATAGCACAGTCGGAATTTGTGACAGTGAAGGATGGTCACTTTGTGAAGGACGGGAAACCTTATTATTACGTGGGTACTAATTTCTGGTATGGGGCGATTCTTGGCTCGGAAGGTCAGGGGGGTGACCGCAAACGGCTGGTGAAAGAACTGGACTACATGAAGAAAATCGGTATCGACAATCTCAGAATCCTTGTGGGCAGCGATGGTGAGCGTGGTGTGACCACGAAGGTGGAGCCTACGCTGCAAGTAAAGCCAGGGGTTTACAATGATACCATCCTCGCCGGTCTTGACTTCCTGCTGCAGGAGATGGGTAAACGGGGAATGGTAGCCGTACTTTATCTTAACAATAGCTGGGAATGGAGTGGGGGCTATGGCTTCTATCTGGAGCATGCAGGTGCAGGCAAACAACCACGTCCTAATGAAGACGGCTATCCTGCCTATATGAAAGCGATGAGTAAATTTGCAACCAACAAACAGGCGCATGCGCTGTTTTATGACTATGTGCGCTTTATTCTTGGCCGAACCAACCGCTATACTGGTCTGAAATATACTGATGATCCAGCCATTATGTCTTGGCAGATAGGCAATGAGCCCCGTGCCTTCGACAAAACCGTGCTCCCTGACTTCGAGCAGTGGTTGGCTGAAGCCTCGGCCCTGATCCGCTCTATCGATAAGAACCACCTGATATCCATTGGCTCTGAGGGCTCGTGGGGCTGTGAGAACGACTGGGACTGCTATGAGCGCATCTGTAAGGACAAGAATATCGACTATTGTAATATCCACCTTTGGCCCTATAACTGGAGTTGGGTGCGTCAGGACCATCTGATAGAAGACCTGCCAAAGGCCAAGGCTAATACCAAGGATTATATCAACCGTCATTTGGAAATCTGTGCCAGGCTTCACAAACCCCTTGTGATGGAGGAGTTTGGCTATCCCCGCGATGGTTTTAAGTTCGCGCTCGTCACCCCAACCAAAGGTCGTGACGGATTCTACCAGTATGTATTCTCGCTCGTGGCCGACAATGCCGAGCAGGGCGGCTATTTTGCTGGCTGTAATTTCTGGGGGTGGGGTGGCTTTGCCAAGCCCCGGCATGAACAGCAATGGCAGGTGGGCGATGACTATACTGGCGACCCAGCCCAGGAGCAACAGGGGCTGAATTCTGTGTTCTCGGGTGACAAATCAACCCTGAAGGTCATCAAATCGCAGGTGAACAGAATGAAAAAACTACGGTAAGCCTGGCGTTGTGCACGAACACAATCATTCTTTTGCAATATAATATGGTAAATCGTCAATAAAGTGTTATTGACTTTGAGGATTTTTTTGTATCTTTGCAGCCAAATAGGTTGAGACTGAAGATATGAAGACAACTTTGATGGTTTTTGCCGTTGTGGCCATGGTGGCCTGCGCACCCCAGAAGACTGAGCCCGAAAAGACAACAGCCCAGTTGTTGGAGGAACGTTTGGATGCCATTCAGAAGAAAGGTTATATGGCCGGACATCAGGACGATCCCTTCTATGGTATCGGATGGGCCTACGAAGACGGAAAGAGCGATGTGAAGCTTACCGTGGGCGACTATCCTGCCGTGATGGGCTTTGAACTGGGTGGTATCGAGATGGGTGACGACAAGAACCTTGATAGTGTGCCTTTTACCCGTATCCACGACGAACTGCTGGCTCATGTGAAGCGTGGCGGTATCGTGACCATCAGTTGGCATCCCCGTAACCCCATGACCACGGCACCTGACGGTGGAAGGGGGGCGCAGCAGTTCCCAGAAGGTTCTGCATGGGATGTGTCGGATTCCACGGTTGTAAAAAGTGTGCTCCCTGGGGGGAAGAATGCGGCGCTGTTCCAGACATGGATTGAGCGTGTGGCTGATTTCCTGGAGTCGCTGAAGGATGATGAGGGCCAGTTGGTACCTGTTATCTTCCGTCCCTGGCATGAGAACAACGGCTCGTGGTTCTGGTGGGGACAGAAATTGTGTACTGATGCGGAGTTCAAGGCACTTTGGAATCTCTTGCAGGACTATATGAATACCCGAGGCTTCACCAATCTGTTGTGGAGCTATTCACCGAATCTGGATGGCAACTGGACCGAGGAACGCTTTTTGCAGCGTTATCCAGGCAACGACCGTGTGACCTTGATCGGCGAGGATGCCTACCAGTGGGGAACGGAGGAGGACTTCGTGAAGCAGCTGAATGCAGACCTGACCTTCCTGACGCAGTTTGCCAAGGACAACGGTAAGCTCCTGGCTATGACGGAATGCGGCTTTAAGAATATCCCTGACTCGACTTGGTTCTCTAGGGTGTTAAAAGTGCAGATGGACAAGTATCCGATCTGCTACTTCCTGTTGTGGAGAAACTATGAGAAGGAGTGGTTCGGGCCCGTGCCCAACACCCCTTGCGGTGAAGATTACAAGGCTTTCCGGGAGGCAGAGAACGTGCTGTTCCTGGAAGATATAAAGAATTAAGCATAAGATAATGTCGGAATTTGAAAAGAGAGTCAAGGCGCTGAAAGCCCATCACGAGGCCCTGCTGAGTCGGAAGAACGAACAGATAGAGTGGGGGAACGGCATCTACGAGAAATACCGGTATCCCGTAGTGACAGCCGAACATATCCCCTTGGAATGGAAATACGATTTCAACGAGCAGGATAATCCTTATCTGATGCAGCGTATTATGTGTAATGGCGCTTTCAATGCTGGTGCTATCAAGTGGAATGGCAGGTATTGTCTGGTTGTCCGTGTGGAGGGAGCCGACAGAAAAAGCTATTTCGCTGTGGCAGAGTCACCTAATGGTATCGACAATTTCCGTTTCTGGGAGGAACCTATTACCATGCCTGACGATGTGATTCCTGCCACCAATATCTATGATATGCGTGTCACCCAGCATGAGGATGGCTGGATCTATGGTGTGTTCTGCGCAGAGCGCCACGATGACTCACAGCCAGGTAACCTCTCTGCTGCAACGGCCACAGCAGGCATCGCTCGTACCAAGGATCTGAAGACTTGGGAACGTCTGCCTGACCTGAAGACTAAGAGTCAGCAACGGAATGTGGTGCTGCATCCGGCGTTCGTGGATGGCAAATATGCCTTCTATACACGTCCGCAGGATGGCTTTATCGATGCTGGTTCTGGTGGTGGTATAGGCTGGGCTTTAGTGGAGGATATCACCCATGCCGAGGTGAAAGAGGAGAAGATTATCAATGCCCGTCACTATCACACGATTACTGAGGTGAAAAACGGTGAGGGACCGCATCCCATCAAGACTAAGAAGGGCTGGTTGCATCTGGCGCATGGTGTACGCGGTACTGCCGACGGCCTGCGCTATGTGTTATATATGTATATGACCTCGCTGGAAGATCCGACAAAGGTAATTGCCCAGCCGGGTGGCTATTTCCTCGTGCCTGAGGGTAATGAGTATCTGGGGGATGTGATGAACGTGGCCTTCTCCAACGGATGGATAGCCGATGAGGATGGTAAGGTGTTTATCTACTATGCCTCGGCTGATACCCGTATGCATGTGGCTACCTCCACCATTGACAAGCTCGTGGATTACTGTATGAACACCCCTGAGGACGGTCTGTATACAGCTGCCAGTGTAAGGACTATTAATCAACTGATTCAGAAAAACAAAAACAACAATAATTATGGTAAAAACTAAATTCATCGAAAAGATCGGTTATGGCTTCGGCGATATGTCATCGTCGATGTTCTGGAAGATATTCTCGTATTATCTCCCGTTCTTCTATTCTAACATCTTTGGCCTGAACCTTGTAGATGCCGGTGTGCTGGTGCTTGTGACACGTATCTGGGATGCGGTGTCAGACCCGATGATGGGTATCATTGCCGACCGTACTAACACAAAGTGGGGTAAGTATCGTCCCTACCTGTTGTGGGTGGCTCCTTTCTTCAGCATATGTGGTATCCTGTTGTTTACCACGCCTGACTGGGATTATGGCGCAAAACTGGTATGGGCCTATGTGACCTATATCATGATGATGACGGTTTATACGGGTATCAACGTGCCCTATGGTGCGATGCTGGGTGTGATGACTGACGATCCCAAGGAGAAAACGGTGTTCTCATCATTCCGTATGTTCTTTGCCTATGGTGGTTCGTTTATCTCACTCTTCCTGTGGGAACCCCTTACCAATATGTTTGGTGGCTATAACTCCGCAAATGGCTGGTTCTGGGCAATGGTGATGATTGCAACAGCTTGTTTCGTAATGTTTGTCATCTGTTTCCTGCTCACCAAGGAACACCTGAAGACGGTGTCGACGCTCAGTGTAGGTGATGACTTCGCCTCGCTGTTGAAAAACAAGCCTTGGTGGTTGCTCATTGGCGCTGCCCTGTGCTCCAACCTCTTCAATACCGTCCGTGGTGCCACGGTGGCCTATTTCTTCGTGGATATCATCGGTGCCGATGTCTATCTGAGTTTCATGGGCATGGCCTTCCTGTTCTATGCAGGTCTCTTCCTAGGTATCGGCGAGGTGTCGAACATGGTGGGTGTGGCCCTCTGCGTGCCGATCGCCAATAAACTGGGTAAGAAGACCACCTTTATCATCGTCAATGCCCTGTTGCTGGTAACCAGTGTGATGTTCTTCTTCATCCCGCTGACGCCTTCAGGTTTCTGGATGATGCTGATCTTCCAGGTAATCATCTCCATCCTGACGGGAGTGATGTCACCATTGATCTGGAGTATGTATGCTGATGTGAGCGACTATGCTGAGCTGGAATTCCGCACGGCTTCAACGGGTCTGATCTTCTCGTCGGCCTCGATGGCTCAGAAATTCGGTGGTGCCATCGGTGGTGCAGCTGTCCTGTGGCTGCTCTCTGGCTTTGGCTATATCACAGACTCGGCACAGGTGGCTGCCGGTGTGGTACAGCCTGAGAGTGCGCTGATGGTACTGCGCTGGCTGATGAGTTTCATCCCGGCTGCTGTCGCTGCCCTGGCTGTGATTGTGGTATGGTTCTATCCGCTGACTACCAAGCGTGTGGAGGAAATCAGTGAGAAACTGAAGTCGATGCGTGAGATTGATGAGTAATCTGATGAGAAAAGAGATGCAGGATGTTCTGGAAAAGAATATCCTGCATTTTTGGATGACCCAGATGGTCGACGAGACGCATGGGGGCTTTTATGGCCGTATGGATGGTCAGGGAACGCTCCATCCAGAAGCAGAAAAGGGTGCAATCTTAAATGCACGCATATTATGGTCGTTCTCCGCTGCCTACAGGGTCTTAGGGGTGACAGAATACCTTGCTATGGCCACAAGGGCCTATGAATACTTTATTGTACATTTTATTGATCATGAGTATGGAGGCGTCTATTGGAGCGTGGACTATTTGGGCAATCCTTTGGATACAAAGAAACAATTCTATGCCATCGGTTTCGCCATCTATGGACTCTCGGAATATGCAAGGGCCACTGGTGATAGGGAGGCTTTGGACTATGCCTTGCAACTATATGATTGTATAGAGGAGCATGCCTTCGATACCAGGAATAATGGCTATATCGAGGCCTGCACGAGAGAGTGGGGGGAGATTGCCGATATGCGATTGTCTGAATTTGACGCCAATTATCCCAAGTCGCAGAACACCCATCTGCATATCATCGAGCCTTATACGAATCTTCTGCGATGCCTGAAGGAGTTGCACGCCCAGGAATCATGCGACTATGTGCCTGTGCTTGGGTCGGTGTTGCCAATAGGAGTCACGATCCCTGTGGAGACCATCTTTACTGTGGAAGCCTCGGTGCGCAATCTCATAGAAATCTTTACGCAACATATCCTGAATCCCGAGACCCATCACCTCGACCTCTTTTTTGAGATGGATTGGACGCGAGGGGCAGGACATTTAGAGAGCTATGGCCACGACATCGAATGCTCCTGGCTCTTGCATGAGGCGGCCCTTGTGCTCAACGACAAGCAGGTGCTGGATAAAGTGGAACCGATTGTCCGTGAGGTGGCAAAAGCCTCAGAGAAAGGGCTGCGTCCTGATGGCTCGATGATTCATGAGGCCAATCTCGATACTGGTTATGTGGATGATGATCTCCATTGGTGGGTACAGGCGGAGAATGTCGTGGGGTGGTATAATATCTACCAGTATTTTGGCGATACAGAGGCTTTGGCGAAAGCCGGCAGATGCTGGGATTATATCAAGTCGCAACTTATTGATTATGAACAAGGAGAGTGGTCTTGGAGCCGTCATGCCGACGGTACATTGAATACTGTCGATGATAAGGCTGGCTTCTGGAAATGTCCCTATCATAACAGCCGGATGTGCCTGGAGTTGATTGAAAGGATAGCGGTTGGAAGTTAAAATCGCAAGGAATTAACATTTATTATTAAATAATAAATAAATATTCCACTTATTTACAAATATTATTTGTACCTTTGCAGCACGAAAGTTGTGAAGCTACACGCTGTAGAGTGGTAACTGCTTGAAAACGAGAACAATATTGTTATAACTTTATATTAATTTTATGAACTTTACTTTGTTAATTACCGTCTTGTTGACGGCTATTACATTGGTGGTGGCGGCTTACGTCGTAGCCAAGCTGATAGGACCTCGGTCCTACGCGAAGGTGAAAGGTGAGCCGTATGAGAGTGGTATCCCCACGCGAGGCAGCTCATGGTTGCCCATGACGGTGGGATTCTACCTCTTCGCCATCTTGTTCCTCATGTTTGATATAGAAACGGTGTTTCTGTATCCATGGGCAGTGGTAGTGAAGGACTTCGGTGCACTGGCATTGCTGAGCATCGGCTTCTTCCTGGTAGTTCTGGTATTAGGCTTGGCATATGCCTGGCGGAAAGGAGACTTGGAATGGAAGTAAGAAAGCCTCACATCAAGAGTATTCCCTACGAGGAGTGGAACGACAATGCCTCGTTGGAGAAGATCATTGACGAGCTCCATGAGGGCGGCGTCAATGTGATTACGGGTTCGCTGGACCAGTTGATCAACTGGGGACGTGCCAACTCCCTCTGGTCGCTGACCTTTGCCACCTCATGCTGTGGTATCGAGTTCATGGCCTGTGGCTGTGCCCGTTACGACTTTGCCCGCTTCGGTTTCGAGGTGACGCGTAACTCTCCCCGTCAGGCTGACCTGATCATGTGTGCTGGTACCATCACCCACAAGATGGCTCCGGCCCTGAAGCGCCTGTACGACGAGATGGCTGAGCCGAAGTACGTGATTGCCGTTGGTGGCTGTGCCATCAGCGGCGGACCGTTCAAGTCGAGCTATCATGTGGTGAAGGGTATCGAGGAGATCGTGCCCGTCGATGTGTTTATTCCTGGTTGTCCCCCACGTCCGGAGGCTATCATGTATGGCATGATGCAGCTGCAGCGTAAGGTGAAGATCGAGAAGTTCTTCGGTGGTGCCAACCACAAGCAGACGCCTGAGGAGGCTGCATTGGGTGTGTCGAATGAGGAGCTGACTTTCCGTTCGAAGCATGGCGACCATCGTAGAGAGCCAATGGTGATCACCGATGTGCCCCAGGAGTTTGTTGATGAACTAAAGAAAGAGGAGGAGAAGGCATGAAGTTAGAGTTCTTATCATTCGATTTTGACAAGTTCGCACAGGAGATGCAGAACTTGAAGGACAAGAAGGGCTTTGACTATCTTGTCACTATCGTAGGCGAGGACTTCGGAGAAGAGGGACTTGGTTGCGTGTATATCCTTGAGAATACGACAACCCACGAGCGTTGCAGTGTGAAGATGATTGCCAAGAGCCAGGTTTGTGGCGACGGTATGTCGTCTAATGGTACAGGTGATACAGATGGTCAGATGATGGCCTATCTCCCCACCGTTTCCAATCTCTGGCGTGTGGCTGACCTGTTAGAGCGTGAGGTCTACGACTTCTACGGCATTGTGTTCCTCGGTCATAAGGATATGCGTCGTCTGTTCCTGCGCAGTGATTTCAAGGGATTCCCCTTCCGCAAGGACTGGCAGTATAATGATGCCTATACCCTTGAGGATGATGTAGAGCCTGACTACGGTCTGGAATACTTCATCGACAAGGATGGCAACCTCCAGTCGAAGCAGAACAGACTCTTCGGTTCCGATGACTATGTGATCAATATCGGTCCTCAGCACCCTGCCACACACGGTGTGCTCCGCCTGCAGACGGTGCTCAATGGTGAGACTGTGAAGCGTATCTATCCGCACTTAGGTTATATCCATCGTGCTATCGAGAAGATGTGGGAGAGCATGACCTATCCTCAAACACTTGCTTTAACAGATCGTCTTAACTATCTGGGAGCCATGCAACATCGCCATGCTTTGGTCGGTGTGATTGAAGAGGCTCTGGAGGTAGAATTGACGGATCGCATCAAGTACATCCGTACCATTATGGATGAGCTTCAGCGTCTCGACTCCCACCTGCTTTACACCTCTTGTGTGGCGCAGGACCTCGGTGCTCTCACGGGTATGCTTTATGGTATGCGTGACCGCGAGCACGTGCTGAACTGCATGGAGGAAACCACAGGTGGTCGCCTAATCCAGAACTATTACAGAATAGGCGGTCTGCAGGATGACATCGATCCGAACTTCGTCAAGAACTGTAAGGATCTGGTGAACTATCTGCGTCCGACCATCCAGGAGTATATGGATATCTTCGGTGATAACATCATCACCCACAACCGTCTTGAGAACTGTGGCCCGATGAGTCTCGAGGATTGTATCAACTACGCTGTGACCGGTCCTGCCGGACGTGCTTCCGGATGGAAAAACGATGTGCGCAAGAACCACCCATACGACATGTACGATAAGGTGGAGTGGGAGCAGTGCACGTTGAATGGCTGTGACTCGATGGATCGTTATCTGGTTCACATTAACGAGATGTACCAGAGCCTGAACATCATCGAACAGTTGATAGACAATATTCCTGAGGGTGACTTCTACGTGAAGCAGAAGCCGATCATCAAGTGCCCCGAGGGACAGTGGTACTACTCTGTCGAGGGTGTGGCTGGTGAGTTTGGTGTCTATCTCGACTCTCGTGGCGACAAGAGCCCCTACCGCATGAAGATGCGTCCGATGGGTCTCTCGCTGGTAGGTGCCTTCGACCCGATGCTGCGTGGTCAGAAGATTGCCGACCTCATCGCTACCTGTGCCGCTATTGACGTTGTAATTCCTGATATTGACAGATAAAAGCGAAGGATTATGTTTGATTTTAG
>LXOW01278462.1_pt1 | contig 25030 bp, 19 predicted proteins | sample 1368591 | NCBI WGS metagenome assembly LXOW01 (sample SAMN04884650, study PRJNA319009) | bovine gut metagenome | isolation source: Cow rumen | host: Bos taurus | place: Italy: Legnaro (PD) | collected 2014-07-09
GGGCAATTCGTTTGGGACGAAGATGTCGTCTTGAGCTACGATGCCACCGACGCCGAAATCAGCAAAATCGTCTCGATGTGGCGCAGCGACTTGGACCAAATCACCGGCAAGATGGTGCTGTTCTCACGCAGTGCCATCAAAGGCAAGCATTACATCGAACTCGTCAAGACCGACCACCTCGGCGTGAGTGAAAACGAGGACCAAGCCTACAAACTGACCGTAAGCAGAAACCATATCCGCCTGGAGGCCACCACCAACACAGGGCTTTTCTACGGCATGCAAAGCTTGAAACAACTCTACCGTTATGCCTTCTTGTCCAGTAACGGCGGCAGCATCCAACTGCCTTGCATGACCATCACCGACTGGCCCAACTTCAAGATTCGCGCTTGGCAGGACGACATCAGCCGCGGGCCCATCGTCAGCATGGACTATCTGAAACGCCTCATCCCGCAGATGGCCGAATGCAAACTCAATGCCTTCTCGCTCTATACCGAGCACACCTTCAAGACGAAATGCCACCCCGACATTGCCCCTACCGATGCTTTTACCGCCGAGGAAATCAAGGAATTGGAGGATTTTTGCAGACCCTATCATATCCAAATCATCGGCAACCAGCAGTGCTTCGGGCATTTTGAGGAAATTCTCTGTAACCCCTTCTACAGCGACCTCGCCGACACGAAATGGAACCTCAATCCTGCCAAGAAAGAGACCTACCAATTCCTCGAAGACCACCTCCGCGAGATGGCAAGAGCCTATAAATCGCCCTATTTCAACATCAACTGCGACGAAACGGAGAGCCTCGGTCAAGGCAAGGCCAAGACCTATGTCGATTCCCTTGGGCAGGAAACGGTCTATTACCAGCACGTCAACCGTGTCAACAGGATGCTGCGCCCCTACCGCAAGCGCGTGATGATGTGGGGCGACATTGCCGACAAGCATCCAGAAATCCTTGAGCATCTGGACAAAGACCTCTACCTCATCGCGTGGAGTTATGTGGGGCGAGACGATTTCAACGACTTTTTGCAGCCCTACGTCAACTCGGGATGCAAATTCTTTGTTGCCCCAGGCGTGAGCCTCTCCGAACGAGTGTGGCCGAAACATTATGAGTTCAAAGCCAACATCACCAACCTCTGCCGCGATGGATACAAAAACGGTGCCCTCGGTGTCATTAACACTTGCTGGGATGACTTTGGCGAATCGCTGACCAATTGTGCTTTATATGGTTTGGCTTTGGGTGCCGAAATGAGTTGGAACGCCACATCTGACCACGATCGCCACACTGAAGCCAACTTCACCAACCACTTCTTCGGAAGCACCTCGATTGAAATCATCAAGCATCTTGACGAAGTCTCCGAATGGACAAAATTGGACGGCATTGGCAAGTTCAGCGCAATGACCGAACCGATGGCACCTTTCTACCCCGCCCTCGTCGGCGATTCTGTCGCAGCCTTGAACCACAACGTGATTGAAGCTTTGATAGCATTGGGCAAGACCTTGGAGAACGACAAGAAAACGATAAAAACGCATTCAGACATTCTCGATAACGCCCTCTATGCCGTACATCGGATGAAATGGTGTGCCGAAAAGAACATCACTCGTTGCCAGCTTTACCAAACCTACAATGAACCCACCGAAGCCAATATTTCCGAAAGCAAGAAGATGATTCACAATCTGATAGTTTCGCTACACAATCTGAAAAACGAGTACGTCAAGGTGTGGAACATTGAAAGCCGCCCCTATTGGCTGGATGTCAACATGAAAAAATACGATGACATTGCACGCGAATTGCAGCAACTTGAATTTCTTCCCTTTATCGAGACGACGACCGATGATAACGGCAATACGGCTATTGCACTAAAGACCATCTTCGCCGATAAGGAAATCCACTTTACCACCGATGGCAAAGAAGTGACACCAAGCGACCCTGTTTATGAAAGTCCTATTGTTTTGGAGCGTCCCTGCATCATCAAGGCGGCATGTTTCAACGAATTAGGCGAAGCTGTGACCGCCGATCGTTATTTCTGCTTCCATAAGGCCATGGGGCGGCTGAAGCAACTGAACAGCCCGGCGGGCAACTACCGCCCCGAATACTCCGGTGGTGGCGACAACGCCCTCGTTGACGGCACCCTCGGCAGCGACGACTACAAGGACGGCCGCTGGCAAGGTTTCTATGGTCTTGATGCCGACATTGAAATCGACCTCGGCAAGTGGAGCAAAGTCAACACCGTGGAAATCGGTTTCTTGGCCAACGCGCACGACTGGATTTTGCGCCCCGACACTATCGAAGTCTACGGCTCTAACAACGGCAAAGACTATACATTGCGCGGCACCTTCCCCGTCACCACTGAGGTGACCCATGAGGGCAATTTCGTCTTCCGTGAAAAGTTTGAGATACCCACATCGACGCGCCTCTTGCGCATCGTGGTGAAAAACCCCGGCAAATTGCCAGAAGGCCTACCCGGAGCTGGATATGACTCTTGGATTTTTATGGATGAAATCGTGGTGGAATAAGCGCTATCGTCGGATTCGGCTGTAGCCCAACTCCACTTCATAATACTGGGTGTTGATCTCCCAACTCGACAGTTCTACCTGAATTAGGCAGTTTTCCTTGATGCGGCTCTTGAAGAAAAGAAGTTCTGTGCGCTGCTCGCCTTCTTGTAAATCATCGAGAGAATAATACTCCTCGACGAGCAGGCCGCCCCCCTTCCCTTTTTCGATGATACGCACCACCACACCCAGCTCGGTGACCTTGCCTGGGCCTAAATTGTGCAAGTCAAGTTCCAGTTCACAATCCGCCTTCTCGTACACCAAGGCCTCCTGCGATTCAAACTTCACTCCCTTGACAAGCATGCTCGGTGTGGCATCCACGGGCACTACCTCAATTTTAGCTGAGCGGTAATTTTCGGGGATGTCACCTATGTCCCAATTCAGCATGGTGGTCTCCAGAAAATAGTATTTCTTGCCTTGGTACAACAGATAACGTGGTAGGTCAATCTCGTCAGAATGCACGCCTACCGCCATGTGCTCCGGCAGCACCAACAGGACGAAATCCACATCCATCTCATACAGTAGCGCCACCAGCAAGGCCACCTTGTCCTCGCAGTCGCCGCAGCCATCCACAAGCGTCTCGACAGGATAACGCATATATTCATTCTTGCCCTTACTATCGCTATCGTATGCGTATGGCAATGACTGGACAAAGGTAAGTGCAAAGAGGATGCTTTCCTCCTCGGAAGCGGCTTGTCCATAGAACTCACGAGCCAGGGAACGTATCACGGGACGGTCGTGTTCCGACAACATGAAACCATAATAATTCGGCTCCGTCTCATCCTTGTTGAACATGTACTTATAGGCCAGATGCTCGCGGTCGTTTCGGTAATAATCGTACAAGTCCGTGCTGACATTCAAGGTGATGGAGCATTCGCGCCCTTTGCATTTCCATGAATGCTTCACCTTATAATGGCCGTCCCCTTCGACCACGGAATGGGCCTTAACGGAAAAGCTGGCGAAGGCCATTATCATAATGAGGAATACACGTACTCGCATGGGAGCCATCTTTTCCCTTATTAACGCAAGAATCGTGCTAATTATTGCCTATGGCCAATGGCTGACCCTCGGTAGGGGCAAGCCATTGGCCATAAGCCATAGACAATTGTTATTTACCCCAGTAATGGAAATCCTTCACCTCTTTCAGCAGTTCTTGTACGGCGGCTTCAAGTTGTTCATCCTCACCTTTGGCCATTTTTTCGGGGGTGTTGCGCACCTTGAAATCGGGTTCCAGCTGGGTGTTTTCCAGCCAGTTGCCTTGCTCGGTACGGTAACCTACCACAGGCAGGCCGAAATACAATGACGGGTCTTGCAGCGTCTCCCACGTCACACTCGACATAGTTCCAGGCACAGGCATACCGACGATGCTGCCCATTTTCTTGTATTTGTAGACCCAGGGTGTACCGTGCGCGTTGCTGTAGTTGGCCTCGCCGACAATCATGATGGAAGGCTTGTTGTAGCGTCTCGAAGGCATCACACAAGCCACGCTATCGTTGATGACTTGTTCCAGGTATTTCTCACCACTGAACAGGATTTCGATGTCCTCGTGAAGACGACCGCCGCCGTTGAAGCGCGTGTCGATGACGATACCGTCACAGAGGTTGTATTTGCCGAGGATTTGGGAGTACACATCGCGGTAGCTGGCATCACCCATGCTACGGATGTGGACATAACCCAAACGGCCTTTGGAAAGTTTCGTCACCGTCTCTTCATTATGCTTCACCCAACGGTCATAGAGCAGTTCATTCATTGCTCCGTGGCTGATAGGCTTCACGGTCTCGTCCCAAGTTTTGCCTCCGTCGGAGAGGGTCACAAGGACCGTCTTTCCACTCTTGTTGTTCAGCAGCGGATAATAATCCATATCTTTCGTAATCTCCACGCCATCAATCTTTTGAATTACGGCACCCGCTTTCACTTGCGAGCTTTTCTTATCGAAAGGACCGCCTTCCACCACCTCAGCAATCTTCAGGCCGTCGCCCTTGTAGTCGAGGTCAAGGAGCACACCGAATTCGGCCGTAGCATCGCCTTTGCTTGAAGGACGATAGCCTGAGCCAGTGTGCGACACATTCAACTCGCCCAGAATCTCGCTCAACATAATTGAGAAGTCGTAGTTGTTATTGATATGCGCCAAGAAAGGCTGGTAGGCTTTTTTCATCATTTCAAGATCAACGCCGTGGTGGTCTTTCATGAAGAAGCGCTTCTCGGTTTGCAGGAAGACATGATTGAACATATATTCGCGTTCAGCGGCGAGGTCGAGTTCCATGGTGGCGTCAAACTTAATCGGGGTCGACTTGCCGCCCTTGTCCACCTTTTGCAGGTTGCCGCCCGACAACAGGAAAATGTTGTCGCCATTCACTGCGAGGTGAGCGCCACCTTGTCCCATCTTTTTCAAAATCTTCATCGACTTCTCACGCACATCGAGTTCCCAAAGGTCGTAACCTTTTTCAAACGAAGTCATAAAATAGAGCTTCTCGCCGTCCTTTGACAGTGCCATACCGCTCAAATTCGACGACATGGGCGTCAGGCGGATGACGCGGTCCTGCAGGTGTTCCAAATCGACTTCAATCGCCTTGGTCTCTGCAGGTTTCTCATCTTTTGAGGCCCCTGAGCCTGTCGAAGGGCCGTCCTTTTTGTCGTCTTTCTTGCCCTTCTTGTCATTCTTTTCCTCTTTCTTAGGTTCGTCTTTCTTATCGTCCTTTTTGCCTTTCTCAGTCTCTTTCAGCAGTGCATATTCTTCCTTGCTGAGGCGGAAACGGTCGTAGGCATCCTGGTTCAGGAAAGCGATAAACGCATCCCTTTGGCTGCCCCAAGACGCATGGGAACGCATACCGTATCTGTCTGAATTATAAATAATCGCATTACCATCCAACACCCACTGCGGATCGTCGTCGAAGTAGGCACTCTCGGTGATGTTGTAAATCTTCTTGTCACCATTGGCTGAAACTATCCCGACATCGGAATAAGGATCGCGCATGTGGGTAATCAACGTCACGGCGAACCATTTGCCGTCGGGCGACCATTCGTAGCCTATGCTGCCGTAATGCTGGGCACCATCGGTAATCTGGCGCACTTCTTTTGAAGCTAAATTGTAGACTTTCAGAATATTACGATTTTCAATAAAAGCAATCTCCTTGCCATCGGGCGAATAGTCGGGATTGCTGCGCTCGATGCCGTCGTTCGGGAACAGCGGTTTCTCGTCAATCAAAGTGGCGTAGGCGAAGTTGTAGTCCTCCTTGCGCACGATGGTGGCTTGATAGAGGTTCCAATAGCCGTCGCGCTCAGAAGCATAGACCAACGTACGACCGTCCTTCGAGAACGACGGGCTGCGTTCGGCCTGCGGCGTGTGGGTGATTTGCTTGGTGGTGGCGTATTCGTCCACACCCGTGACGAAGACCTCGCCGCGCGAGACGAAGGCAATCAACTTGCCGTCGCTGCTCAACGAGAAGTTGCCCGCACCTTTGAAATCCTGCTTCACCAGTTGTTCTTGTTCAAGGTCGTTTACAATTTCAATGCTCACCTTTTGCGGCTCACCGCCAATACGTTGCGTGTAAATCTCGCCCATGTAGCCATAGCACAACAGGCCGTCGTTACTGACCGAAAGGAAACGGACAGGATGCGTTTGGAAATGCGACACCTGCTCCACCTTTTCGAGGTCGTTGGCGGGAGCCTTATAGACATTGAAGCTGCCATTGTTGCGCTCGCTCAGGAACACGACATCCTTATAACCAGGCAGATAACGCGGGTCGCGGTCCTCGCCGACATTGGTGGTCAGCATGGTATGGGTCTTTTTCTTGGCGTTGTAATACACCACATCACGGGCCACAGAAGAGGTGTGGTGCTTGCGCCAGCTGTTCTCGCTGCCCTTGCGGTCGTAATAGAGGAACGACTTGCCGTCCTTGTCGAACGACATGCTGCACACCGGCACGGCCACGACCTGCTCGGGGCGACCGCCCTCGGTGCTCACCTTATACAATTCAGTAATCCATCCCGAGGCAAACTGCACATTCTCGGCAGCTTTCTGGATTTGGGCAGAGAAATAAATCTCTTTCCCATCGGGAGAGAATGCCAGTGGCAACTCAGAGGCTGAATTGGTCGTAATGCGTTGCGGCACACCACCCTCGGCAGAAACGAGATAGATGTCGAAGTTGCCGTTGCGGTCGGTGGCGAAAGCGATTTGCTTGCCGTCGGGCGACCAAATGGGAGCAGTCTCGTAGGAACTGTTGGTGGTCAGTTGCTGGGCTTTACCGCCTTGGGCGTTCACCACATACACATCGCCTTTGTAGCAAAAGGCAATCTTGTCGCCTTGAGGCGAAATCACGTTTTCGCGCATCCACAAGGGTTGGGCAGAGAGATGCAAGCCTGCCGCCAATAGAATAAAAAGAAATAGGTTTTTCATAGTAATTATCATTTAATTTATTGATTATTATTTATTTCACTCTAAACCAATAATTTATTGATTATTATTTATTTCACTCTAAACCAAAACACCGATTCGCCTTCCAAAAAAAGCTCCAACTTATCTCCGACATGCACCTCCCCCACGCCCTGAGGCGTGCCAGTGAAGATATAGTCGCCCTCTTGCAAAGTGACGAACTGCGACACGTAGGAAACAATCTTGTCGAAACTGAAAATCATATCATGGCTGTGACCTTGCTGCACCCATTCGCCATTGAGTTTCATGCCAAAAGCAATGTCCTCAGGATGCTTCAATGCGCTGATTTTCTTAAAATTGCCCATTGGAGCAGAAAAATCAAATGCCTTGGCGATTTCCCAAGGATGGCCTTTGGCCTTGCACTCACTTTGCAGGTCGCGGGCGGTGAAATCAATACCCACGGTGATGGCGTCGTAATACGCGTAAGCCGATTTCTCGTCAATCGCCCTGCCCGACTTGCAAATGCGCAGCACCAGTTCCGTCTCGTAATGCACCTTTTGGCTGAAATCTGGATAAGGAAAGGCCTCACCCGCAGGCAACAAGGCCGTTTCGGGCTTCATGAAAAACATGGGCTTCGTCGGCAAGTCGTTGTCGAGTTCCTTGACATGCGCCAGATAGTTGCGGCCTATACAGATGATTTTCATGGCTTTACTTCTTCACTTGTTTACCGCCCATGCGCAACTTGATGGCCGTCACCACCTTCTTCGTATAACGCGGAAAATCGTTGTTCATAATCCATGCATAATAAGGCGGCTCGATGCGGAACACATCTTCCACCCTCTTGCCCTTGTGTTTGCCGAACATAAATACCTCTTTGCCTTCCTCGTCAAAGATAATCTGGCCCGAAAGGTCGGCATTCCTATGATGCGCCGAGAATTCGGAAAGCTGCTTCATGTCGTTGGTCGGGCCTTGTGATTTGTTTCCTTTACCATCTTCATAATCAACGCCTTGATATTTATCCAACATCGCGCGAAGCACATCGTAAGTGGCTTTGGTGTCGGCCATAGCACCATGCGCGCCCTCCAACTCAGCGTGACAGAAATAACGGTAGGCACTCTTCAAATTGCGAGGCTCCATCTTCATGTAGATGTTCATCACATCGATGAAGTCGCGGTCTTTGAGGTCGAAGTCGTAATCCACACGGAGAAACTCCTCCACCAGCATCGGCAGGTCGAATTTCAGGATGTTATAGCCCGCCAAATCCGCATTGCCGATGAACAAGGCAATTTCCTTGGCCTTCTCTCGAAAAGTAGGCTTGTCGGCCACCATCTCATTCGTATAGCCATGCACCGAAGTGGATTCGGCGGAAATGGGCATCTCGGGATTGAGCAGCCACACACGTTGCTCCTCATCGCCGTTCACGTTGATTTTCAGCACGCTCATCTCCACGATGCGGTCGTGCGAAGTGTTCAGGCCCGTCGTTTCCAAGTCGAAAAAGGCGACAGGGCGTTTCAAATTCAGTTCCATCGTTATTGAGTCTATCGAAATATAGTGTTACGGATTTTGAGTGCAAAAATAATACATAAAATAGAGCAATATTCAATTTTTTCCTATTTTTGCCCCACTTTTCAAACAATAAAGACCAATTAGCAAGTATCAAATTATTGAAAGACATGATGGAAGAAAATGAAATGAAAGAAAAGGACGAGTTGTTCTCAAAGGCAGTGAAAGCAGGTAAGAGGACTTACTTTTTCGATGTGAAGTCAACGAAGAACGACGAAAAGTACATCACCATAACCGAAAGCAAGCGCCGTTTTGATGAAGACCAGCAGCGCTTCTTCTATGAGAAACACAAGATTTTCCTCTACAAGGAAGACTTTGAGAAGGTTGCCAAAGGTCTCAACGACGCCATCAACTACATCGAGACCGGCGAATATCCTGCCGACTACTACGACCAGCCCGAGCCGCGCCGCTACGAGCATGCCGAAGGCGAAAGCCACAGCGAGATCGACAGCGCCATCGACAAATGGTTCGACAACCTGGACAAATAAGTTTTCACAACACACAAAACACGAAGGCTGCGACGAGTTCGCGGCCTTTTTTGTTGCAAAACGCCACCCACACAGAAATTTATCAACAAAACGCGCGGGTGTTGATAACTTTCCGAAAACGGCCACAATAAAACGGGTCAAAAATGCGTAATTTTGCAAGCAAAACGAGTAATAAATGGGAAAGACAATAGCAATCGCCAACCAAAAGGGCGGTGTGGGAAAAACCACTTCCGCCATCAACCTCGCGGCCAGTTTAGCCGTCCTGGAATATAAGACCCTCCTCATTGATGCCGACCCGCAAGCCAACGCCACCTCTGGCGTAGGCCTCGACCCAAGAACCGTGGAGACAAGCATTTACGAGTGCATCATCGACCATGTGGACCCAAAGACAGTCATCACCGAGACGGAAACGCCCAACCTCTTCCTGCTCCCCGCCCACATCGACCTCGTGGGAGCCGAAATCGAAATGATCAACCTGCCTGAACGTGAACTCATGATGAAGAAACTCCTCGCCCCCATCAAGGACGACTACGACTTCATCATCATCGACTGCTCGCCGTCGCTGGGTCTCATCACCGTCAACTCGCTCACTGCCGCCGACTCGGTCATCATCCCCGTGCAATGCGAGTACTTCGCCCTCGAAGGTCTCGGCAAGCTCTTGAATACCATTAAGATAGTTCAAACCCGCCTTAACCCCGACCTCGACATTGAAGGCATCCTGCTCACCATGTTTGACACGCGCCTACGCCTTTCGAAGCAGGTCGTCGAAGAGGTCAAGATGCACTTCCAAGATATGGTGTTCAACACCATCATCAACCGCAACACGCGTCTGAGCGAAGCACCAAGTTACGGTAAGACCATCGTTATGTACGATGCCAACAGTACGGGTGCCATCAACTACCTCAACCTGGCACGCGAAATCCTTGAAAGAAACAACATGTCCAACCCTAACGCATAACCGCTATGGCAGAAACAAAGAAATCAGGTTTGGGAAAAGGTCTTGACCTCATCCTCGGTAGCCCCGAGACCGACATCACCAGCAAGGACATCAGCGGCGATTTCGTGGCGGGTGCCGTGGCCGAAATCGACATCAACCTCATAGAGACTAACCCCTTCCAGCCCAGAACGGAATTTGACGAGACCGCCTTGCGCGAATTGGCACAGTCCATCAAAGAACAAGGTGTCATTCAACCTGTTACGGTCCGCAAACTCGGCTACAACAAATACCAACTCATCTCGGGTGAGCGCCGTCTGCGTGCCTCCAAGATGGCGGGAATGAAGACCATCCCCGTCTTTATCCGTGTGGCCAACGACGAACAGATGCTGGAACTGGCCCTCATCGAGAACATCCACCGCGAGAACCTCAACGCCATCGAAGTGGCCATCTCTTACCAACGCCTCATCGACGAATGCAATATGACGCAGGAAGAAGTGAGCGAGAAGGTGGGCAAGAGCCGTAGCGCAGTCGCCAATTTCCTGAGACTGTTGAAGCTGCCCGCCGAGGTACAAATCGCCATCCGCGACGGCCACATCAGCATGGGCCACGCCCGCGCCCTCATCAACATCAGCGACAAGGAAGAACAGCTGAAGCTCCTCCAGCAGATCATCATGGAAGAGATGAACGTGCGCCAGACCGAGGAGATGGCCGACAAAGCCAAAAACAGCGGCAAGGAAAAGAAGCAGACCAACTTCATCCCCGAGCATTTCAAGAGCAAGATCAAGACCTTGTCGCAGACGCTCAACACCAAGGTGAAGGTGAAGCGCGACATCAAAGGCCACGGCAGCGTCGTCATCGACTTCAAGGACGAGGCCGAGTTTGACCGCATCATGGAACTCTTCAACCACAAATAAACGCCATGCTGCGCCGTTTCCTGTTTCTTTTGGGCCTCCTGACCCTCCTCGCCTTTCAGAAAACGGAAGCGCAGAATGTGGTATTTGACACTGTCGGCAGCACCATCATCACCGCCGACACCGTTGTCGAGGCAACGAAAACCGCCAAGCCAGAGAAAACCAAAAAGCTCACCCGTCCAGCGACAGCCGCCATCATGTCGGCCTGTCTGCCTGGTCTAGGACAAATCTACAACCACAAATGGTGGAAAGTGCCTATCGTCTATGCTGGCTTGGGTGGTCTCGGCTACTTTTCGTACCGCAACTTCTCCGAGTATCGCTCTTATCTCCATGCTTACGAATATAAGACGGGCGACCTGCCTGAGAGCGTGACCTTAACTGACTATGAGACCGAACTGGCCAACAGGTATGCCGAGAGTCAACTGCAGACATACAAGGAATCTTATCGCCGCAACTTCGAGTTGTTTACCATCCTCACCACAGTCTGGTACGGCCTGAACATCGTCGATGCCGTCGTGGACGGGCACCTTTACAACTACGACATCAGCGACGACCTCAGCATCAACGTCGACCCCTACCTGAGGCCAATGGAAACGTTTGCACCAATGCCGCAATACGCCCAAGTGGGGCTGTCGTTTAAGTTCAATTTTTGACAATGTTTATTCACTGCGATAGACTTGAGACTGCGAGACACGAGACGCGAGACGTTGGTCTTGTCCCGTGTCCCGTAGTCCCGCGTCCCGCGTCAAATATTCAACCATGAAAATAGCAATCATAGGATACGGAAAGATGGGCCATGAGGTGGAAAAGGCTGCCCTCGCCCGCCAACATGAAGTCGTCGTCACCATCGACAATGCCCAAGAATGGGAAGAACGCCTTGAAAAGTTGAAACAAGCCGATGTCGCCATCGACTTCAGCCAACCCGACCAAGTGGTGGGCAATATCCACCGCTGTTTTGACTTGCATATCCCCATCGTGGTAGGCACCACGGCTTGGCAGGATCATTTCGAGGAAATCAAAAAGCGTTGTTTGGCCGAGAAACAAAGCCTCTTCACCGCGCCCAACTTCAGCATTGGGATGAACATCATGTTTTTGCTCAACAAACAGCTGGCGCGGTTTGCCGAGCGTTATGGATACCAGTTGTCTTTGTCTGAGACGCACCATATCCATAAATTGGACAAGCCCAGCGGCACCGCGGTGAAGCTGGCCAACGATATCCTCTCCGTCAACCACGATTATGACCGCTGGAGCATCGACGCCCCAGCCGACCACACCTTGTACATAGAGGCGAAGCGCGAGGGCGAGGTCTTTGGCATCCACAGTGTGACGGCCTCCTCGCCTGCCGACAGCATAACGATTACCCACCAAGCTTTCAACCGCCAAGGATTTGCACTTGGTGCCATTGCTGCGGCGGAGTTTTTGGTGGAGAAGACGGGTTGCTTTGGAATGGAGGATTTGTTTGGCTCCCCTCAGCCCTAACGGGTTCCCCCTCGCGCCCCGCACAAAAAACGGAACAAACAAGGCGACTCTCAAAAACTGAGGGGTAAGAGAAAGTCTACAGGATACTGAAATATTGACGCGGCCTTCGTGTCCCATCCTGTCCCACACTATCCCTATAGGGATAGTGGGACAGTGGGACACTTTGGGACATCGTCCGACCGGCTCGCCAACCAGCTCCAGTACAGGGACTCGGAAATACCGTCTAACACTGACTTCATTACTGCCTAACCATGACTCAGGTGCTGTCTAACTCTGATACAACTCTGATACAACTCTGATACAACTCTGATACAACTCTGACTTACCTATGACTTTTAACCTGATTTCTAACCAACCAAAATTTCAAAACCATGAAGCTAACTGTCGGCTTTTTTTGTTCCTTATCGACGATACGCAATGGCAAGGCTATTTTTCATTACTTTTGCAGCCGAAAATACTATTTTCTTCACCTTTTCGTTAATCATAGAAATCACAAATAAAAATGTCGTTATTATTGTTCATTCTCATCGTTCCGGCCCTCTTCACCATTCCGATTGTGTTCTGCTGGAAGCAGTTTGAAGCCGCTGGACAAAATGGCTGGTACAGCCTCATCCCCTACTTCAACATCTATATCTTCCTGAAGATCATCGGAAAACACAGGAATATATGGTGGTGGATCTTCATCGTCTTCCCTTACATCAACATCTTCATGCTGCTGCTGATGCTCGTCGAACTGGGCAAATGCTTCGGCAGGTTCAAGATTTGGGAGGAAGGTATGGCCGCCGTTTTACCGTTTATCTTTTTCCCCTTTATTGCCAAAGACGACCAATATCAAGACCCTGCCACAACTCAACGACCCAAGAAATCGACTGGCCGCGAATGGTTCGATGCCATCATCTTTGCCGTGGTCGCCGCACTGATTATCAGGACTTACGTCTTCGAGGCCTTCACCATCCCCACTTCGAGTATGGAGAAGTCGCTTTGCGTCGGCGATTATTTGATTGTCAGCAAGATACATTACGGCCCCAAGCGTCCCAACACGCCGCTTTCGTTCCCCTTTGTGCACAACACTTTGCCGTTCAGCAAGACCAAAAAATCGTATGTGGAATGGATTAAGTTGCCGTATCACCGCTATCCTGGCGTGTCGACGATGAAGCGCTACGACCCCATCGTGTTCAACTATCCCGCTGGCGACACGGTATGCGACATCTACCAAAGCAGCATCAGCTATTACGACCTCGTACGCGAATATGGTCGTCAAACCGTTTGGAACGACCACCAGAACTTCGGCAACGTCATCAGTCATCCCGTTGACAAGCGCGAAAACTATGTGAAACGCCTCATCGGTATGCCTGGCGACAGCTTGAAAATCGTCGACGGCGTGGTGTATATCAACAACGAGAAGGCTTACGAGCCCGAGAACATGCAGTTTAACTACACCGTGGTCACCACCAGCGGCGGCATCAACAAGCAGACCTTGGACAAGTACAACATCACCGAAGGCTACCGCACCGCTGATCCAAACACCTTCGTCCTCAACATCAGCGCAAAGGTGGCCGATGAGTTGATTAAGTTACCTTACATCTCCTCCGTGATGCGCAACATCCANNCTGGATGTCAACACTTTGCCGCTGTATGAGCGCATCATCCATGCCTACGAGTTGCACGACATCAAGGTGATTGGAAACAAAATCTTCATCGACGAGCAGCAGGCCGACAGCTACACCTTCGAGATGGACTATTACTGGATGATGGGCGACAACCGCCACAATTCCGCCGACTCACGCTTTTGGGGTTACGTTCCTGAAAACCATATCGTTGGCAAGCCCGTGCTCATCTGGCTGTCAAGAGACAAGGAGAATGGCGGCATCCGCTGGAAGAGAATGTTTAGGATTCCAAAATAAATACTAAACCACCTGCGATAGGCTGCCGATTTGAGCAGCCTATTTTTTTGCCCAAAAAACGCCCTTCAATCCATATTCATACCAACATTTTTGTTTATTTTTGCAAGTTATAACAAAACATTGAAAATGGCATCAGGAAACAACCGTAAAGAAAACACCTTCAAGCAGAAAGCCTTACCCGAGGCCGAGCTGCCGGAGGAACAATCCATCATAACCGAAGAGAAGAAGAAAGAGGAGAAGCCTAAAAAGAGCGACAAAGCCCCTAAAAACAAGAGCTCCAAGCCTCAAAAAAGCCAAGAAAAGAAGGAAACCGACGGCCGTATGACACGAATCATCGGCATTCTGTTCATCTGTCTTGCCATGTTCTTGGGCATCGCCTTGATTTCCTATTTGGTGAACTTTTTCAGCGGTCACTATCAAGAGATTGGCGTGGGAGAAAGAATCCTCAACCAAAAGGGAAACGTTGACAGTCTGAAAGGCAGCGTAGGCGTGTTCCTTGGCCAAACGCTCATCAAGGAGTCGTTCGGCATCGGTGCCTTCTTCTTTGTTTATCTGTTGACCATCATCGGCTTACGCCTTACCGATGCAGCCCAAATCAAGATGTGGACTATTTGGAAATATGCGCTGCTGAGTCTTGTTTGGATACCTTTGTTCTTCGGTTTCCTCTCCAGTCCCCAAGTGGGCCTTTCGTCATGTGCTGTCTTAGGCGGTGCCGTAGGCTTGTGGCTCAACACCATACTGCAAAACTACCTAGGCTGGATTGGAGTCATGCTCATCCTCATTTTCCTGTTTTTGGTCTTTGCAGTATACCAATTCAACCTTACACTCAACTATTTCAAGGAGTTGCGCGAAAAACGCGAGGACGAACGCCGTCATCAGGCCGCCATTATCGCCGAGCAACGCATTAGAGAACAATACGGGACCGACAACGAAAACCCATTCCATAACGTTGAAGACAACGACCCCGATGCCTTTGACGACAACAACGAAGAGGAATCCAACCTTCCTCCCGCCACCTCGTTTACCAAGGACCCTTCCTTTGAAATCGTCAACCCTGACGATAACAAAGACAAGAAAGAGAATGTCTTCAAACCCATCAACGACGAGGACAACGCTACCACACTGAACCCTGTTGTAACGACTACCGATGACACCAAGCCCAAAGATACCGTCGCAGAGAAGAAAGACGACAAGGATGTCGAATTGGTCATCGAGGAAACGCCCAAGGAAGAGGTCGTGGAAAAGCCCAAAAACATGGAGCACCACACCTTGGACACGCCTTTTGACCCTCGCTATGAGTTGCGCGACTACAAGTTCCCGACCCTCGACATGCTCAATGACTACGGCGGCAAGAAAGGCGAAATCGACAACGAGGAGCTGGAAGCCAACAAGAACAAGATCGTGGAAACCTTGGGCAACTACGGCATCGCCATCGACAAAATCAAGGCCACCATTGGTCCTACGGTCACTTTGTATGAAATCGTCCCTGCTGCCGGTATCCGAATCTCCAAAATCAAGAACCTGGAGGACGACATCGCTTTGAGTTTGGCTGCCTTGGGCATCCGTATCATTGCCCCCATTCCGGGCAAGGGCACCATCGGTATTGAGGTACCGAACAGCAAGCCCGAGACCGTTTCCATGCGCAGCGTGCTGGCTTCGGAGAAGTTCCAGAACGCGAAATACGCCCTGCCTTGCGCCATCGGCAAGACCATCTCGAACGAGACCTACGTCTTCGACCTCGCCAAGAGTCCGCACATCCTTATGGCAGGCGCCACGGGACAAGGTAAGTCGGTCGGATTGAACGCCATCATCGCCTCATTGCTTTACAGCAAGCATCCTTCGGAGCTGAAGTTCGTCATGGTCGACCCGAAGAAGGTGGAACTGACGCTTTACAAACGTATCGAACGCCATTATCTGGCCAAATTGCCAGACTCTGAGGATGCCATCATCACCGATGTGAAACAGGTAGTGCGTACACTCAACTCCTTGTGCATCGAGATGGACCAACGCTACGACCTGCTGAAAGCCGCCGAATGCCGTAACATCATCGAATACAACGAGAAGTTCAAGGCACGCAAGCTGCTACCTACCGAGGGACACCGTTATCTGCCTTATATCGTGCTGATTGTCGACGAGTTTGCCGACCTCATCATGACGGCGGGTCGCGAAGTGGAAGCCCCTATCGCACGTATTGCCCAGCTGGCACGTGCCATCGGCATCCACCTCATCATCGCCACGCAGCGTCCTTCGGTCAACATCATCACAGGTTCCATCAAGGCCAACTTCCCGGCACGTATCGCTTTCCGCGTCATTTCGCAAGTCGACTCGAAGACCATCCTCGACCAAAGCGGTGCCAACCAACTCATTGGCCGCGGCGATATGCTGCTTTCTACGGGCAACGACCTGGTGCGTCTGCAATGCGCCTTCATCGACACGCCCGAGGTGGAAACCGTCACCAAGTTCATCGGCGAGCAACGCGGTTTTACCGAGCCCTTCCTGCTGCCTGAGGTACCTGAGGAAGAAGGCGAAGGCGTCGACATCGACGACGATGGCGAGCGCGACAGCCTCTTTGAGGAAGCCGCCCGCATCGTGGTGCAGACCCAACAAGGCTCCACTTCAATGATACAGCGCAAGCTGAAACTCGGCTACAACCGCGCAGGCCGCATCATCGACCAACTGGAGGCCGCAGGCATCGTTGGCCCCTTCTCCGGCAGCAAGTCGCGCGAGGTGAAAGTCACCTCTGAAGCTGCTTTGGAACAGATTTTGCGGGACATCTACAATACAGACAACGGATTTTGAAAATGAAAACTAGAAACATCATCGCCTGCCTGTTCTTATTATTTGCTACACAGGCTGTTACCGCACAAACCAACGCCGAGGCACTCGTCCGCCTCATGGTCAACCAGATGAAGAGCCACAAGAATGTGGAGTTGGACTACAAGTACCAAGTCAGTTCCGAAGGACTCAGCACCGAAGCCCAGCAAGGCAAGGCTTGGCTGCAAGGCGAAGCCTACAAGGTGGAAATGGTCGAACAACAAATCATTTCGGACGGCAAAACCATCTGGACCTATCTCGTTGACGAAGAAGAAGTCATGATCAGCAATGCCACCGAAGGCGAAGACAACACGCCTTTGAAGCTCCTCACCTCGTTGGATGAAAACTATGCCGCCACCCTCACGGGTTTGGATGCGAAAGGCAACGCCACCATTGAGCTGGCCAACCCAAAAGGAAAATACCGCCGCATCTCCTTGCGAGCCAATCCCAACAATTTGGCAATCAACGGTATGGATGTATATATGGAAGACGGCACCAAGCTGATTCTTACCGTGGACGAGATGAAATTTGACCAAGAATTGGATGACAAATTCTTCACCTTCGACACGAAAAAACACCCTAATGTGGATGTGATAGATATGCGATAATGCAATAAAACGCGGATTATTCCGTAATTATACAACAAGAAGCGGCTGCCACGCAAGCTCAGCAACCTTGTGACAGCCCTACAAACGAAACAACAATTAAACGAAATATGAATCTCTTACAAATCCAACAGGCTGTCAATGATTTGGGAACAGCCGCAGCAGAAACCGCAGCCCAGCCTACGGAAATGAAGCTCTCCTTCCTCGACCTTGCCACCAAAGGCGGCTGGATCATGATTTTATTGGCCGTTTTGTCCATCATCGCGGTCTACATTTTCATCGAACGCTACATCGCCGTTTCGCGAGCCACGAAATACGACGCCAGCTTCATGGACCGCATCCGTGAATACATGAAAGACGGCAAACTCGACTCAGCAAAGGCCTTATGCCGTGGCAACTCCACTCCTATCTCCAGAATGATTGAAAAAGGTTTGTCTCGCATCGGCCGTCCTTTGGGCGACATCAATTCGGCCATCGAAAACGTGGGTAACCTTGAAGTGGCGCAGTTGGAACGTGGTGTCAACATCCTCGCCATGATTGCCAGTGCCGCCCCGATGATCGGTTTCTTGGGCACTGTGATTGGCATGATTCGCGCCTTTTACGATATGTCGATGGCGGGCAACAACCTTGATATCACCACACTCTCAAACGGCATCTATACGGCCATGGTGACCACCGTTGGCGGTCTGATTGTCGGTATCATCGCCTATTTCTTCCACGCTATTCTCTCGACCAAAATCCAAAAGGTCGTCAACCTGCTCGAAGCCAAGGCTACCGAGTTTATGGATGTCTTGAACGAACCCGCATAAAATCAGCGCATTATGGCCATCAAATCAAGAAATAAGGTCGAACCCACATTCAACTCCTCGTCCATGTCGGACTTGGTGTTTCTGCTGCTGATTTTCTTCATGCTGACTTCGACATTGGTCGCCCCTAATGCCATCAAGCTCATGCTGCCATCGAGCAACAGTAAGACTATGGCCAAACAAACTGTCACGGTCTATGTCAATGAGAAGCATCAGTATTTCGTAAATGAGACCCCCTCCGACGAAGCCCAACTCACCGACCTCATCAACGCCAGCATCGGAAGTGACAACCAAGCTACGGTAGTGCTGCGTTCGGACAAGAGCGTCCCTGTGCAATACATCGTCAACGTGATTGACGCTGTCAACGACATCAACAACGCCACTGGCAACAACCATAAGGTCATCTTGGCCACCGCGCCAAAGAAATAGGAGGCACCATGGACAACAAAGAAAAGAAAGACAAGGGCATAGCCGTAGCGGGGACCATCATCGTCCACGCCCTGATTGTGCTTGTCTTGTTCCTTATGGCCTTTAGGACGCCGCTCCCGTTGCCTGGCGAGGAAGGCGTTGAGGTCGACTTGGGCATGATGAATCAAGGCATGGGCAACATCCAACCCGAGAAGCCTGCCATCCCTCAAGCCGCCCAACCTCAGCAAAAGCAAAGTAAAAGCAAGGAAGACATCGTCACGCAAAACGACGAAGAGGCTCCTGCCCTCGAGAAGCCCAAAAACACCAAGCCGAAACAGGAGAAACCCGCTGAACAGCCCAAACCCACCGTCAACAACAGAGCCATCTATCGTGGCAACAACAACCCACAGGCTGGCGGTTCGGAAGGCATCACGGGACAGCCTGGCGACCAAGGCAACCCGAATGGTTTGGCGGGCGTCAGACAATACGAAGGCAACGGTGGAAGAGGCAACGGCACGGGCTACGACCTCGGCGGTCGTGGTGCCAAGAGTCTTCACCGCCCCGATGATGATTTCAGCGAAGAAGGCAAAATTGTTGTTGACATTTGGGTTAATCGTGCCGGACAAGTAGTGCGCGCCGAAGTTGCCGCCAAAGGCACCGATATCATCAACAGTGCAATGCGGCAAAAGGCCGTTCAAGCAGCCAAACGCTCTACCTTCGCTGCCGACTCCGATGCCCCTGAAGAACAACATGGCACTATCACTTATACGTTTGTCATCAACCACTAATCTGATATGACGCGAGACTTCGAGACACGAGACGCGAGACTTTGGGACAAGGTCCCGTGTCCCGTAGTCCCGTGTCCCGAGTCTAATAATAATCGCCTATGAATTATTCCGATACGCTCGAATGGATGTTCAACAAACTGCCAATGTACCAACTCATTGGCGGTGCTGCCTACAAGGCTGACATGAACAACACCATCCAACTTCTCAACCTTTTGGACAACCCTCAAAACAACTTCAAGTCGGTGCATGTGGCCGGCACCAACGGCAAAGGCTCCGTCTCGCACATGCTGGCCTCCGTGTTTCAGGAAGCGGGCTACAAGACTGGTCTTTACACCTCGCCCCACCTGCGCGACTTCCGCGAACGCATCCGCATCAACGGTGAGATGATTCCTGAGGAGAATGTGATGCAATTCATGGAGGCATATAAAGACAAGTTCGAGACGATGGGGCTATCTTTCTTCGAGATGACCGTAGGTATGGCTTTCGACTATTTCTCAAAGGAAAAGATTGACATCGCCATCGTCGAAGTGGGCATGGGTGGCCGTTTGGACTCCACCAACATCATCACACCAGAACTGAGCATCATCACAAACATCGACTTCGACCACATGAAGTTTTTGGGTGACACAAGGGCCAAAATCGCTTACGAAAAGGCGGGCATCATCAAACCAGGCATCCCTGTCGTCATTGGCGAAACCCATCCCGAGACCCAACAAGTCTTCATCGACAAGGCACAGGAATGCAACAGCCCCATCCTTTTCGCCGACCAGGTTTTCGACTGCGACAAAATCCATATCGAATCCTACACGGAGCAAAAGTATGACGTTTGGAAAAACAGCGAGCTTTACATGGAGGCCCTTGAAATCCCGCTGATGGGCAACTACCAGCAAAAGAACCTCACCACCGTGATGTGCGCCCTTGACCTGCTTCGCAACAAGTTTGACCTTTCGGAAGACATCATCCGCGACGGCATCGCCAAGGTGATTCGCAATACGCATCTCATGGGGCGCTGGCAGATCCTCTGCAAAGACCCGCTGACTATTGCAGACACGGGACATAACGTGGCTGGCATTAAGGAAGTGGTATTGCAACTAGCTGAGATGCAGTATAATAAACTACATTTCGTCCTTGGTATGGTCAACGACAAGGATATTGACAGTGTGTTACATCTCCTACCCCACAGCGCCGAATATTATTTCTGCAAGGCCGACATCCCCAGAGGTTTGGATGCCAACATCTTAGCGCAGAAAGCCTTTGACCTAGGCTTGCGTGGGCAGGTGTTTGAAAGTGTAAGCCACGCTTATCGTTCCGCCCTCAACAACGCGCATTTTGGCGACGTGGTCTTCATCGGCGGCAGCAATTTCACTGTGGCCGAGGTGGTGTAAAGAAATAATCCTTACCTTTGTCGAAAATCCAGCTCCCTTGTGAAAGGCAAATGGTTCCATATCGTTTTTGTCATGCTTGCGGCAGTCATGCTGTCGTCATGTTCTTTACGCCGTTTTGTCCCCGAAGGGAAATATCTGGTGAAAAGCAACAAGGTCGTCATTGAGGAAAAAGGCACTGAAATCGACAAGTCGGATGTGTCGAAATACATCTCCTTAAAACCTTACAAAAGTCCAATACGCACCAACATCCCCACTTGGCTTTATTACGAATCAGAACTCCATCCCAAGAGCAAAATATGGAAATGGCTGAACAAGCGTTTTGGCAAACAGCCCGTTTATTATGAGAAGTCGGAAGCCAACAACTCGTCGACCCAAATGATGCGCTACCTCGACAATGTGGGATATTTCGACTCGAAGGTAACCCATGAGGTAACATTCAAGGAGAAAAACAAAAAAGCCAAAGTCATCTATCACATCTATCCCACAAAACCCTATCGTGTCAAAGACATCAACTATGTCATCGAAGACAGTCTGGTGAGGACTTACATCATGCGTGACAGCACAGATTTCCCGCTCCATGTAGGAGACATCTACAACGCCTATTCGCTGGATGAGCAACGTGAAATCATCACTGAAAGGCTGAAGAACTCCGGCTATTACTTTTTCAACCGCGACCACATTTACTTCGAGGTGGACAGCAACTTCATGAATCACACCATGGACATCACCATGCGGCTGAAAAAGAGTGATTTGGCCTACAAGAAATACCGCATTCGCAACATCAGCGTCTATCCCGACTTCTCTGTCTTCAAGATGCGCAACAAACCCATCGACTCAGCCAAACTCACCACAGAATTTGGTCTGAGAAGGAAGTTTACCAACGAGTGGGACTTCTACTACTACGACAAGCCCAGGGTAAAGCCCCAGACCTTCTCTCGCGCCATCCATATTGCTGAGGGACTGCCCTACAACCAAAGAAGCGTCACAAGTACCTACAAAACGCTTAGTAATTACAAGCTGTTCAGCAATGTGAACATACAGTTCGACAGCGTGCCCAATGACAGTCTCAATCGCCTCGACTGCCGCATCACAATGCAGCAAAACGATATTCACTCGTTTACCATACAAGCCGAAGGCACCAACTCCGGCGGCGACTTGGGCATCAAAGGCAGCATCGCTTACACCAACAGAAACATTTTCCATGGTGCCGAGACCTTCCAACTCAGTCTGAGAGGAGGCTTGGAGATGCAAAAACTCCTTGATGCACAGGTAGCTGAAACTGGGCAGAAGATATTCACCGCCAGAGAAGCCAGCATTACAGCGAGCATCATTTTCCCAAAGTTCCTTAGTCCGTTCGCATTCAACGACATCGCCAGGGACTACATGCCGACGACTTCTGTATCTTTGGGATTCAACACACAAATCAGATACTACTACTCACGCTACATCACCACTGCCTCGTTTAGCTACGATTGGAAAGGCCTCAACCGCATCAGTAACACTTTTACACCTATCTACCTCAATGGTGTGAAGATTGCCAACATCAACCCCGCCTTCCAAGACTACCTTGACACAGAAACGAGCCAAAGAAAAAAGGACCAATACAGCAGCCACTTACTGTTAGGCGCGCGCTATTCCTTCGTCTATTCCAGCCAACGCCTTAACCAAGAAGGCAGTTTCATCTACCTGCGCACCGATATTGAGACGAGCGGCAACCTGCTGTCCCTCTTCAACAAGACCAAACTCATAGGTGAACACGACGGACACCACGATATATTCGGCATCCGCTATGCGCAATATGTGAGGACCAGCGTCGATTTCCGCCAGCATTTTGACATAGGAAATGAATCGTGGCTGGTGTTCCGCGAATTCATGGGAGTCGGCGTGCCCTATGGCAACTCACGCGACCTGCCCTTCGAGCGCAGCTTCTACGGTGGCGGCTCCAACGGTCTGCGCGGTTGGCTGTACCGTACCGTCGGTCCTGGTGGCTATGTGCCCACAGACGAGGACCTCGAAAAAACTGGCGACATCCAGCTGGAAGTCAACGCTGAATACCGTTTCCCCATCTATAACATCTTCAATGGTGCCTTCTTCGTGGATGCGGGTAACGTCTGGGGCTTTTATCCCAACGAGGACATGCCTGACGCAGAGTTTAGGTTCAACAAGTTTTACAAGCAGATAGCACTTGATGCGGGCGTCGGTATCAGAATAGACGTATCATTCCTCATCATCCGCCTTGATTTCGCCTATGCCATGCGCAATCCTTACCCCGACGAAACCGGCAACTACTGGCGTTTTGGCAAAGGCAATAACATAAGGATGCAGCTGGGCATCGGCTATCCTTTCTGATAATCAACGCGATGGGCAGGCAAGACTTATTCGGGCAACTCATCCAATCCTTCGGCTTCGAACCCACCGAAGGGCAATCCATTGTGCTTTATCACCTATCGGCTTTCTTGCTTTCGCAAAAAGATAATCCCACCTATGTTTTAAGAGGTTATGCAGGTACTGGCAAGACCTCATTGGTGAAGGCGTTAGTGAAGACCCTGCCGTCCATCGGGATGAGATATGTGCTGATGGCACCCACGGGACGCGCCGCCAAGGTGCTTAGCAGCTACACGGGACAGCCTGCCTCCACCATTCATCGAAGAATCTATCAGGCTAAAGCTTTCCCTGATGGCAGCATACACATCGCCAGAGCTGAAAACAAGTCGAAAAATACGCTTTTTATCGTCGACGAAGCCTCAATGATAGGAGAACAAAGGGAATTTGGCGGCAATAGTCTGCTCGACGACCTTTTAAGCTATGTCTTCAGCGGTGAGCAATGTCGATTGCTGCTCATTGGAGACACAGCTCAGTTGCCGCCCGTGGAAAGTTCGGAAAGTCCAGCACTGAACTGCAATTATCTTAAGTCGGAGTTCCCCATCACTGCCGCCACATACGAACTCACAGAAGTAAAACGTCAGGCTCTGGAATCAGGAATATTATATAACGCCACTGATATTAGGCAGTTGCTCGGTGAAAGGCTTTACGAATATCATCTGCCGATCTTCCATATTGACGGCTTTAATGACATTGAAAGGATTGCGCCTGAGACCTTTGAGGAAATGCTTTACAATGTCTTTGCCAATAGTTCCGATAACGAGGCCGTCATCGTCTGCAAGTCGAACAAACGGGCCAACATGTTCAATCAAGCCATTCGAGGTCGCATCCTTAACATAGAAGGCGAGATTGCCACAGGCGACAAATTGATGGTGGTGAAAAACAACTACTTTTGGGCCGACGGCAATGATGCCATCAGTTTCATCGCCAACGGTGATATGGCGGAGATACGGAAAATCAAGCATTTCGACGAGATGTACGGCTTCCGTTTCGCCGATGTGGAACTCAGCTTCACCGACTATCCCGACGCGCCCAATGTGGAGGCCAAGATTCTGCTCGACACCTTAAACAGCAATAGTGCCTCATTGACGGAAGAGGAAAGTAAACGATTATTCAGCGCTATCGAAGAAGACTACATGGACATCCCGAACCGCAGGGACCGTTACAAGGAAATGAAGAAAAGCCCCTGGTTCAATGCCTTACAAGTGAAGTTTGCCTACGCCCTCACCTGCCACAAGACCCAAGGCGGGCAATGGAACACCGTTTTCATCGATTCCTCGCTGAACCTCAAGGAAACGCTAGAAGTGGAGGATTTGCGATGGCTTTACACCGCATTGACCCGTGCGCAGGAGCGGGTTTGTTTCGTGAATTTCAAGGAAGAGTTTTTTGGGTAACCATAATCCTACCGCCTAAAAACAGACGACCCCGCCAGCATGTGCTGACGGGGTCTCCGTTGTGGGTGGGCGGCGAACTACTTTCCCACGGTCTCCCGCAGTATNNGGCCGCCACTTGTCTCTCATCGGCCTCAACCGGATGGGGAAAGCCGACACAAAAGGACTACATCACGTCACCCCCCTTGGGGGGTCAGCTGAAGCTTTCGGGCAATTAGTGCCGCTCGGCTCAACGTCTCGCAACGCTCAC
>LXOW01197880.1_pt1 | contig 25028 bp, 13 predicted proteins | sample 1368591 | NCBI WGS metagenome assembly LXOW01 (sample SAMN04884650, study PRJNA319009) | bovine gut metagenome | isolation source: Cow rumen | host: Bos taurus | place: Italy: Legnaro (PD) | collected 2014-07-09
GTTATTCAAAGTATTACCAGTAGAAAATGGATTTTACAGTGTTTTATTGAAGAATAGTATTACACGAAAGAAAAAAATGGCACCGGCGAAACCGGTGCCATTTTGGTAAGGTTGATTTACTCAATCAGCGTAAAGTTGATCGTACCCAGTCGCTGGCTGTTCACATAGACGGTGAAGGAGTAGCTTCCGGCAGTCCCCGGGAGCCATTCCTGACGCAGTTCTCCCACAAAGTGGTCCCGCTCCCACAGGGAGTTCCACGGCACCTGCTCCTGGACTGCCGTGAGAACCTCATCGGTCTTGGCGTAGCGCACCACGTAGTGGACGGTGACAGTCTCGTCGCTGTCATTGGGCCAGCCGCCCGCCACAACGCCAAAGCAGACCCGGTCCGTGGCACGGAAGCGGACAGTACCGCTGAGGTCCAAGTCGGAATAGCGGTAGTCCTCCTTGTCGGGCCGCTTGTAGAGGCCGATGGTGGTCCGCTTGTTCAAGCCCATCTGGGCGAAGCGGCGGTCATCCAGGCTCCGAATGCTCACGCTGTTCTCGCCCTTCACAGAGCCGCCGTCGGCGGGAGAGACGGTTACGGTATAGTCCACACCGGGCAGGACCGCCATGGTGCAATCCTCTCCCTTGGATAGGGTTTCCAGTTGGAACCCGTTGCCAAAGGCAGCAAGAATCCGCCAGCCCGCATCCGGCGTCCGGTCCGCAGTCCAGTGGAGAACCAAACCGTCAGCGGTAGCCTCTGCGGTAAAGTCAGAGACGGTGACGCCCGCATCCCGCAGGGTCATGGTCAGGGGAACAGCCAAGCCGGGGGCGCTGAGGGAAACGGTGTAATCCGTATCCCGAGCCAGGCTGGACACGGTGGCGGTGCAGCGCCAGCCGCCCTCCACCGGCACTGCCTGCTGAAGCTCTACAGGCAGCCTGTTCTGCCCCGCATCCACGCAGGTCAGCTCCCAACTGGAAGGCAGTTCAGAGGTACAACTCCAGCTCAGCCGGGCTGTCCCCTCCGCAACCTCCTCCAACCGCAGGTCGGAGACCTGGATGGGTACCACGGGAGTGAATTCCAACTGAATCGGGCCGGAGAGATCGAGTTTATCAGTGGGAATCAGAGCAAAGGTGTAGGCTTCCCCAATTTCCAGGTTGGAAATACTACAGCCTGTCCCGGCAAACTGCACCTCGGTGGGCTCCTGGCCGGTCTTCCCATAGTGCAGCGTCCAGAAGGCGGGGGCTGTAGACTCGTCCTTGACCGACAGCTCCAGTCGGACGCTGCCAGCCTCAGAATCCGGCATCGCCTGGAAGGACAGAATCTCTGTCAGTGCCTTGGTGGAGACGGCAGCGGTAGTCTGACCGGAAAGCTTATGCAGACCAGGAAGCTCCAGGCTGACCTCGTACTGGGTGTTGGGGGTCAGGTCCGTCAGGACGGCCTCGCCCCCCATCACGTAGGAAGCCTGGGAATTGCCGTAGCTGTCCTTGCAATGGACGGTGAAATCATCCGGGTTGGCGTTGGTGTTGATTTTCAGGCGGAAGCCGCTGGCCGTCACTTCGCTGACCGTCAACTCCTCCACGGAGACAAAATAGTGCCACAGGCCCTTGCCCAGGCCGGTAAACTCATAGAGGCCGATGCCGACCACCAACAGCAGCAAGACGGCAACGAAAATGCCCCAGCCCCGCTTGCGGCGCTTCTGCTCCTGCCGGTGCTTGTTCTCCAAGCGGCGGCGATCGGCTGCCACCTGGGGCGGCTCGACAGGAGGAGTTTTTGCTTCTGGATAGGGGTCCGGAGTTTTATTCTGCTTTTTGGTTCCCTTCTCCTTGCCGCTCTTCTTGCCTGCACTGGGAGAATAGGCTTTTTTCAATGGATCATCCTGCTTGTCCGGATTGGCAGATTGGAAGGACGCTCCGTCCGCAGCAGCCTCCTCGGGAGTCAGGGACGTTCCGTCCGTCACCAACGGGGGGACAATCAAATGGTCGCTCACCGCGTTGCGGCGCATATACTGTTCCAGTTCAATGCGCATCTCCTCCGGGTCCTGATAGCGGTCCGCCGGGTCAAAGGCGCAGGCCTTGCAGATAATCCCGGTCAGCTCATAGTCCGCGTAGATGGGAGCGGGCAGGGCCTCACCCGCCACACGCTTGGCGTCGGCGTCCTTGGGATTGGTCTGTTCATCCTCGAAGGGGGCGTGGTTGCCGTTATAGATGCGGTAGAGAATCATGCCCAGGGAGTAGATGTCCACCGTGGGGTTCAGCCCGCCCAGAATGCCGTTGAGCTCCGGGGCGGAATAGCAACTCCGGTACTGCTCCGGCAGGACCGCGTACTGCATGTCCTCGGTGGAAATCAGACCGAAATCCCCCAGCAAAAACCGTCCGGTATCGGAGAAAAACACATTGCCGGGCTTCAGATTGCCGTGGACAAAGCCCTCCTCCCGCAGCGCGGACAAGGCAACACACAAATCAATCCCCATATTAATGCCCCGAAGATGGGACACTGCGTTTTCATCGAGATAGGTTTCCAGCGAGTTCCGCTTAGGCAGAACCGCATAGACGTCGTATCCGACGCCCTGTTTTTTCTCCATCTGGACCCCCAGGAAGGGCAAAATGTAGGGGCAGTCCAACAGCCGCTTACGGGCCTCCGCCTCCTGGACCAGAGCCTCCGCCTCCTTGCGATAGTAGGCGTCAGCCTCCTCCTCATTGGCATATGCACCGGTAAGCAGCAGCGCCTCCACCTGGCCCTCGGTAGCAGGGATGGAGATGTGTTTGAGTACAAACACACGACCCGACTCGGGGTGACGGATCGTGTAGCAGCTCGCGCCGTCATGTCGGGCAAAGCATTCCCCCACTTCCATCGCGTCCAAAAGCGGGGAAACCTTGTGGTCAAGCATGGTCGTACTCNNAAAAAAAAGCAATAACATATTGTTTTATTTGAAGGAAAATGCTATGATATAGGGCAGGAGCTTTGTTGGCGCCTGTGTGGCTGCCATTTCCCATCTATGGAAAGCATTCCCACAAATCGGAGGATTAATCAATATGTTGAATAAAAACGTTTGCCCCAACTGCGGACAGCTCTATGAAACGAGTCTCTCCAAATGTCCCCTCTGCGGCACCGCGCCTCAGGTGGTAGAAACCGCCGACCCGGTCCAGCGCAAACGGATTACAGACGCGGAGCGTAAACAGCGTCGATCTGACCGGAAAGAGGCTGACCAGGCCGAGCGCCGCCGCAAACGCGACGCCCGTTTTTTGGAGGACGAGGAAGAGGAACTCCTGATTGAGGAAGAGGATGCCCAACGCCGCGAGGAAAAGCGTCGGCAACGGGAGGCCCGCAAGGCTGCACGCCGCGCAGAACGGAACAACGCGGCCGCCTCCATTCCCAACTCCGTTGTTCCCAGCTTCACCCCCGGCCCCGCCCGGGACGGCCGGGGTCCCATGCCGGTCGTGTATGAAGAGAAGGACCGTCGGCGCGTGCCGAGAGCCTTTCTGGTTCTGAGCACGCTGGTGCTGGCGGCAGCCCTGCTGGTTGGCGGCAGCTACGTGCTCTGGAAGACGAAAACCATGAAGGTTCCCTTCTATGACAAGCTGGCGGCCAAGAAAACGGAACCCTCAGAGCCTTCCCAGAGTCAGAGCAGTACCGAGGCCATCGCCACTACCACCCAGGCCCCTGTGACAACCACCCTCTTCCGGGGGGAAGGGGCCATTCCCTGCACGGGCATTACCCTGAGCGAGACCTCCCTTGTTTTCACGGAGGCGGGAGAGCAAACTCTGCTGCAGGCGGAGCTGGCCCCGGAACAAACCACCGACGAGCGCCGCTTCACCTCCTCTGACACCGCTGTTGTCAAGGTCAGCACCGTGGGCATTGTGACCGCCGTTGGCCCCGGCGAGGCTGTCATCACCGTAAGCTGCGGCGAAATACAGGAAGAATGCAAGGTGTCCTGCACCTTCCCCGAGCCCACCACCCCCCGGCCGACGTCACCGAGCTGGTCCTGATCAAGGACGATATGACCTTTAAGGCGCCTGGGGAAAACTATCTGCTGTCCGTCACCAACGTACCCGCGGGTACTCCGGTAGAATGGAAATCCCTGGATGAGTCCATTGCCACTGTGGACGAGAGTGGCCGCGTGGTAGCGGTGGGCCTGGGCACCACCCGGGTCTATGCCACCGTCCATTCCTCCGGCAAAACGCTGGAAACCTTCTGCTGGGTTCGGTGCAGATTCGAAGAGTAATCGGAACGATTCTACAACCTTCGACGTGTCTGGTCAGCCGCCATTGCGGCCCTGCTGAGCTGTTCGCTTTCAACCTTACGTACGTACTGACCCGCCCCTTTGGGGCAGCGACATGAGGTTTTCTTATGGACTTTGACGTTGTAATCATCGGCTGCGGCGTTGTGGGCGCGGATTGCGCCTATGAACTGGCAAAGTATGACCTGCGTCTGTGCGTGCTGGAGGCCTCCAACGACGTGGCCAACGGCACCACCAAGGCCAATTCCGCCATTGTCCACGCAGGCTATGACCCCCTGCCTGGGACAAAGATGGCCCGCCTCAACGTTCGCGGCACCGCCATGATGGGGGAACTGTGCCGGAAGCTGGACGTTCCCTACCGAAACAACGGCTCTCTGGTTCTCTCCCTGACGGAGGCGGATGACGAGACCCTGCATTCTCTTTACGAACAGGGCCTTTACAACGGCGTACCCGGTCTGGCCCTGCTGGACCGAGACCAAACTCTGGCCCTGGAGCCCAATCTCTCCCCGGCAGTCCGGGGCGCACTTTTTGCGCCCTCCGCCGGGATTGTAAATCCCTGGGAGCTCTGCCTGGCGCTGGCGGAAACCGCCGTGCGCAACGGAGCAGAGCTCCGTCTCTCCGCCCCCGTCACTGCCATTTCGCGGACGGCGGGCGGTTTCTGTCTGTCCACGCCCAAGGGTCCCGTCACCACCCGGTTTGTGGTCAATTGTGCCGGGGTCTTTTCCGACCAAATCGCGGCCATGGCGGGGGACCGGAGCTTTTCCATCCAGCCAACCAAGGGCGAATACTTCCTGCTGGACAAGTCCGAGGGAAGCCGGGTGGACCACGTGATCTTCCAGTGCCCCTCCGCAGCGGGCAAGGGCGTCTTAGTGACGCCCACCGTCCACGGCAATCTGCTGGTGGGTCCCAACGCCGTCCCCACAGTGCCGGAGGACACCGCTAACTCCGCCGCCGGGATGGAGGCGGTTCGGGTCTCCGCCCTGCGGGCCGTCCCGGACATCTGCTTCCGGGATAACATTCGCAACTTCGCCGGGGTCCGGGCCAACTCGGACTGCCCGGATTTTATCATCGAGGAATCCGCCGCCGCGCCTGGCCTGATTCATGCGGCAGGCATCAAGAGCCCCGGCCTTTCCGCCGCCCCGGCCATTGGGCCGGAGGTCCTGGCCCTGCTGCGGCAGGCGGGACTGGCGCTGAACAAAAAGGCAGCGTACGTTGACAGCCGGAAGCGGCTCCGTTTCCATGAGCTGTCTGACGAGGAAAAGAACGCTCTCATCCGGGAGGACCCCCGCTACGGCCGGGTGATCTGCCGCTGCGAGACCGTCACCGAGGGCGAGATCGTCGCCTGTCTGCACACCCCCATCCCCCCCGTCTCCGTCAACGGCGTCAAGCGCCGGGTCGGCGCGGGCATGGGCCGCTGCCAGGGCGGCTTCTGCGGCCCCCGGGTCCAGGAGATCATCGCCCGGGAGCTGGGGCTTGACCCCACCCAGGTCCTCATGGACTGGGAGGGCACCTGGGTCCTCTGCGGCGAGACGAAGGGAGGGACTGCACAATGACAGAGCGTGAACTTGTGATCATCGGCGGCGGTCCCGCCGGATTGGCCGCCGCTCTGGCCGCCTGGAACAAGGGGGTCCGGGACGTTCTGGTTCTGGAACGGGACAACCAGGCGGGAGGAATTCTCAACCAATGCATTCACAACGGCTTCGGACTCCACCGCTTTCAGGAGGAACTCACCGGCCCAGAGTATGCCGGACGCTTCCTGGACCTGGTGGAGCAAACAAAGATTGAAATTCGCACCGAAACCATGGTGCTGGACCTGACAGGGGATCGGGTACTGCACACCCTCAGCCCCCAGTCCGGCTATGAGACCATCCGGGCCGGGGCCGTGGTCCTGGCCATGGGCTGTCGGGAACGGACCCGAGGGGCCATCTCCATTCCGGGTGTCCGGTGCTCCGGCATCTTCACCGCCGGAGCCGCCCAGCGTTTCCTGAACGTGGAGGGCTATATGGTGGGCAAGCGGGTAGTGATCCTGGGCTCCGGCGATATTGGTCTCATTATGGCCCGCCGCATGACCCTGGAAGGAGCCAAGGTTTTGGCCTGTGTGGAGTTGATGCCTTACTCCGGCGGACTTACAAGGAACATTGTGCAATGTCTCCAGGATTTTGACATTCCCCTGTATCTCAGCCACACCGTCACCGATCTCCGAGGCCGGGACCGGCTGGAGCAGGTAGTTGTCTCCCAGGTGGATGAAGCCCGCCGCCCCATTCCCGGCACAGAAATGGTCTTCGACTGCGACACCCTGTTGCTGTCCGTGGGCCTGTTGCCGGAAAATGAGCTAAGCCGTCAGGCGGGCATAGCCATCGATCCCCGCACCAACGGCCCCGTCGTCTGGGAAAACCGGGAGACCTCCATCCCCGGCGTCTTTGCCTGCGGCAACGTGCTCCACGTCCACGATCTGGTGGACTACGTTTCCGCCGAGAGCGAGCAGGCCGGGCAGGCCGCTGCCGCATATCTCCGAGGCGAACGCCCTGAGACCGGGGAACTCAAAATCCAAAACGGAAACGACGTTTCCTATACCGTACCCCAGCACATTCACCGAAACTTGGACGCCGTGGAAATTCTCTTCCGGGTTAGGAACGTTCGGAGAGATACCGCCATTCGCGTGCTGGACGGCCAGGCCCAAATCGCCCGCTTCCGCCGGGAGCACCTGGCCCCCGGCGAGATGGAAACCATCAAGCTGCCCAAGGTCCTGCTGGACCGGGTGCAGGGCGATACCCTGACCGTGGAGATAGAACAGCCCGTATTGGCCGCTGACCTCAGCGGCCATACCCTCAAAGCGTAAGGAGGCTGCCCTATGAAAGAAATCATCTGCATCACCTGCCCCAAGGGCTGCCATTTGAAGGTGGACGAGGAAACCTTCGCCGTCACCGGCAATTCCTGTCCCCGGGGAGCCGTCTACGGAGCCAACGAGCTGCGCAACCCGGTTCGGGTCGTGACCTCCACGGTAGTCGTTTTATCCCCCCCTGACAAGGGGAGGGGGACCGGCGAAGCCGGTGGAGGGGTTCCCCGCCGCCTGCCCGTCAAAACCGACCGGCCCATCTCCAAGGACAAGATGTTCCAGGTGATGGCCGAGATTGCCAAGGTCCGGGTCAAGCCCCCGGTTAAGGTAGGCGACGTTCTGATCCCCAACGTGGCGGGAACGGACGGAAACATTGTTGCCACGAAAAATCTGGCGTAGTCATTTATGAAAGAATGAAAAAATGAAAGAATTGTTGTATGTTTCAATTCGCGGAATTGAAACATGAATTTCAAATCGTCCCGAAGGGACACCGAAATTCTTTCATCATTTCATTTTTTCATTTCCTCACAACGAAGGAGGCCTCTATGGGCAAATACATCCTCTCCCTGGACCAGGGAACCACCAGCAGCCGGGCGATTTTGTTTGACAACGAACAGAACATCGTCGCCATGGCCCAGAAGGAATTCAACCAATACTATCCCCGCTCCGGCTGGGTAGAGCACAACCCCATGGAAATCTATTCCAGCCAGTACGCAGTGATGATGGAGGCCGTGACGGAGTCCGGCATCGACGTAGCGGACATTGCCGCCATCGGCATCACCAACCAGCGGGAAACCACCGTGGTCTGGGACAAGACCACCGGCAGACCCGTCTGCAACGCCATCGTCTGGCAGTGCCGCCGCACCGCCCCCATCTGCGACGAGCTGGAGCGGCGGGGCCTCAAGGACTACATCAAGCAGACCACCGGCCTGGTGCTGGACGCCTATTTCTCCGCCACCAAGATCAAGTGGATCCTGGACAACGTGGAGGGAGCCCGGGAAAAGGCCGAGCGGGGCGAGCTGCTCTTCGGCACCGTGGACACCTGGCTGCTCTGGAAGCTCACCGGCGGCAAGGTCCACGCCACCGACTACACCAACGCCTCCCGGACCATGCTCTTTGACATTCACAGGCTCTGCTGGGACGAGAAGCTTTTGCGGGAGCTGGACATTCCCCGCTCCATGCTGCCCCAGGTGAAGGATTCCAGCTATCTCTACGGCACCTGCAACATTCAGGGAGTAGATGTACCCATCGCGGGGATTGCGGGGGACCAGCAGGCCGCTCTCTTTGGCCAGGGCTGCTTTGAAAAGGGAGACGCCAAGAACACCTATGGCACCGGTTGCTTTCTGCTGATGAACACAGGTGAAGAGGCTTGCGAGAGCAAGCACGGCCTGGTTACCACCATTGCCATCGGCCTGAAGGGGAAGGTCCAATACGCCTTGGAGGGCTCCGTCTTTGTGGGCGGGGCGGTAATTCAGTGGCTCCGGGACCAGATGCGCTTCATCCGGGAGGCCCGGGACGCGGAATACTTTGCCCAGAAGGTGGACTCCACCGAGGGGGTCTACTTTGTCCCCGCCTTCACTGGCCTGGGAGCACCCTATTGGGATATGTACGCCCGGGGGGCTATCGTGGGCATCACCCGGGGGACCCGGCCCGAGCATATCATCCGGGCCGCGCAGGAGTCCATCGCCTTTCAGAGCGCAGACCTGGTGCTGGCCATGGAGATGGACACCGGAGCCAGGATGACCGAGCTCAAGGTAGACGGCGGCGCCAGCCGGGACCGGTTCCTGATGCAGTTCCAGGCGGACATTCTGGGCAAACAGGTCCGCCGCCCCATGATCCGGGAGACCACCGCCCTGGGCGCCGCCTATCTGGCAGGTCTCGCCACCGGCATCTGGAAGGACCGGGATGAGATTCGCCAGCTCTGGCACTGCGACTCCACCTTCGTCCCGGAAAAGGACGATGCCTGGCGTCAGAAGCAATTTCAGGGCTGGAACAAGGCCGTGGGAAGAAGCCTGCATTGGGCAGAGTGACAAGTAACCATAGACCGGTGACAAGTAGCAGGTGACATTTTGCACCGCCAGTGGGGACGGCCCATTGCCGTCCGCCTATCCGCGCCTGTCTGTAGGGACAAGCAAAGCTTGTCTGCTTGTTCCCTGTATGGTGTCTTCCTCTGGATTCGATATCATGTAACGTTTGTAATACTGAACTCCCATAAAAATCTTTAACCTGTTCCGGCAGGAATTGTGCCGTACTTCNNGTCTGGCGCAATTCCTGCTCGGAACATTTTTCAATCTTTCTATGGGAGTTCAGTATAAAAACGTTGTCTCAAAACAGCAAATAAACTGCTGAATTGAGACAACGCTTTAATTTTATTTGGCGTAATCCACAGCCTTGGTCTCGCGGATCAGGTTGATCTTGATCTGGCCGGGGTATTCCAGCTCGGCTTCGATCTTCTTGGCGATATCGTGGGCCAGGAGGATCATATTGTCCTCGGAGACGTCCTCGGGACGGACCATGATACGGACCTCGCGGCCAGCCTGGATGGCGTAGGCCTTCTCGACGCCGGGGAAAGAACTGGTAAGCTCTTCCAGCTTCTCCAGACGGCGGACGTAGTTCTCCACGTTCTCGCGGCGAGCGCCGGGACGGGCGGCGGAGATGGCGTCGGCAGCCTGCACCAGGCAGGCAACAATGGTCTTGGCCTCCACGTCCCCGTGGTGGGCCTCGATGGCGTGAATGACTTCCTGTGACTCTTTATACTTCCGGGCCAGCTCCACGCCCAGCTGGACGTGGCTGCCCTCCATCTCGTGGTCCACGCTCTTGCCCAGGTCATGCAGCAGACCTGCGCGCTTGGCAAGGGTCACGTCCTCGCCCAGCTCGGAGGCCAGCAGGCCCGCGATGTGGGCCACCTCCATGGAGTGGTTCAGGACGTTCTGGCCGTAGGAGGTGCGGTACTTCTGGCGGCCCAGCAGCTTGATCAGCTCGGGATGCAGGCCCTGCACGCCGGTCTCGAAGACGGCGCGCTCGCCCTCCCGCTTGATGGTGGTCTCCACCTCGCGGCGAGCCTTCTCCACCATATCCTCGATGCGGGTGGGGTGGATACGTCCGTCGGCAATGAGCTTTTCCAGAGCAACCCGGGCAATCTCCCGACGGACGGGATCGAAGGAAGAAACGGTGATGGCTTCCGGCGTATCGTCAATAATCAAATCGACGCCGGTGATGGTTTCCAGGGTGCGGATGTTTCGGCCCTCCCGGCCGATGATGCGGCCCTTCATCTCGTCGTTGGGCAGGGACACAACGGAGACGGTGGCTTCTGCCGCATGATCTGCGGCGCAGCGCTGAATGGCGGTGGAGATGATCTCCCGGGCAAGCTGATCCGCATTGTCCTTGAGCTCTGTCTCAATGTCCTTGAGCTTGATGGCCGCGTCGTGACGGGCCTCCATCTCCACATTCTTGATGATAAGAACCTTGGCTTCCTCCTGGGTCAGGCCGGAGATTTTCTCCAGCATTTCCAGTTGGGACTTTTTGATGAGGTTGACCTCCTCCTGCGTTGCGGCGGCAGCCTGCTGACGCTTGCGGAGCTCTTCCTCCTTGCGCTCGAAGTTGTCCAGCTTCTTGTCAAGGGACTCCTCCTTCTGCTGCAAGCGGCGTTCCTGCTTGCTCAGCTCTCCACGGCGTTCCTTGATTTCCTTTTCGTTTTCGGTGCGAGTTTTATGGATTTCCTCCTTGGCCTCCAGGAGCATTTCGCGTTTTTTGCCCTCGCCAGCCTTGATGGCCTCATTATAAAGTCGTGTCGCTTCCTCGTCCGCGTTTTTGATTTTATCGATGGCATCCTTCTTCGCCTTGTTGAAGACGAGAAGGGTTGCAACAGCGCCTATGATCAGACCCAAAACGGGCAAAATAATATACAAAGGATCCATAATTACTCCGCACACCTCCTTTCGTAATGAATTGGGTATGCCGAGAAAAAGAAATACCCGAACCATCCCCTCAAAAGAGTGGGCGGGCAAACTAATCCATCGATTATTTTACTGAGAAATCCCCCGGATGTCAAGCACAAATTTATGTAAATCTTGCATTTTTCGTTACTTTGCGGTATAGTTATCAAAAAACGCAACAAGGAGGGAACGTCATGATTTTACGCTGTACCATGACGCGGCAAACCAAGCTGCTCTCGGCCCTGCGGCGGGAGCTGCGGATTTCCGACGGCCTTGTGCGCCGGTTGAAGCCATTGGACGCCTTTCAGGTCAACGGGGAGTCGGCCCACACCAACCGCATGGTAAGGCCGGGAGATGAAATCACGGTGACAATTTTGGAGGACGCCCCGGACTTTCCTCCGGAGGACGGGCCGCTTTCGGTGCTGTATGAGGACGAATGCGTGATTGCGGTTGACAAGCCCCAGGGGATCATCGTTCACCCCACCTTCTCCCGACAGTCCGGGACCCTGGCAAATCTTCTGCTGGGCTACTATCAGCGCACGGGCCAAGCCTGCGGGGTTCATGTGCTGACCCGGCTGGACCGGGACACCATGGGGGTGGTCATTTTCGCCAAAAACGCATGGTCGCACTGGCTGTTAATGGAGGAGCTGGATGCGGAACGGATTGAAAAGACCTACCAGGCCCTGACCCTGGGTGGCCCTGAGGCGGATAGCGGCTTGATTGACCTTCCCATTGCCAAGCGGCCAAATCCGAGTCTGCTGCGATATGTCAGCCCGGAAGGGAAACCGGCGCAAACCCGATACCGGGTTTTGGAACGAGGCCGCATCTGCCGATTGGAGCTATCCCCCCTGACGGGGCGAACCCATCAGCTTCGAGTCCACTGCGCACACGAGGGGTTTCCGATTTTGGGAGATCCGCAGTATGGGGGCACAGAGGCGCAGGTCGAATCACTTTCGGGTCAGCAGCTTTTGGCAAAACAGATCTGCTTCGTCCATCCGATAACCGGGGCGCGAATCTGCGTCTGTTCAAAATTGGAATTGATACTGAACTCCCATAAAAATCTTTAACCTGTTCCGGCAGGAATTGTGCCGTACTTCGTTGTCGTCCTTGCCGGGCGTCAAGCCCGCCTGCGTCCGCCTCGTCTGGCGCAATTCCTGCTCGGAACATTTTTCAATCTTTCTATGGGAGTTCAGTATGACTGGCCGATAGGCAGTAGGAAGCAGCGTCTTCCTGCTGCCTGTTCCATGTGGGAAACGCACACAGCAGAGTACCGTCCCTGCACGCAGGTACGGACAGGAACCATATTGCCTACAAAAAGAGAACCCGGAGCGGTTGCCCGCTCCGGGTTTTGATTATGCGATTTTGGTTCAGGCGGTTCGATTACTCGATGCGGCCTTCCCCGGTGATGTACCGATACAGGTACAGGACAGTGGACAGACGCGTGCAGTCGGTGGTGGCATTGAACTTGCCATTCTCGCCGCGCTCCAGGCCGTTTTCGTAAGCCCAGATGGCGCCATCCTTGTACCAATGCTTGTTCTTAACATCGGAGTAGGGGTTCTCGATGGTGTAGGGAGGCTTCTTCTCCGCGGCATAGAAGAACTGCAGAATCTCGCAGCGAGAGCAGGTCTTGTCGGGGGAGAAGACGCCTTCGCCAGTACCGGCGGTGATGCCGTTGGCAACTGCCCACATGACAGCCTTGTAGGCCCAGTGCTTCTTCTTGACGTCCTTGAAATCAGCGCCGGTTGCCTCGAACTCGGGCTTCTTCTCGGCGGCGTACAGGAACACCATAGCCTCGGCACGGGTCACAGTCTTATTGGGCTCGAAGGTCGTGCCATCGCCAGTACCGGCGGTGACCTTGTTCAGATAAGCCCACTCGATTGCGCTGTGCTCAGTGGTGCCATGAGGATACTCGTCAATGTCGGTGAAGAAGGAAATCTGGCACTCGTCAACGGGCTTCTCAACCTTGACTTCGATGACAAGGCTATCGTTCTCCACAGCGACATTGTCGTTGCGCTCGAGGGTGGCCACAACCACGGTGGTATCAACTTCCTCACCCTCATAGGTGAAGTTCAGGGTTGCCATCACGGACTCGGCAGCGATTTCTTCCGCGGAAGCGTAGGCAATCGTGATAACGCCGGTTCTCAGTGCAGGCTCCTCACCCTCGGTGGGCTCTTTGATCTCGTGATGAATGGACTTGTAGGGAAGCTCGGAGACAGCGTCCACAAAGGTCAGCACGTCAGCGTTGTAAGTGACGGTGAACAGGCCGTTGCTCACAGCCTCGTCCTCGGTCAGAACGATCTTGACTTCGCCATTTTCAGCAACCGTTTCGTCAACAGGAAGCTGGACGGGCGTGCTGCTCACCTTGCCCTTGACAGCGTTGGTGCCGCCAACGACATTTTCGGTGGTCTCGCCAATCTTGGAGGCCTCGACAGTGCCGGAGTAGGGGTAGAAGATACCTTCGCTGGCATAGGCAAAGCCGTCGCCAGGCATCTTCTGAGCGGTAATGGCAGGAGCAGCGTAATTGACAACATCACCGAAGTCCACATTGGTCAAAACCTGGAGGTAGTCAAGGTTCACGTAGAAATTATCGGTGCAGTCATAATGACGGATCGCCACATAGACCTGGGATTCACCGATGAAGCTGGACAGATTGGCAGTGTAACGTGCAAACCCGTGGTCCGTGACGATATCGTCGGAAATCTTGGTCATTTGCGCGGGATTTGCAGAGGTTCCGGCATAGACAGCGATCTTCTCCTTGTAGAAATTACTATCCTGACCTTGCGCGAAGAAGGAGACATAAGCGTTTTGAATGTCATTGCCGCTCAAGTCAATGGCAGGCGTAATGGCCCAGTTATCAGGCTCTAAAGCACCACTGTTGTCATAGGACTTGGAGTACAGGGAACCTAAGCCCTGATATACAGCGACGGCCGGCTTATTGAAGGACCAGGCCCAGTTATCATTATCGCCATCGGAATCCACGAAGGTAAAGCCAGCAGCAACAGGATCTGTTTCAAAATCATAGGTCACAAGAGGAGTGGCTTCTGCGTAGGGATCAACAGGAATGTCATCCGTTATGGTTGCCAGGTCGTCATAGGTGCCAACCAGACCGGAAACGAAATCAACATTCAGGGTGCCCAACGCTCTGACCGTCATGGATTCCAGGTCCATGAAGTAGAGGGTCTTATTCTCGTTGTTGGCAATCATAACGCCAGCGATAGACGAGTGGGAGGACTTGGTGGCTACGAGTTCCGGATAAACAACAGCCATAGAGACGCTGTTCACATCCGTCACAGTAAAGCCAGCGTTGGTCAGTTTCTGGAACTTCATTCCGGCGTTCGAAGGATTGATTACCACAATGTACACGTCGCCCTCCGCAGTCATAACCACGTAGTCGAACACGTAACCAGCCTGCTCGTCTTCATCAATTCCAGCGAACGCAATACCAACAATATTGGGAATCTTGCTCGTCATATTCCAGCCCAGATGGTCCGGTCCAAGCAGCCATGTTTGAAGTGAAGACGTACCATTAATCAGAACGGGGTACAATACGTACTGCTGCTCAAACTGACCAAAACTATCGGTGAAGGCAGGATAGTTGGCCAAGTCCAGCGGACGATAGGTGGTGAAAGCGTTGATGGGAACCAAGACATCAGAATTCTCGAAGGTTTCGGCCTTCAGAACCTTGTATTCAGTTTCGCCAATGGCAACATAGACATCACCAGCACGGGCGCCGGCAGTCACTTTGAAGGGAGCCTCAGCGATGTTCTCGCCAACGGAGAGATCGGAAAGGTCGATATCAGCGAAGCGGGTACCCTTCTCATCGATAATCTGCGCGGTCACGACACCCTCCATGTTGCCATTCTTAACAAAGACGTCGATGGTCTCGGTCAGGTGGTTGCCTTCCACGTTGACGTCGGTGGTGGTGATCACGATGGTTGTGTTGCCAGGCTTCAAGCCGGTGATAACACCATCCTCGAAGGAGCAAACGGTGGGATCGGTAACAACAGCGGTGTAAGTGTTGGTCTCACCCAGCTTGACCTTGATGTTGACGGAGACAGACGTGTTCTCATAAATCTCAACCTCGGTGGGATCAACTTTGAGAACCAGGTCTGTAGCGGGCTCGTACTGATACAGACCCACAACAGGGAAGACCTTTTCGTTGAAGTCGCCCAGCATTGCGCGTTTGGTGAAATCGTTGGCGTCAAATGCGTACAGATGCGCACTGGTATCGCCATCGCCGCGATAGGTCACGTACAGATATTCGCTCTCCTGATCGTAGATCATGGAAGCCCATACGTCGTTGGTAACATCGGAAGCGCCTTCCAGGGAAAGATCAACCTTGCCGACGGGCTCCCACATCAGATATCCGTTCGTTGTGCCCAGGAAGAACTTGTACACAGTGCCGCCCTCGGTCATCACATAGAAGTAGGGCAGATCAGCATAAGCAACCGTGCCATCTTCGTTCAGCATATCACAATGACCGGCATAAGTAATGACAGCCAGAGGATCATCGGGGAAGTAACTGGTGAGATTATAATAGTTGAGCTTGCCAGTCTCGGGATTGAGAACCTCGAAATAATGGCCATTGTTACACAGAGCAGCAACGCGACCATAGTAGCCCATCGCCTCAGCCGCATCAGCAGGAATGCCTGTCGCATCAGAAGGCTCCAAGGCGATGTTGATTTCACCGAGGGATGTAATCACATAGGTATCGGCATCCATGGCGCAGAGCGTGCCGTTGATGGAACCATAGACCACATCGTCAACCAAAGCGCCCCAGCTCATATAGCCAACCTCAGAAATTGCCTTCCATTCCTTGGGGGCGTCGGTCTTAAAGACTGCAGCCTGGCCCTTGGCGTTGGCGTCCCAGATAATGCCGCGGAGCTCCACAACAGGAGGCACGGTAACAGTAACAGGAATCTCCACACTCAGATTGGGCTCCGCAACAGTGGTAACGGTAATGACAGTCTCGCCCTCACCAACCGCTGTAACCAAGCCGTCCTCAACGGTGGCAACACTGGAATCACCGGTCTCCCAGGTGACTTCCTTGTTCTTCAGATTCCAAGGCATAACAGCAGCCTTGACTTCCGCCGTCATACCCACAAGGAGGTTCAATTCCTCGGGATCAACACTCAGCTTCACCGCAGTATCGGTGGGCTTGAACATGCTGTCCCGGAGAGGCACTACAAACAGGCCGCGAACAGCGCCGCTCAGCACGCCGCCTTCATTTGCCTTTGTAGCGGCACCGGTCTCAGGATCAACGACCCACAGAATATGATCGGTGTCATTGGTTTCGCCATAGTTACTAGCCATGTAGAGGACGTCGGCATCGTGGTCCCAAGCAAAAGCGCCGCCCTTGCTGTAGTTCCACACGCCAAACTTCTCACACACAGGCTCAAGCGTCAGTTCGACAGCCTGAGTCGGTTCGGGCTCCTTGCCATAGACCGCAACGTCGTCCAACTTAGCGACGTTCTTGTCAACGGACTTATAGTGGCGGACGGCAATATAGACCGTCTTCTCGCCTGCGAAGGCGTCCAGATTGACTTTCTTCTGATGATAAGTACCCGTAGCGATGGATACATCCTCCATCACCTGCGTCATTTCTTCCACATTCATGGAAGTACCGGCGTAGACAGCAAAGGTCTCATTGTAAGTCGTACCCTTGTTGGACAGGTAGAGAGAAACCATGGCATGTCCGTACTGGCTCAGATCGACGGCGGGACTAATCGCGTAATCATCAACGCCATTTACGGAGAATTTGTTGGTCAAGCAGTAATTGCCACTGTTGGCTTTTTCGGTATTTGAACGACGCCAGGTCTGTGCGTCATTATTCGCGTCAACAATCGTCCAGCTATCGAACTCTTCCGACGACTCAAAGCCCCAAGTGACAAAGGGATCGCCATACTCGACTTCCACGGGTTCGGGCTCATACTTGAACTTGTACAGTTTGGCGGCAGTGTCATTGCTAAAGGTGCCCTTGTTGCCATAGTTGGCCACATAGAAGACGCCTTCGTCGTCGATGGCCAGGCGGTTGGCGGTGTCATAGCCAGTTCTAACTCCGTTCAGAGTCAGGACGTAGACAGGCTCCAGATCGCCGGTCGTCATATCCAGAGCGTAAATGGTGTTGTTGCTGCCCAGAGCATAGAGGGTATTGCTCGTGGTGTCGTAGGCCATGTCATAGATGTTCTTGACCTTGTCGGAATACTTACCCGCAACAGCAACATTCTGAAGCGAATCCACTTCGGCGGCATAGAAGAAGCCGTCGTCAGCAGCCATAAAGACGCAGCCGTCCACATACTCAGCAGCAGTCACAGTAATGGGAACGTCAGAATACTTCTTAACTCCAGTGTATTCCTGCGCGGTAACGTTAACAGTGGCAGGATCAATGATCCATGCACGGTTATCGCTGCCGGGGCCGTTGGTGCTCTTGTCGTTGACGAAGCCAACCATCTTGCCGTCAACCTTCTCGCTGGTGCCTTCGACCAGGGTGACCTGGTAAGCAACCTCGTTGCCGGCATAGTCAGCAACCATAATGACGACCTCATTGGGCAGCTCCTGACCTTCGGAGTCCATGAAGACGCGAACATCTTCGCCTGCTTCGGTCTGCTCAGGAACAGCACCAGCATACTGCTTGGTGCCGCTCTTGTTCAGAACTGCAACATAGGCAACATAGTTTTCGTCATTTGCAATGACCGTAAGATCGCCGGTCATCAAGTCGCGCAGCAGGCCCTTCACAACGGGAGCGGTGTTGTCCACGGTAACAGTGTACTTGATGGCAGCGCCATCGCCCACAATGCCAGACTCCAGAGCTTTCGTCAGGCCAGCATCATTAATGTTGCCGTCGGTGGCGACCACGCCGTTCATCTTGGCGTCAACAATGCCGTAGTACTCGGGCAGAGCGTAGAAGCCGACAGTAACCTTGTCGCCTTCCTCCACGCCGTAGGAAGAGAGCTTCTTGCCGACATTGAACTTGGTGGGGGTATCGTTCTTCCAAGTCTGGCCGCTTACATAGTAGAAAGCACTCGTCTGGTTGGCCTCTGAAGTTGTTGCGCCAAGGACATTGTTCTCCTCATCCTGTACAGCAAAGCCGAGGGTGGCAATGTTACGGATGGGCAGGTAGGTGTAGGACTGAATGGTGGTATCGCTGTTCATGGCCAGACGTTCAACCGGGAACTTGTCTTCCACCGCGTAGGGGTTACCCATAAAGGGGAAAGACTCGCCGCTGATCTGGTCCTTATAGGTCATGTAGTTGATGTTCTTGTTAGCAAGGTAGGGGAGCTTGCCAGTGCCGTAGAGCTCATCGATATAGGAGGTACGGTCCAGCATGGCAGGGCCGGTGTAGGAGCCGCAGAAGCCGAAGATGGGGATGGAATGGACAACGTCCGTCGCGCCCTCTTCGTCAGCCTCGGGCTGTACGTAGGTGTAGCCTTCTACATAGAAGCCGCCGGTGGTGTAGTTGGACACCAGAATGTCGATCCACTCATCGGAAACCTTGATGTGCGCGGTAACCTTGGTGGGCTCGGTGATGGTAATGACGGGAGACGCAGCAGCGTCAAGGATCAGCTTGGCATCGTAGGTGGTGATAGCCTTATCGCCGTCCAAGTCAGCAACCGTCTCGTCAAACGCAGCACCCTCGGCCAGTTCGCCGGTGATGTAGTCCAGGATCGCCTGGGCGTCAGCCGCGTCGGTCTTGCCGTCCATGTTGACGTCAGCCTCGACCGTGAAGTGATCCTCGTAGGTCTCGCCGTTGACCTCATAGGTGGTCTCGGAACCGATCATCATCGTAGCGGTATTGGCCAGCATGGCATAACCGCCGTTGGTAACACCCTGGGTGAAGATATCGGTGCGCAGGGTGAACTTCTTGGAGTCCTCCAGGGGATACACGGTGAAGGAGTAGGTATATTCACCGGTGTAGTCGGGATCGTCGCCCAGCTCAGCCTTGACCTTGCCGTCCTTGGCAGAGTCGGGGAGGAGGGTAGCGTCCTCGTCCATCATAATGTAGGACTTCGCGGAAGCGGCGTCGCTCACATTCGCCAGACCAGCACCAACCCGGAACACGGGCCAGTACTTGCCGCTGGAGTCATAGACGGGATGGGCGGTGGACATCAGCAGGGAGTTGATCAACTGACGGGGCGTCAGGTTGGTCTTCTCACACAGGTCGTTTTCACGGATATACTGGGCCAGCACAGCCGCCATACCGGCGATCTGGGGGGAGGCCATGGAAGTACCGGACATGTTCACGTACTGGTCATGCTCGGTCTGAGGAGAATCCTCAGAGACATTGGCGCCCCAGACAGAATAGATGTTTCCGCCAGGAGCCAGAATCTCGGGCTTCAGGACCAAGCTGCCGGGGGTGCCGTAGGAGGAGAAGTCAGAAACCGTGACGGTATCGGAGATTTCACCCATAGTGACTTCCGCGGTCTCGGCAATCGTCATGGTGCCGGTGTAGTACAGCACGCTGCCTGCCTCATCGGTCACAGCCTCGGACTGTGCCTTGATGGCCAGGCCGTCGGGCTTGGTGATGATGACAGCGGGGATATCAGAATTGAGACCCTCCAGCGCCATCCCGCCAAAGGCACTGTCGTTGTTGTAAATCACAACGCCAATGGCTCCAGCCGCAGCGGCAGCATTGACCTTCTGTGTGAAGGTGGAAGAACCACGGGAGCAGAGAACAACTTTGCCAGCAATGGCGTCGGCATAGGGAGCAAGCAGATCTTTGCCTTCAGCGTCCACACCGACGTTGTCGAAGAAGATGTAGCCCCGTTCCTCGCCACCCAGGCTGGCAATGGGCTTGTTGCCATAGGTAGCGCTCTCGTTGAAGAATACGGACAGGTTGCCAAAATGCAGAGGCTTACCGGTCTGGCCAGCATTCTGTACGGAAGCGACGCAGAGGGTGTTGTTGAAGGAGCCGGGGGTGCCGTCGGTGCAGTAGTTGATGTCGTCAGCATACAGGTAGCCGTACATATTCTCATTCTTGGGTGTGCTGTACCACATGTAGCTGTTGCCGGCAGAGAAGGCACAAACCATGCCGCTGTTAATCAGCTTGTTCATGACGGACTCATAGTAACCGGCGAAGGACCAACCGGGGCTGCCAGCACCCAGAGACAGGTTGGCAGAATCGCAGCCGAGAACGATGGCGTCCTCAATGGCGGCCATGTAGTCGGAGTCGGAGGTTGTGCCATCGTTGTTGAAGGTGTCCATTACGATGATCTGCGCATCGGGAGCAACACCTTGGGTGAGAACGGTCTCAAGCGCGGGCTTGAACTCGTTGCCTTCCTTCACAAAGCGGTTGGCGGCGGAAATACCAGCAACATGGGAACCGTGTTCGCCAGCACCGTCGTTCATGTGAGTGGCATCGTAGGTCTTAGTGTAATAGTTGTAGGCGAAGGGGATTTTGGTGCTGATGTAAGCCTTCTCACCAGAGATGTTCACGTTCAGTTGATCCTTAACCGCATCAACCTTCTCAGCAGTGAGCAGATTCAGAGACTCAACATAAGCCTCGTAGGACATGCCCTTCTCTTCGGCATTCTGGGCCAGCGCGTACTCGAGCGCTTCGCCGGCGAAGGACTTATGTTCGTTGTCGGCGCCGGTATCGATGATGGCAACCTTGCTGCCGGCACCGGTGTAACCGTTGGCCCAGGTGATGTTGGAGCCGATCATGTAGGAGGCGGAGCCGTTCTCGGGCTCGTCACCCTCCTCGTCTCTCTGCGCCTCGTACTGGTTCTCCACAATGACATCCTTGACGCCGTCGATGGCCTTGATGGCCTCGATCTGACCGTACTGGACGTTGGCAGAGATCAGGTTCACCGCAAGAGTCAGATTCCACTTGATGTCCAGCGTGCTGCCCAGAGTCTTTTCGATCTTGGCAGTCATAACAGCATGGTCAGCGCGGAGTTCCTCGCGGTAGGCCTTGGCCGCAGCGTTGGCCGCGATGCCCTTGGTGTCGAAGCCGGCATCCAGAGTGGAAGCCTTGTCCAGCACGATGGACACACGAACCACGTCGGTAGACGCAAAACCTGCCTTGGTGGCGGAGTTGTCATTCGCTTGGGCTTCGCCGTGCTTCTGACTCTCCAGTGTGCCGGGATCAATCGGGGTGAGCTCGAGCTCTTCGGTCGTTGCGGTTTCCGCGTTTGCCGCGGTTGCTGCCTTGGGCGTCTCAGCGCTGATCGACGGGACCAGCAGAGAGCAGACCNNCCGGCGGAACAGCGATGTGTTCTTCATTGTCATGTCTCCTTATAAATAGTTTTATATCATCCGCCCGGTTCCCTCGAACGGGTAATATACAAAATGTTGGCGCTGGGGACTGACGCTAACCCAATGGGTTACAGAACGCGGGGTTCCTGCCGCAGGAGGCAATCCGCCGGAAGAAACGCCGCATGCCTGTGAGCCCCCCCCGGGTCACAGGCGCACAAAAAAACTGCTCGTTCCTGTACCTTATATTTTACCAGAAAAATGCGAACAGGTCAAGTTTTCCTTTTGGAAAAATGTAAAAATCATGAAGAAAAAAATGGAAACGAACACCGCAGATTATCGCCCCCCCGGATGTCAATTTCAAAGGGTGTTTGACCCCCGCAGAATCACGGTAACCAGCTCCGGCTTGTTTTCTATCCGCAACGGGAAGGATGAGTTCCCCAGGCCCCGACTCACACACATGACGGTCTTGCCCAGGCGGTACATGCCCGCCGTGTATTTCGGCAGGGGACCCTGGCCCGGAGCGTAGAGCCCGCCGACCCCCGGCAGCCGCCACTGGCCCCCGTGGGCATGGCCCGCCAGCACCAGGTCCACGCCCGCCCGCTCGTAGTATTTCGCGTAGTGGGGCTTGTGGGAAAGCAGAATGTTCAGTTCCTCCGGGGGACGTTTGGCCATCAGCGCCTGAAGCTGATCCGTCCGGGCCAGGTTGCAGTCCACGCCAACCAGCCGGAAACCCTCGCCCATGCCCAGAAACACGGCCCTGTTCCGCAGCACGGTCACCCCCGCCGCCTCCAGCTTCTGGTAAAACGCCGTCTGCTTGTCCTGCGTCATCCGGTGCTCATGGTTCCCCGTCACGTAGTAGCAGGGCGCAATCAGCGCCAGCCGTCGGGCGGAATCCAGCGCCGTCTCCAGGTCCGGGTGGTAGCTGTCCGTCAGGTCGCCGGTGATCACCAGCAGATCGGGAAGCTGCGCCTCGACCAGGGCCAGCAGGCGGCAGTTTTCCCTGCCAAACACCCGATTGTGCAGGTCGGAGACCTGGGTAATTCGGAAGCCCTCCAACGCACCCCGAACCTTGGGAGAGCGGAATACGTAGTGCGAGGCCATCAGCGCTGTGTTCTGGCGGTGAAAATAGGGAACGGAGGCCGCCGCCAGAGCGGTCCCCGCAGCAGCGGCTACAGCCGCAACGGTTCCTTTTTTCATTGGGTGCCCTCCTTATTGTCCGTTGCTGAGATACTCCGCGATCAGGTAGTCCACCACCAGGTCGTAGGACTTGACCCCGGGCTGGTCGAAGGTCTCGAGATAGGCGCCGTTCACCGCCTGAGCCGCCTCCTGTATCTTGCCCTCATACTGTTCATTGTGCTCCACGTGGACGTTGCTGTCCCAGTCCATCTCCTCCGAGCAGTGGCTCTTCCAGAGGGCCTGGGCCGAAGAGGGAGTCTCCGCGTAGAGGGCGTTATAGCAGTAGATAAAGGCGCAATAATAACCCGAGTAGCGGAACAGATCGTCCTCCGAGGCCCGGCAGGCCAGGAAGGCCAGATAGTTGGCCTCGTCCTCCCGGGCAACCGCCAGGCTGTGGCCCAGCTCATGGCAGATGGTGAAAGGCTGCGACAGAGAAAATGTCTCGGTGGAAACACAGGGCTCACCGGTGTAGCAGACAAAGATTCCCGTAGTTCCCATATAGGCAAAGGCTTTGCTGGTCAGCAGAGGCTTTGCCCGGGGAACCGTCAGTTCGTACCGGTCGTTGTACTCCGCCAGCCGCCCATAGGCAGTCACCGCCTCCTCAGACAGGGCGGAGAATTCCGGCAAAACAACATTCCCGTCCCCGTCCCGCTCCACCGAAGCAGAGAAGACACTGGCCATGTCGGCGTAATAGGCTGTGGCGGCTTTAAGCTGGTCTACGGTGTATTCCTCCACCTTGAGTCCCGTCTGTTCGCCAATGGTGGGAGCAAAATGATTGAGCCCCCAGAGGCCCACAAACAGGAATATCAGCAAAACCGTCACCTCCAGCAAAGCCGTAAACCAGCCCAAAACCCGTTTCTTGCGGATAGCAACCACCAGGCCGAAAATCACCGCTCCAATCAGCAAGATCACAAGCAGTTCCCAGGCCGGGAAGGGAAGCCATCCCCAAACCGTCCCCAGCAGGCCCATGGTCTTCCGGGAAAATCCTGTGTAGAAGGAGAACCAGAAGTCCGGCAGCAGCCGGGCCAAAAGCACGGAAACAGCAGTCAGCACGGCCAGAATCCCGGTGCCAATGAGATGACGAACAGGTTTAAACATAGGGACTCCTTTCTATTGACCAGGGCCGTCCCCAGCAGTCAACTCATTTCAGATCCTCGCCCCGGAAATACTTGCCCAGGGGCTTGTAGATCAGCAGGACCACAATCGCTGTCAGAATCATCTCGGCCAACATGTACCAGCCGTTATAGAGCGCGGAATAGATCCACGGATTGGTCATCGTCATTCCCATGAACTCCTCCGGCATCCACACGCCCCAAATCCACGCGCCGGAAACAAAGTGGCACAAAAAACGCAATGTAAAGGTCACAAGGACGCCAATCAGAACCGCAGTAGGCTTACTTTTGTCACGAAAAACCTTGTTGAAAAGCCCAGACAGACCCAGCACTGTAAAGGCAAATACATAGTCCAGCAGCACAATGCCGGCACCCATCACAAAGGAATCCGCATAGGATACGTTTTTCAGGCCCAAAACCAACCGAATCAGGCTGTAGGCAAAAGAGGTTGCCAGGCCCCAGCCGACGCCGTGCCGGTGGGAGATCAGGATGATCGGCAGCATGCTGCAAAGGGTCAGTCCGCCCCCAGTAGGCAGTTCAATCTCAAACAGACTCAGGGCGGTAGCAGCGGCTACCATCAGCGCACATTCCACGAAGGTACGCATGGGAAAGTGTTTCTTTTTGGTGTTCAATTACGGTTCGTCTCCTTTTAACAAAAATCCCGACGGGCACATTCCGCCGGAATCTGAAAGGAGCGAACACCCTTTTCCTACGACGGCATGACCCGTATCAGGTTCACGGGTGAGAGCGCCGTTTTCGCTCAGTCTCAGCCGGATCGGTCCGGCTCCCCGAAGAGTGTTCCTATTGTATCGCGAAATTGGCAAAAAGTCAAGTCTGGGATATCCCGTCTTTTGTCTATTTTGTACGATTTGACAGGAACCCGGTCTGCCGCCAGGTCTGGCACGCCCCTGTCAGCAGCATGGTGCAAAGGCTGAACGCGCTCATCAGCATGGCTCCGTTCACCAGCGCCTCAAAGCGGCGCATAACCCCCAGCACCGACACGCCCCGGGCCAGGGTTCGGAAGGCTCCCCGCTCCCCCGCCAGGGCAGGAGAGAGAATTCCGCCGGTGCCCGCGGCGGCGGCTGCGGCCACCGCCGCCGCCGTCCACCAGGGCCAGCAGGGCAGCTTCTGATCCTCCCCCAGCCCGCCTGCCAGGAAAAACGCCCCGGCTGGAACCAGGAGCGCAGCCCAAACCTTCCCTGCGTCCGTCCAGGACCCTCGAAGCGGCAGCAGCCAGGACAGGTGAATCTGCGGAAGGCTGAACACCAGAACAATCCCATAGAGGACGCCGGTGGTCCAAAGCAAAATCCCCGCACACCTTCCCGCAGCGGCAGGGCCAAGCCGTGCCGCCACCCCGGCAAGTCCGAAGAGCAGGAGGGCAGCCAGCCAGCTGCCCTCCGTCTCTGGAAAGGCAAAGCTGCCCCCCCAGGCCGCGGCTGCGGCCCCGCCCAGCAAAACAGGGGACAGGCAGCCCATCCATCGGGAGGCTCCGATCCGTCCGCCGCCCCGCCGTTCTCTCCGGTTCAGCAGCAGAGTCAGCCCCGAAAGAGTCAGC
>LXOW01171969.1_pt1 | contig 25011 bp, 18 predicted proteins | sample 1368591 | NCBI WGS metagenome assembly LXOW01 (sample SAMN04884650, study PRJNA319009) | bovine gut metagenome | isolation source: Cow rumen | host: Bos taurus | place: Italy: Legnaro (PD) | collected 2014-07-09
CGCCGCAAGGTTTTTCGGGCCTTGCGGCGGTTCCTTGTTTTTGGGTTTTTGTGTTCGATAAAAAAAGTTTGATTCATTTAAATTTTATTTTGTATCTTTGCAAAATCCAAGCGAGGGGAAATATGTGCTAAGAAACTGAGAGTTAGTGGATAAAGGAAAAGAAATTACTAATTATCAAATTATGAAAAGATATGAATATTAAGGTATGTGTAGGCAGTTCGTGCCATTTGAAGGGTTCGTACGACGTGATCGAGGCATTCAAGGCGGTGTTGAAGAAATACGACGTGGAGGATGTGGTGGATCTGCAAGCCAGCTTCTGCCTGGGTCACTGCGCTAAAGGTGTGACGGTGAGCTGCGAGGGCATGGAGGCTGCCGAAAAAGGCCCGCAGGTGGAGCAGACAGAGGAGGGTTTCATCCTGCATGGAGTGAATGCGGGAAATGTCGAGGAACTGTTCGCCAAAGAGGTGTTCCCCAAAATCTTCAATGCCTGATAGCATATGTCTGAATACTTGGAATTCAAGCCGGTACAGTGCAAGGACTGCTACCGGTGTTTGCGAGAGTGCCCTGTGAAGGCCATCAATATCAAGGATCATCACGCCCAGATTATAGAGGAACATTGCATACTTTGCGGGCATTGCACCAAGGTGTGTCCACAGAAAGCGAAGATAGAGCACAGCGAGCTGCCTGTGGTGCGCGAGCTGCTGAAGAGCGGAGCCAAGATGGCTGCGACTGTGGCACCGTCGTTTATAAGCAGCCTCGGGCAAGAGGACTTCACCATTCTGCGCATAGCGCTGGCCAAGCTGGGGTTCGCTATGGCTGAAGAGACTGCTGTGGGGGCACAGGCTGTCACCGAGGAGTACAAGCGCATACTGGCCAATGGCGAAATGAAGAACTTCATCACCTCGGCCTGTCCTGCCGCCTGTCGCCTCATACAGATGTACTATCCCAAGGCGCTGCCCTATCTGGCTCCCGTCGACTCACCCATGGTGGCGCACGCCAAGATGCTGCGCCGCAACGACCCCAGCCTCAAGGTGGTCTTCATTGGCCCATGTATCGCCAAAAAACGCGAGGCCGACGAGCATGGCATCGACGCGGTGCTCACCTTCGAGGAGCTGTTGCAGCTCTTCGAGGAGAACGGCATCGACATGCAGAATATCAACCATCTGGCTGTCACTGCTGACAATGCCGGCGCCAATCGGGCCAAAGCCTATCCTGCCACCCAGGGCATTATCCGTTCGTTCGACGCGCTGCCCCAAGGCTACCGCTATCTGGCTGTGGACGGTATCGATCGTCTGACGGAGGTGCTGGAGAACATTGAGTCGCTCGATCATACATTTATAGAGATGAACGTATGTCCCGGCGGCTGCATCAACGGTCCCTGCGCCATCGGGATTGAGGGGGGGGTGATGAAGGCCGAAGCCGACATCAACGCATATGTGGAGCGTGAAATGGCCTCCCGCAAGCACACACCCGCTCCCGAAGTCGGCGTGAGCCTGGCCTACGCTCATCCACGTCTCAGGTCCAAGAGCCGTCCCGCCACCGAGAAGGAGATAGAGGATGTGATGCACCGTACCGGCAAGTTCACCAAAGCCGACGAACTTGACTGCGGTGCCTGTGGCTATCGTACATGCCGCGAGAAGGCGTGGGCCGTGGTGAACGGCTATGCCGACATCGACATCTGTCTGCCCTATATGCGCAAACGCGCCGAAAGTCTGGCCGTTGACATCGTGCGTAACTCACCCGAGGGCGTGATGATTGTCGACCCCGACATGAACATCGTCGACATCAACGCTTCTGCCATGAAAATGCTGGGCTTGGGCGGCACCCCCGAGAGTGTCCAGGGACGCCCGTTAGTCGAGAGTTTCCCTCCCATTGAGTTCTACAATGCCTACTCGCAAAAACGCCGCACCGAGAATCCATGTCTGCGCATTGCCGCCACAGGTCGCTATGTGAGCCTCACTGTGAGCCTCCTCAGCGAGCAGAACCTGCTCTTTGGCCTGATGAAGGACATCTCGGAGCAGGTGAGTTACGACAAGAAACTGGAGAAGGTGCGCACCGACACCCTCGCCACCACCGATGAACTAATCATGAAGCAGATGCGTGTGGCACAAGAGATTGCCTCACTGCTTGGCGAGACAACTGCCGAAACCAAGGTGGCGCTGTTGAAACTGAAAAAAACTCTCTCCGACGGCCAGGGAGACCTTGGTGTGGATGGACGGCCTGTCGACTGGAAAACCGCCAAAGTATGAAACAGCTTTGCGTTGAATATGGATATACCTCGTTGAACCACTACGGTGAGGAACTCTGTGGCGATAACGTGGAGATGACCTCGGATGGTGAGTGGACCACCTTGGTGCTGGCCGACGGGTTGGGTAGCGGCGTGAAAGCCAATATTCTCTCCACGCTCACCAGCAAGATTCTCTGCACCATGGTGGCCGGTGGCGCTGACCTGGAGGACTGTGTTTCGACCATCATCCAGACGCTCCCCGTCTGCAAGGAACGTGGCGTGGCCTACAGCACCTTTTCCATCATCCATGTGAACAACGAGGGTAGGGGACACCTCTTCGAGTTCGACAACCCCGAGGCTGTTTGGTACCATCACAGACACACTCGCGACTTTCCCCGCACGGAGATGAGTGTTTTCGACAAGCGCGTCTTTGTTACCGAGCTTCAGCTCGACGAGGGTGACATGGTTTTTGTCATGAGCGACGGCACCATTCATGCCGGCATTGGACAGATGCTCAACTTCGGCTGGCAGCGCAAGGAAATCATGGAGCACCTCGACCACAGCATCGACGCCCACATGTCAGCCCGCGCTGCAGCATGTCTGCTGGCGTCGGCCTGCAACGACCTTTATCTCGACCGTCCTGGCGACGATACCACCGTGGCAGCCATCCGCATGACGCCCCGTTGCGAGGTGCATATAATGGTTGGCCCGCCGGTGGACAAAGAACGCGACGCCGAGTATGTGCATCAGTTTATGACAGGAGCCGACAAACGCATCGTCTGCGGTGGAACCACCTCGCAAGTGGTGGCTCGTTGCCTCGACCGAAAGCTCAAGACCAGCTTCGATTTTCCCGACAAGGAGGTACCTCCCATAGGATTCATCGACGGCATCGACCTCGTCACCGAGGGTGTTATCACCCTGCGCCGTCTGCTCTCCCTGTCGGAGAAATATGTTTCGGTCAAGGACCTCTCGCCCAAGACCTACGCCAAGAAGGACGGCGGCTCGTTGTTGGCCAATATCATCTTCGAGGAGGCCACTCACCTCGTTTTCTTCGTCGGACAGAATGTCAACGCCGCCCACCAGGGGCTGGATATTGATATCACCATGAAACTTAAGCTCGTCGAACATCTGGCCGCAAACCTCCGCGAGATGGGTAAACAGGTAACCGTAAATTATGATTAAATATGGAACAGAAACTTTTCGATACCAACGTACAATGGATTAAGTACAAAGTCCTTAAGGAAGTCATCCGCCGCGCCTACGAGGGCGGTCTCGATGACGCCTATCTCGACATACCCAAGATCATCAGTCCTGGTCCCAAGTCGGAACTCAACTGTTGCATCTATAAGGAGCGTGCCATTGTCCAGGAGCGCATCCACATGGCTATGGGTGGCGACAAGTCGAACCCCAACCCCGTGCAGGTGATGGAGACCGCCTGTGACGAGTGCCCCGCCGCCGGTATGCTGGTCACTGAGGCCTGTCGTGGCTGCATGATGCACTCCTGCAAGGAGGTCTGTCCCAAAGGTGCTATCACCATCGTTAACCACCGCTGCCATATCGACAAGGAGAAGTGCATAGAGTGTGGCAAATGTGCCGCTGCCTGCCCCTATAGTGCTATCATTGCACAAAAGCGTCCCTGCATCAAGAGTTGCAAGCCCAAAGCTCTCTCTATCCGCCCCGAGGACGACAAGGCTGTCATCGACAATGACAAGTGCATCTCTTGCGGCGCCTGCGTGGTGAGCTGCCCCTTCGGTGCCATCACCGACCGCTCGTTGGTGCTCGACATCATCGATATGCTGAAGCAGTCGGAGGACAATAGTTGTTACCGCGTCTATGCCGTCATCGCTCCCGCCATCGTTGGCCAGTGCCGCTTTGGACGCATCGAGCAGGTTGTTACCGCCATCAAGAGCCTTGGGTTTCATCAGGTTGTCGAAGCTGCCCTCGGTGCCGACATCACCCTCTACACCGAAGCTCGCGAGTTCCAGCACAAAGCCTCCGAGAGCGATAGTCCCGTGATGACCACTTCTTGCTGCCCCGCCTTCGTGCGGTTCATCGAGACCAATTTCCCCGAATTCAAGGATGCCATCTCCACCTCGCCTTCGCCCATGATTACCACCGCCCGCCTCATCAAGCGTAGCGACCCCACCGCCAAGGTGGTCTTCATCGGACCCTGCGCCGCCAAGAAATTCGAGTATACGCTCGAAAAGACTGGTGGAATGATAGATAGCGTAATGAGTTTCGAGGAGCTGCAAGCATTCCTCGACGCCCGTGGCATCGACACCACCCAGTGCGAGGATACTTTCCTTGACAACGCCTCTTTCTATGGTCGCATCTTCGCTAAGAGCGGCGGCATCGCACAGGGTGTAGCCCATGTGGCCGAGAAGTTCGGTATTGAGGGCGTGAAGCCTGTGGTGATGAACGGCATCGACCAGTGCCGCCAGCACCTCGCCCTGCTCCGCGCCAAGAAAGAGACCGCCAACTTCTTCGAGGGTATGGCATGTGACGGCGGCTGTGTCGGCGGCCCGCTGAGCATCACTCGTTCGCCGAAGAACGTCTTTGATGTCGACCAGTATGGCAACTCTGCCAAAGAGAAAGACATCGATGGTTCTGTCGCCCTCTATCAGATGACCCTCAGCGAATAATCATCTTTAATAATTTAAAGGTAAACCATATCGTGTTTATGCGATATGGTTTTTTTATTTTTGATATTTTTAACAAAAAATATCGATAAAAAAAGTATGAATTAAAGAAAAAGTTGTATATTTGCATCATCATATAGATAAAATAAAATACAATTAATATTAGGTTATCAACGTTTTAGGATTAATAATTAAAGTAAAAAAATGGAAAAAAAACATAATTTCCGCACAGAAAGTGACCTCCTTGGTTCTAAGGAGGTTCCGACCGAAGCATTATACGGCGTACAGACTTCGCGCGCCATGGAGAATTTCCATATCAGCGGCCAGCTGCTGAGCAACTACCCCAACTTCATCCGCGGCATGGCCATCACCAAGAAGGCCGCCGCCATGGCCAACGTCGAGGTGGGCATGATCACCCCCGAGCAGGGCGAAGCCATCATGTGGGCTTGCGACCAGCTCATCGAGGGCAAGTACCACGACCAGTTCCCCATCGACATGATACAGGGCGGTGCCGGCACCAGCACCAATATGGCCGCCAACGAGGTCATCGCCAACCTGGCCCTCGAGCGCATGGGCCACCAGCGCGGCGAGTACCAGTACTGCTCGCCCAACGACGTGGTGAACGCCAGCCAGAGCACCAACGACGCCTATCCCTGCGCCATCCACATGGCACTGGCCCTTGAGCACCTGGAGTTCATGCCCCACCTGGAGCAGATGATTGCCGCCCTCGACAAGAAGCGCGAGGAGTTCAAGGATGTCGTCAAGATGGGCCGCACGCAGCTGCAGGATGCCGTGCCCATGACCCTCGGACAGACCTTCGGTGCCTTCGCCGACTCGCTGCGCGGCGAATACAAGAACCTGCGCGCTACTGCCGACGAGTTCCTCGTGGTCAACATGGGCGCCACCGCCATCGGCACCGGCATCTGCTCCAAGCCCGGCTACAGCGAGGCCTGCATCAAGGCCCTGCGCAAGATCACCGGTTGGAACATCACGCTGGCCGACAACCTCATCGAGGCCACCAGCGCCACCACCTGCATGATTGCCTACAGCGCCGCCATGAAGCGCCTGGCCATCAAGACCAACAAGATTTGCAACGACCTGCGCCTCCTCTCCAGCGGTCCCCGCTGCGGCCTCAACGAGATACACCTGCCCGAGCGCCAGCCCGGTTCGAGCATCATGCCCGGCAAGGTGAACCCCGTCATCCCCGAGGTGATGAACCAGGTGTGCTACCGCGTCATCGGCAACGACATGACCATCAGCCTCGCCTCCGACAACGGCCAGCTGGAGCTCAACGTCATGGAGCCCGTCATCGCCTACACGCTCTTCGAGAGCATCCACCTGCTGGAGAACGGCTTCGACACCCTCCGCACCCTCTGTATCGACGGCATACGCGCCAACAAGGAGCGCTGCCGCGAACTGGTGGAGCACTCTATCGGCATCGTTACCATGCTCAACCCCATCATCGGCTACAAGCAGAGCACCAAGATTGCCAAGGAGGCCTCGGAAACCGGCCGCGGCGTCTACGAGCTCGTCCTCGAGCACGGCCTGCTCACCAAAGAACAACTCGACGAAATCCTCAAACCCGAGAACATGCTCCAGCCTGTGGAACTGAAGTTTTGATTTGGATTGATATTATAGTGACGGCAACTTCGGTTGCCGTTTTTTTTTTGTTTGTTTTAAAAAAAGGTGTATCTTTGCAGTTCAATGTTGGTGTGAAATGTAGAGAATTAATTGAGCATCAATTATATAATTATAGATTAAAAACAATAAAAATTGATAAACTATGACTGACAAGATTAGAAAAGACCTCGAAGCGCTGGGCATCACCGGCGTGAAGGATATCCACTACAACCCCTCGTACGAGGAGCTGTTCAAGTTCGAGATGGACCCCAGCCTCACCGGCTACGAGAAGGGTCAGCTCACCGAGCTCGACGCCATCAACGTGATGACTGGCATCTATACCGGCCGTTCGCCCAAGGATAAATATATCGTCATGGACGAGAAGTCGAAGGACACCGTGTGGTGGACCTCGCCCGAGTACAAAAACGACAACCATCCGATGGACGAGAAGGTGTGGAGTCATGTGAAGGATCTTGCCAAGAAGCAGCTTTGCGGCAAGAACCTCTTTGTGGTCGATGCCTTCTGCGGCGCCAACAAGGATACCCGCATTGCCGTGCGCTTCATCATGGAGGTGGCCTGGCAGGCCCACTTCGTGACCAATATGTTCATCAAGCCCTCCGCCGAGGAGCTGAAGAACTTCACCCCCAGCTTCACCGTCTATGCCGCCTCGAAGGCCAAAGTCGACGACTACAAGGCTCTCGGTCTGAACAGCGACACCTGTGTGGCCTTCAATGTCAGCAGCCGCGAGCAGGTGATCCTCAACACCTGGTACGGTGGCGAGATGAAGAAGGGTATGTTCAGCATGATGAACTACTACCTGCCCCTGAAGGGTATTGCCGCCATGCACTGCTCCGCCAACACCGACATGAAGGGTGAGCATACCGCCATCTTCTTCGGCCTCAGCGGCACCGGTAAGACCACCCTCAGCACCGACCCGAAACGTCTCCTTATCGGTGACGACGAGCACGGCTGGGATGACGAGGGCGTCTTCAACTTCGAAGGCGGCTGCTACGCCAAGGTCATCAACCTCGACAAGGATAGTGAACCCGACATCTACAACGCCATCCGTCGCAACGCCCTGCTGGAGAATGTGACCGTCGATGCCAACGGCAAGATTGACTTCAAGGACAAGAGCGTCACCGAGAACACCCGTGTGAGCTATCCCATCGACCATATCGAGAAGATTGTCCAGCCGGTACACGGCAAGAGTGCCGGTCCCGCCGCCGAGAACGTCATCTTCCTTTCGGCCGACGCCTTCGGTGTGCTGCCTCCTGTGAGCATCCTCACCGCCGAGCAGTGCAAGTACTACTTCCTGAGCGGCTTCACCGCCAAGCTGGCCGGAACCGAGCGCGGTATCACCGAGCCCACACCTACCTTCAGCGCCTGCTTCGGTCAGGCCTTCCTCGAACTGCATCCCACCAAGTATGCCGAGGAGTTGGTGAAGCGCATGGAGAAGAGCGGCGCCAAGGCCTATCTGGTCAATACCGGTTGGAACGGCACGGGCAAACGTATCAGCATCAAGGACACCCGTGGAATCATCGATGCCATCCTCGACGGCAGCATCCTCAAGGCCGAGACCAAGAAGATACCTTATTTCGACTTCGAGGTGCCCACGTCGCTGCCCGGCGTCGACCCGAAGATTCTCGACCCGCGCGACACCTATGCCGACGCCAAGGTGTGGGACGAGAAAGCCCGCGATCTTGCCGACCGCTTCGTCAAGAACTTCGTCAAGTTCACCCACAACGAGGCTGGTATGAAGCTGGTGGCCGCTGGTCCGCAACTGTAAAGTTTACTGTTTAATGTTTACTGTTTATAGAATGATAAACAAAAAAGTCGCCATTGTTTTGGCCTTTTTGGGTATGGCCCTGCCTGCGTTGGCATTCGACTTCGAATCGCAGCGCGACGAGGGCTATACCCTTTATTTCAACATATTGGATGACGATGAGGACAATGTGGTAGAGGTAACATATCCTGCTACTACCGGCAACAACCGCTGGCAAGGACACCGCACCCCATGGGGTGAGCTGGTGATTCCCGCCGAGGTGGAACACGAGGGGGTGACCTATACCGTGGTGTCCATCGGCAACCGCGCCTTCTCGGGTTGCAATGAAATCACTGCCGTCAAGTTGCCGTCCACCGTCACCGAGATAGGTGCTTATGCTTTCTACCAGTGCACCGGCATCCAGGGCGAGGTGACCCTCGGACCCGAGATTGTGCGTGTGGGCCGCTCGGCCTTTTATGGCTGTTCGGGCATCACTACGTTGAATTTCGATGCCGTAAAGTGCGAAAGCATGGGCGGTACCCGCAGCACCACTGCCTTCGGTGGCTGCCGTTCGTTGTCGAAGGTCGTCTTTGGCTCGTCGGTGACACGCATTCCTGACTATGCCTTCGTGGGTATGGAGGGACTCAACTTTGAGTGGAACCTGCCCGAAGCATTGGAATATGTGGGCGACTATGCCTTTGCCTACTGCAACAACATACAGGGTATGCTGCGTCTGCCCGCCGGTGTCAAGAGCGTGGGTGCTTATGCTTTCGCCCAGTGTCATGCCATCACCCAAGTGGAGCTCTCTCTCCATCTGGAGCAGATAGGGGCGCGTGCCTTCTATCAGTGCATCGGACTGCGTGAGGTCGACGTGAAGGCGTTGACACCTCCCGTGGTGGGCAACGAATCCTTTGGCGGCGTGAAAACTACGGTGGTGTATAATGTGCCTTGTATCAGTATTGAACGTTACAAAGAAGCTCCTTTCTGGAAGAAGTTGCGCAACATGCGCACCACCTACCCCTGCCGTCTTGACGTGGTGGCCCGCGTCAGCGATCCCCTCAGCGGCACGGTGACCGGCGGCGGGAGCTACACCGTCGGCGAGACAGCCACCTTGTTGGTTATCTGCAACGCCGGTTACGGATTCCGTGGTTGGAACGACGGCAATACCGACAACCCCCGCACCGTGACGGTCAACGACACCGCCACCTATATCGCCATCATGCAGACTGCCGAGGTAGTGCATGAAGTACAATATGTACACGATACCACCTATATGGATGGCAAAGAAGTGGTGACCGAATATTACGAAATCAATGATGTGGCTGAGCCCATCAACACACAGCAGGCTATCGTATACAACAAAGACAAGCGTCGCATCGAGGTGCCTTTCGACAAGGCCGAGATAGTCAGCATCGCCCTCTACAATGATGCCGGCCAGTGTGTCTTCACCGGACTGCCTAGCAACGGCCATATCAATATGCGCCGCTATCCTACCGGTGCTTATATCGTACGTGTCTCGACGCTCTACGACGAGACTATCGTACGTTTCTTCCATGCAAGAAAAAGATAATTAAAACATATATAATATGACAAAAAACAATTTTGCCTCGCGCCACAATGGCGTTTCCAATCCCGCCGAGGAGCAGAAGATGCTCGACGTTATCGGTGTGAAATCTATGGACGAGCTCATCGAGAAGGCTGTGCCCGCCGCCATCCGTCTCAAAGAGCCGATGCCCCTGCCCGAAGGCATGAGCGAGTACCAGTTCCTCAACCACGTGCGCTCGCTGGCCCAGAAGAACAAGATGTACAAGAGCTACATCGGTATGGGCTACTACGGCACCATCACCCCTGCCGTCATCATGCGCAACGTCTTCGAGAATCCTGGCTGGTACACCAGCTACACTCCGTACCAGACCGAGATCTCGCAGGGCCGTCTCGAAGCCCTGATGAACTATCAGACCATGATTGCCAGCATGACCGGCATGCCTTTGAGCAACGCCTGTCTGCTTGACGAGGCCACTGCCGCTGGCGAGGCTATGATTATGTTCTACAACAGCCGCAGCCGTCAGGCCGTCAAGGACGGCATCTGCAAGGTGTTCGTCGACGAGGGCATCCTGCCCCAGACACTGGCCGTGATGCAGACCAATGCCGCTCCCCGTGGTATCGAGATCGTCACCGGCAAAGCCGCACAGACCGAGCTCGACGGCAGCTACTTCGCCGCCTTCGTGCAGTATCCCAACCAGTTCGGTGAGGCTCAGGATTGGACCTCCTTCATCGCCAAATGCCACGAGAAGGGTATCTTCGTCTGCATGGCCACCGACCTGATGGCGCTGGCCCTGATGAAGACTCCCGGTGAGATGGGTGCCGACTGCGCCGTGGGTAACGCCCAGCGCTTCGGTCTCCCCATGGGCTTCGGCGGTCCCCACGCTGGCTTCTTCGCCTTCACCGACACCTTCAAACGTGCTTTCCCCGGCCGTATCATCGGATGGAGCGTCGACGCTAAGGGCAACCCCGCCCTCCGTATGGCCCTCGGTATGCGTGAGCAGCACATCAAACGCGACAAAGCCACCTCGAATATCTGCACCTCCGCCGCCCTCGTGGCCAACATGAGCGGCTTCTACGCCATCTGGCATGGTCCCGAAGGAATTAAAGAGATTGCCGTCCGCATCTGCGCCCGCGCCCACCGTCTGGCTCAGGAACTTGAGCAGTATGGCTACAAGCAGCAGAACCGTGTCTACTTCGACACCCTCGCCCTCCAGTGCCCCGTGCCCACCGCCAAGGTGAAAGAAGTGGCCCTGAAGCACGAAATCAACTTCCGCTATATCTGCGACGAGTGCATAGGTATCTCTATCGACGAGACCACCGAGAAGGCTGACCTCGACGCTATTGTGGCCTGCCTGGCCGAAGCAGCCGGCAAGAAAGCTGCTGCTCTCGAGTGCAAAGGCTGCTGCTGCAAGTTTGCCGACGAGGCTATCCCCGCTGAGCTGAAACGCAACGGTGCTTTCCTCACCCAGAAGATCTTCAACCGCTTCCACGACGAGACCTCCATGATGCGCTACATCAAGATGCTCGAGGAGAAAGACCTCAGCCTCAACCGCGCCATGATTCCGCTGGGAAGCTGCACCATGAAGCTCAATGCCGCTGCCGAGATGATGCCGCTCTCTTGGAGCAAGTTCGCTGGCATGCATCCCTTCGTGCCCGCTGACCAGGCTCAGGGTTACCTCGAGATGATCAAGGACATCGAGAACTGGCTCTCCGTGGTTACCGGCTTTGCCGGATGCTCGCTGCAGCCCAACTCGGGTGCCTTTGGCGAGTACAGTGGCCTCACGGTTATCCGCAACTACCATATCGCCAACGGCCAGCCGCAGCGCAACGTCTGCCTCATCCCCGCCTCCGCTCACGGCACCAACCCCGCTTCTGCCGCTAAGGCCGGCATGACGGTGGTCGTGGTCAAGTGCAACGACAAGGGCGATGTCGACATCGACGACCTGAAGGCTAAAGCCGAGCAGTACAAGGACACCCTCAGCTGCCTGATGATTACCTATCCGTCGACCCACGGTGCCTTCGAAGAGGGCATCCTCGACATCATCAATATCATCCACAGCGTGGGCGCCCTCGTCTATATGGACGGTGCCAACATGAACGCCCAGGTGGGTCTCACCAGCCCCGGTCACATGGGTGCCGACGTGTGCCACCTGAACCTCCACAAGACCTTCGCCATGCCTCACGGTGGTGGCGGCCCCGGCGTTGGCCCCATCTGCGTCAGCCAGAAGTTGGTCGACTTCCTGCCCACACATCCCGTGGTCGAGGTTGGTGGCAAGAAGGGCAACACCATGGCAGCAGCCCCCTACGGCAGCGCCTACCTCCTGCCCATCACCTACGGTTACCTGCTCATGCTCGGTGGCGAGGGTCTGACGGATGTCACCAAACATGCTATCCTCAACGCCAACTACCTCCGTGCCCGTCTGCAGAAGTACTACAAGATTCTCTACACCAACCGCAACGGTATGTGCGGCCACGAGATGATTGTCGACTTCAACGAGTTCAGCCTCAAGGTCGGTGTCGGCGACATCGCCAAGCGTCTGATGGACTATGGCTTCCACGCTCCCACCGTGGCCTTCCCGGTGCACAACACCCTCATGGTGGAACCCACCGAGAGCGAGCCGCTGAGCGAGATGGACCGCTTCTGCGACGCCATGATTGCCATCCGTCAGGAGATTGACGACATCATGACCGGCAAGAGCGACGAGAAGAACAACCCCATCGCCAACGCTCCTCACACCATGCAGGTGGTCTGCGCCGACGAGTGGAACCTCCCGTACAGCCGTCAGAAAGCCGCCTTCCCGCAGCCCCATTGCGAGAAGTACTGGCCCACTATCAGCAAGATCGACGACGCCTACGGCGACCGTAATCTCCAAGCTGTTTGGGCAGAATAAAACAAATAAAAGACTGCCTGTTTTATAGCAGGTACTATCGGCACCTCCTCGCCCTCCACGGATACGACCTCTGTCGTAGAGAGGGCGAAGAGGTTTATTGCCGACGGTGGCGGCAGTGGACTCCTTGTGTGGAGCCTTACAGCTACCGCCTCTATAGTCAATTTTGCGGGCTTACGCCTGATATTATCCCGGAGTATGTCCTTCTTCATAAGATAGAGCCTCGTCTCAATCCACCTGAATATTGGGATGAACTGGAGGACAAAAACAACTTCGCCCGTATCGTCGGCGAAGAGTTCCTGCCTGCCACCATTGCTTCGCGCCAGGCCGGAGGCAAAATAGCTCTCCACTCTCCACTCTCCACTCTCCATTCCCCACTTATCCTCAAGCCGTCGGTGGGTACGTCGTGCGGACAGCGAATCATGAAGTTGGAAGGTATGCCCGATGAGAAGTTGCTGTTGGATTATGGCGACGACTGGGTACTACAAGAAGCTGTTGACCAGCATCCATCACTTGAGCGGCTTTGTAGCACATCGGTCAATACCGTCCGGCTGGCGGTCTATCGTTCGGTGGTCGACGAACAGCCACATATCACGGGAGCCGTATTGCGAGTCGGACAGGAAGGTAGCATTGTCGACAATGCCTCTGCGGGGGGACGTTATGTGGGAATCGATATGCAGACGGGGCGTTTGCAGCAAAAGCTCTTTTCGGTAGAGGGCTTTCCCGTGACTGTATGGAATGGGGTGGATTATGAACACGAGGAAATAACTATTCCTTCGTGGGAACGTGTAAAGGAACTAGCCCTGCAGGTATCATTACGCGTACCTCATCAGCACCTTCTGGCACTCGACGTAGCTGTGCGTCGGGACGGAGAACCGGTGTTGATAGAATATAATATGGGTGGTTTCTCTCCCTATTTCTTTCATTTTACAGGACAGACCGTCTTCGGTCCCTGGACAGGAGAGGTGCTCGACTATCTTACATTATAGCCGGCGGCGGCGAGGCTTTGTTTTACCTTGTCCAGTTGGTCTCCTTGGATGATGATTTCTCCGTCTTTAGCCGACCCGCCTACTCCACAGCGGTTCTTAAGCATTTTTCCCAAGGTTTGAAGATCTTCGTCGGTACCCACAAATCCGGTGACGAGGGTAACGGTCTTACCGCCACGGTGGTGACGGTCGAGGGTGACACGCAGACGCTGCTTCTCGGGAGGCAGGGTTTCGGCCAGCGGCTCGTCGTCGTATTGATATTGGAAGTCGGGGTTGGTGGAGTAAACCACTCCGATGGGTTGTTTTTTGCTCATGTCTAACGGATGATAAGGGGCTGTTTGAGGTCGCGGGCGTAGATCTTGATGGAGCAGGGATGGTTAACGAATCGAACGGCGGTACCGATGTTGATACCCTCTCCGTCTATATTCACCCAACGGTCGCGGTTGCCTTCGATGACAATCTCTTTGGTGCGGAACATCTCGACATGCTGTGAGAGGTCGAGGTGGTTGGTGAAAGCCAGCGGGGCGGTGATGGGTACATGGTCGAGAGGTACCTTGTCGATGATACTGATGTCGATCATACCGTCGTCGAGTTTGGCTTTGGGAGCCACGGCGAGGTTATAGCCAAACTGTTGACTGTTGGCAATAGCGATAAACCAGGCGTTGCGGAAGTATTCATGCCCGTTGAGGATAAGACGGTAGTCGGAGCATTTGTAGCGGTCGTATTCACGGAGCACCAAATTGGTGTAGGCGGCGATGCCACGGGTCTTGGCGGCCTGCATCATGCGGGCGATATAGGCGTCATAACCGCAGCCTGCAGCGTTGACACAGATATACTCCTCTTTTGCTTTGTCGGCATTGGATATGACGATGGAGTCGATGGTTTGTTCGTACTGTTGGTTGAGGACGCGTATGGCAAGCCAGGGGAGGAGCGGTATTTTGAGCGATCGGGCGAGTCCGTTTCCGGAACCGCAGGGGATGATGCCGAGGCGTGCATTAGAGTCTTTGAGGCCTTGGGTGACGTCGTTGACGGAACCGTCGCCGCCGACGGCAACGACGCAGTCGTATCCTTTCTCAACAGCTTCGCGTGCTATTTCGGTTCCATGGTGGATATATTCCGTGTAGCGTACTTCATAATCGAAGAGGTCGAGATTGAGGTTCTGTTTGAGGAGACTCTCAATGCGTTTCTGCCGACCTACTCCGGAGATGGGGTTTACTATTATCAAGGTTTTTGTTTTCATCGTACTATAAGGTTATTGTTTATGATTCTGTCGTTATATTGCTGAATAAGGGCTTGGAGATACTGGAGTTGTAGCGAGTCGCCCTGAGTATATTTTCCGTGGAGGATGGTTATATTGTGCTTAATAGGTTCTTCGGTATCGTTGGATATGAGGCAGTGGTAGCCGTTGCCGTAATAGACATAGTCGCCGCACTTGGGCTTTTGTAGGATGCTGGTACCGAAACAGACGAAGGTGTCCTGCAGGCCGAGTTGGTCGACGATAGAAGGGTAGAGGTCAATCTGCTGTACGATACGTGGATTGATTGTCTGATTGCCTGATTGTTTGATTGCTGTAGTGGGTTCAAAGATTATCAGAGGGATGCGGTACCAGCCGTCGTAGTCATTATATTCGGGGCTGAGACCCTGACCGCTGTGGTCGGCGGTGATAATGAAGACGGTGTTTTCGTACCACGGCTGTTTGCGTGCTTCTTCAAAGAAAAGACGCAGAGCGTTGTCAGTGTATTCTACACATTTAAGTATGGGGTGTTTGCCTTCAACAAACCGTTCTTTGTACTCTTCGGGCATCGGATAAGGATGGTGCGACGAGACGGTGAATATTTCAGCGAAGAAGGGTTGTGTGCTTGTTTGACTGATGTGTCGGACGGTATATTGCAAGAAGGGTTCGTCGAGGATACCCCAGGCGCCGTCATAGTCCTCGGGGCGTCCGCCTACCTCGGCTTCGTATTCGTCCTTACCCAGATATTCGTCGAAACCTATCTTGGCACAGAGTCGGTCGAAGTCCATCACGCCGTTGTAGGTGCCGTGATAGAAGGCGGTGTGGTAGCCGTGTCGTTTGAGTATCGTGGGCAGGCCAATGAAGTCATCTTCACCGTATTTGGAGTTGGTGAAGGGCTGGTACATGAGGGTGGGGATAGAGGTGTTGATGGCGGTGATGCCTTCGATGCTTTTCTTCCCGTTGGCCCGTCCGTCATAGAGTGTAGAGTGCTGTGCCAGCGAATCCAGGAACGGCGTGCGGGTATCGGCGCCGGGTTGTGTGTTGTAGCAGCCCATGTATTCCTGGCTGAGGCTTTCCACGATGATGAAAACTATATTTTTAGGGGTAGTAGAGTGGTAGAGTGATAGTGTGGTAGAGTTGGGAGAATGGAGAGTGTGGTAGAGGCGGGCGGCTTCGTCGCTGCTCATAAATTGGGTCTCCTCCAGTTCGGGGATAAAGAGTGTGCGGAGGATATTATAGCCGTCGTTGTTGACGAGGGCCGTGTTCTTGGACTGGCAGTAGGTGGCTGCGGATGCGGGGGTGAGGGGCTTCCCGATACCGCCGCGGGCAAGGATTATGGCGACGGTGACTCCCAGGAGGGATGCTGCGATACTAGAGGCTTGATAGCCTTTGTTTTTGCGGGCGGGCGCGATGTGCATCCGGCCGTTGAGCAGCAGGAAGAGAATGAAGATAACTAACGGGAATACCCAGGCATACCAGTAGTCGACGGCGAAGAGGGGGGCCAACGAACCCATCTGTCCGCTGATGCCGAGATAGGAGAATATCTCGTCGCTCAGCAGGCGGTAGGTGAACTGATAGTAGGCGGCGTTGGCGGCACGGGGTATGATGATGAGCGCTACCCCCAGCAGGTAGAATATCTCTGCGATAATACGGTATCCCCGTTTCCATCGGAAACCGAACGGAAGCAGCATCAGTAGCAGCCAAGGGGCGAGGAAGGTGACCATGGTGGCGGCACCGAAGACGAGGTTGCCGGTAAAGATACCCCACCATTCAGTCCCTTCTACATTGAAGATGGGTGTGTTGCACAGGTAGAAGAAGAGTTGCATGACCAAAATCACCCCCAAAGCCAGAAGGCTTTTGAGAATGATGTAGGAATATATCCCGATGCCTTGGTGCTGTCTTCTCTTTTTCATGGTCTCCAATGGGATTCGTTAAGTATCTTTCGGCTGTCGGTCTCTGCGAAGAGTTCTTGCATGGTGCTACCGCTCCGCTTCATATAGGCTTTCACTATCTGCCATCCTAGGTAGTGGACGGTCCGCGGAGCCGATCCGTCGCCGAAGGCGTTGGTTTTGGGTGCGTCGTCGATAAGGTTCCTGAAGAGCGTCTTGTCGGTGTTGAAAAGCAGCCCGTTTTGTACGAGGTAGCCCCATACATTTGCGCTATTGTTTCGCATCCATTTCATTTGGTCGGAGGTGTAGCGCAGGAGTATGGTGTCCGGGGTATGAGGCAGTGTTTTCTCGAGGAAATAGAGCACCTTGCCTCCGGCAACGGCATAGTCGAGCAGGGTGTTCTCGCCGTCGGGCCAGGTGCAGTTGAGCGAGGCTATGCAGTTCATACAATCGGGCACGATATACTCCCGAGAGCAGTACCGTACGATATGGTTGGGGATGCCGAAGTATTGATAGCGGCCCATGGCTCCGAGGGCGTACTGGTCAATGGAGATACACAATTCGTTGAGGTTGCTGTACACCCGGAAGAGGTAGTTGTCAAAGTCGCCGGTGACCATGGTGTAGAAGCGCGAGGGAAGCTCTATGGAGGGGTCGAGTTTGCGAGCCCGTTCCAATGCACGGCTTAATTCGTGCTCAATGTCCGAAAGGTCGTGATAGAGGCTGTCGGTGATGTGGTATACCTCGCGCATGGTGGGGTCGGCGACATAGTCCTGTGCCATCTGGATATACCCGGGCTCGTCGGGGTAGAGCATGATCAGCTCGGTGGTGTATTCGTCCTGGTGCTTTTTCAACTCGGCCTGCAGCTGGTCGGCATGGGTGGTGAAAAGCAGCTGTTCGAAGCGGCGGAAACGAACGTCGTCCTTGTTCTTGCTTGTGCAGGATGCAAGAAGTGTGAGTGTTAGTAACAGTATGGAAATCCGTCTCATAGTTTAGTGGTCGAGTATAATATCCCTAAAGCCGGCCATAAAATAATAGCCGGCTTTAGAGTTTTTACCGCTAGGCAGCTTGTATCGGAGGCTGGTGCGGGACATGGTGTTTATTCCTCTTTCTTTTCTTCTTTCTCGGTTTCGTTGAGGATGCGGAGCTTGGCCTGCAGCAAAGCGATCTGCTGACGGGCACCTTGCATACGTTTCTCGAACTCTTCCTTAAGCAGGTCGGCCTGTTTGCTGGAGGAGAGGAATCCCAGGTTGTTCTCCCAGAGGTTGAGGTCAGCGCGCAGCTTCTCTATCTGGTCGCGCAGCTGCTGCTTCTCGTCGGAGACAAACTTCTTGGCGTCGCCACCCACGCTGCGGATACGCTCGCGGTAGGCGGTCTCTTCTGCCTCGCGGGCAGAGATCTTCAGCTGCTCGAACACGCGGTTGATCTCTCCGCGGAAGTCTTTCTGCAGACGCTCCTTCTCGGCCATGGGAACAAATCCCACCTCTGCCCAGCGACGCTGGAAGTCTTTGATGGCTTCGAGGTTCTCTTCGCGACTCTCGCCCCACTGGTGCTCTTTGAGTTCGGCGAGGATGGCCTCTTTCTTGGCCAGGTTGTCGCTTTCGGCGCTGCGGCGTTCCTTGAAGAACTCACCTTTCTTGGCGAAGAAGGTGTCGCAGGCGCCACGGAAGCGCTGCCACACTTTCTCGCTCACCTTGCGGCTGGTGGCACCGATGTTCTTCCATTCCTCCTGCAGGGCCAGCAGCTCCTCGGTGGCTTTCTTCCAGTCTTCGCGCTGGGCGATGGCTTCGGCCTTGAGGCAGAGCTCTATCTTCTTCTGGTAGTTGCTGTCCTGCTCGTCGCGCACGGTGGCGAAATATTCCTTCTTCTCGGCATAGTGACGGTCGATCATGCCCTTGAACTTGGTCCAGATTTCCTCGTTGACTTCGCGGGGCACAGGACCTATGGTCTTCCACACTTTGAGCAGTTCGTCGAGGGCGGTGGTCACGTCGTTCCACTGGCGTACGCTCTGGGGCTGCTCGGCGGTCAGCTGCTCGGCTTTCTCGATAAGGGCCTGCTTGGCCAGCAGGTTGTTGTCGAACTCTTCCTTGCGCTGTTCGTAGAACTCGCGGCGGCGTTCGTCGATCTGGTTGGCGGCGTTCTGGAAGCGCTGCCATATCTCTTCGTTCTGCTCGGCAGGCACAGGACCTATCTCGCGCCATTGGGCACGCAGGTCTTGCAGTTCTTTGAAGGCTTTGGTGATGGAGGGCTCCACTATCAGCTCCTCGGCTTTCTCGCAGAGGGTGATTTTCTGCTCCAGATTGTGTTTCTGGTCCAGCTCGCGCAGTTCGCGGTTGATTTTCAGCTTGGCGAAGAACTGCTCAATCTGGAAGTGGTAGCTCTGCCACAGGTCGTTCATGCGCTCGCGGGGCACGTCGCCGATGGCTTTCCATTTATCCTGTATGGCGTTGAATTTGTCCAAGGCCGAGCGTACCTGCTCGTTCTCGGAATCTATCAGGTTTTTCAGCTCGTCGATAAGGGCTTGCTTGGCCTCGTAGTTCTTCTGTTTCTGCACTTCGAGGTCGGCAAGGTATTTCTTGCGGCGTTCGCGGTATTCATCATAGAGGCGGTAGAAGGCGGCGGCCAACTCGTCACGCACAGGTTCGGCCTCCTCGGCATTCTCTGTATTTTCTTGAGCCTCCTGATTTTCCTGGGCTTCGGTCTCTTCCTGAGCTTTCTTCTCTTTCGCTTTCTTCTCTTCTTCTTTCTGCTCTTTGCGCAGCTGCTCGGTCAGGTCGTTGAAACGGGTGCGCAGGGTTGCGGCGCGGCCTTTGATGGCCTGGATGTCGCCCTGCATAAGCTCTTTAAGGGCTTCGAGCAAGGCTTCGCGGTCGAGGCTGCTGTAGTCGGGCTCGGGAGCGTCTTGCTCTTCAGGGGTCTCGGTCGCTTCCGGAGCCTCCGGAGCTTCCGGGGTCTCCTGAACCTCCTGAGCTGCCGGGGTTTCTTGGGTCTCGGGGGCGGGTTCAACGGGTGTGTTTTCGGTCGTAGCCTCTACTATAGGGCTTTCGGTGGTTTGGTTTTGCAACTCTTCATTGATTTCGGGCTGCAAGGGGGTGTTCTCTTCCATGATTAGAAGTTTTTTTGGTTGTTAAAGAACTACTTTGGTATGTATGTGTGACATACAATACCTTGTTTTACAGGTTGTTTACTTGTTTCACCAAAGGTGGTGCAACTTGCAAATATACGAAAATATTTAATATTTCATTATTTCAGTCGCAGAGGATATACAGGTCGTCGCGGGGGTTGAGGAAGAGGATGGGGGTGCCGCTGGCGAGCAGCCGGCGTTCGGGCAAAGGCATCAGCAGGTCTATCAAGTCGCGCTCGCGGGGGTCCGAGGTGCGGGCGATAAGCAGGTCGGGATGGAACTGCCTGAGGGCAGCCTCGTCGGGTGAAAGTTGAGAGTTTAAAGTGACCAGCTGGTAGCGGATGTTCAGCGGCTTGAATATTTTGTCTACAAAGCGCAGGTTGTTGTTCAGCTTTTGTCGCAACCCCGCGTCTTTATAATGTGGTGTGGCGATGGTGATGTCGCTGCCGAGGAAACGGGCCAGATAGGAGGCCCATATCAGCTTCTCTTTGCCCTCGTGACGGTGGGTCATGGTGAGGTGTGAGTGGAGAGCGGAGAGCGGAGCGTTTTGGTTGACTACCAGGTAGGCTATCTTGCAGTTCTTGAAGGCTTTCAGCAGGGTGGAGGGGGGTGGGTGAGGGCCCGGCGGGGGGCGTCGGGGTTGCAGGCGGCGACGGCCAGTATGCCGTGGAAGGCGGTGGGCAACCCCTCTATGGCGGTGCGCCAATCGCCCTTCATGCTGACATAGGGCACCCCCAGACCATCCAGCCACTCGGGGGTGCTGCCGTCGTCGTTCACATGCAGCGCCATAAGTCCCTTGTGGTTGAGCTTCTCGGCGAAATGACGGGCCCAGGGCAGCACCACCTGGGCGCTGGCCTCATCCTCGACACAGGCTATGACGAACAAATCTTTCTTCATCTGATGAGGGTTATGTCGCCTTTGAGGTGGGTCTCCTGTCCGTTGTGGCACCGGATATGGCAGGTGTAGGTGTATACGCCGGCCAGACAGCGGGCGTTGTCGTAGGTGCCGTCCCAACACTGGGAGGCGTCGTCGCTATGGTATACGCACTGTCCCCAGCGGTTGTATATGTATATGCTGAAGTCCGTCAGCGGGTCGGCGTTGAAGCAGATGCGGTCGTTGATGCCGTCGTCGTTGGGCGTGAAGGCGTTGGGGATGAAGAACTCCGGGGCGCCGCAGATGAAGTCGATACAGTGGATGCAGAGGGTGTCGCTGACCCTGCAGTGGCCGTCCGAGACGGTGGCCGTATAGCATGTCATCGTGTCGGTCGGGGTGGCCACGGGGTCGGCGATATCGGCCCTGTCCAGGTCGGCGGCGGGCTCCCAGACGTAGTGGAGGTCGGGGACCGGAGGTACGGTGGCGGCATGCAGCTGTACGCTCTGGCCCAGGTAAATGCCGTCGGCGTCGGCCCACAGGCGCAGGCTGTCGAGGTCGTGGTCGCGCACGATGTGCGAGGTGTCTACAAGCGGACAGCCCCGCTGGTCGGTGAGTTGCAGCACATAGGTGCCGGTACAGAGCTGCTGCATCAGCGTGTCGCCGGCATCCCACGTCAGGTGTATCCACCCGCCACATCCGTCGTCGCAGAGCTTCTCGCTGTATTCTTTGGTATAGTGGGGCTTGGGGGGATTCTCAAGCGCTATGTCTTTCTCGAAGAGGCATCCGTAGCCTTCCACGCTGAGGCGGTATACGGTGTCGGCCGACAGGTTGTCGAGGGCGAAGTAGGTGCGGCCCTGCGAGGTGTAGTAGGGGCCGACGGGGTGGTCCGGGACGACGCTGACGGTAACCATGGCCGAGTCGATACCCGCGCCGAGGCGGAACACGGCGCCGCCGTCGAGGCTGTCGTGGCAGTAGGGATTACGGAGCTGCCACTCGTCGACGAGGGTGTAGGCGTGCACCTCGAAGGTGTCGGTCTGTGTGCATCCGCCGGCCGTGGTGCGTAGGATATAGGTGCCTGTGGTGTCGACCCAGGGGTTGGCTATGTTGGGGTCGCTCACGGGGTCGCCGCTCCAGCGGTAGGTGGCGCCCAGGGCGGGCCGGGGCCCTATCTGTATGGCGTTCCTGTCGCACAGCACCTCGGGGGCATGGGCGAAGGCGGTGTCGCCAAGCACGATAAGGGTGTGCCGCTGGGTGTCGGAGGTGGTGCATCCGTTGACCATATAGGCTATCAGGGTGATGGTATAGGTTCCCGGAGCGGTGTAGGTGTGTGTCGGGTTGCGCTCGGTGCTGGTGCCTCCGTCGCCGAAATGCCACTGGAACGACTCGCCGCGGCCCGTGTTGTTGAAGGTGATGCTGTAGGGGGCGCATCCTGAGGGAGGCAACTGGAATTCGGCCACCGGCGAGTCGTCGGTGACGCTGAAGCGGAAGAGGGCGTTGTTGCATCTGTTGCCAGACCCGTTCTGCCGGCTCCAGGCCTCTGCGGTGGTGGGGAAATCATGGGTGCCACGACAGGAGGCGCATACCGATTGGTAGAGGGTGCCGAGTTTGTCGAACCGCGAGGTGCCGCCGTCCACATGGTCGGAGCCGCTGTTGGGATTTGTGTTGTCGTGCGGCTCTCCAAAGAAGGTGGCATAATCCAGCTGGCTGGCCTCGGCGTCGAGACTGAGGATATAGAAGTCCTGCCCGTCGGTGGTGTCGCTGTAGGCGTCTTGTGAGTATTCCATGCCCGTGGTGCCATAGGTATACCAGGGCAAATAATAGCTGGCGTTATCGCCGGCGAAGTCGCGTCCCCAGCCGGCGGCATAGACGCGGTTGCAGATGTCCGCCGCGAAGGCCGTGGGCGAGAGGTTTATACGTCCCGACGTGCCGAAGACGGTGCTCCACACCCGCGCGGAGAAGTCGGGCTTCAGCCTTACGAGCAGCATCCCGGCGCCGGGCACGCCGTATCCGGCGTTGTATATCATGGTGGTTCCTGTGGCCTTGGTCTGTCCGAAAAGCATCACCTCGTTATGGCGTCCGATGCGTACGAAATAGAGCTGGTCGTAGGCGTTGCTTCCCAGGTAGGACGACGATATGATGCGGTTGCCGTGATAGGCTATCTTGGTGACGAATCCGTCCGTCGTCCCGCCACGATAGCTCCGCTGGTAGGCTCGCGGCGTGGTGGGGAAGCGGGTCGACGCCGTGCCGCCGCAGACAACCACGTTGTACGAGGTGTCTACGTCGATGGAGTATACGGCGTCGTCTTTCTCACCCCCCAGGTAGGTGCACCACAGCATATTGCGTAGGTTGTAGTCCAGCTTGAAGACCAGCCCCTCCTGCTGTCCGCCAGGGGTGGGCTGTACACATCCGGGGGTGACGGGCATATCCACGCTGAAGGTGGTGGTGCCCACATACACGTTGTTCAGGTCGTCGGTGATGATCTCGCCGCGGGCGCCGTCGCCATAGTTGTAGTAGAGGGCCCCGTTGCCTTTGAAGACGATCTCCATGTCGCTGTTGTAGCTGTCCCGGTAGTTGAGTCCGTCGTTGCCGCTGCCGCCCACAAAGGTGGAGGCCTGCAGCTGGCTGCCGTCGGCGCTGAAGCGGCTCACGAAGATATCGCTCCCGTTGGGGTAGGGGATGATGTTGCCCATATAGTTCAGCAAGCTGCCGCCGTGGAACTGCCTGCAGAAGGCGCCGAGGGTCGTGGGGAAGTTGGCCGACCCCGTGGTGCCGAAGACCACCAGCTCGTCGAACGAGTTGACATACATGCTGTGCGGCATGTCGGCCTGGTTGCCGCCCAGGTAGGTGGCGAATATCTGCTGGCTGCCGGTGGAGTCGAACTTGAAGATGCCTATGTCGGCATTGCCATTATATGTGGTGTCGTAGGCGTCGTCTGTCACCGGGTAGTCCACGCCGAACACCAGCCCGGCGGTATATACGTTCTTCTCCGAGTCGTAGGTCGCCGTAGTGCCCCAGTTGTCCGAGCCCGAGCCGGTATAGGTGGAGAAGATCAGGGTGGGGTCTATCACCAGCTCGCGGCTGGGGTCGTAGTCCCCTAGCGCTATGCTTACGCGATAGCCGTCGGCCACCTTCTCTACCTTCCAGCGGCTTCCCACCTCCTGCTCCCGTCCGGCGACGACTTGGAAGACATAGGGTTTCACCTCCACGAGGGTCTTCACCGCGGTACGCACCAGCAGACTCCCCTTGGAGTCCACCGTCACTCCCTTGACGTTCTTATACAGGAGGGCTATCTGCGTGGGGTCGGCCTGCGGGGCCACGATAAAGTTGTATTTCATCGCCTTGCGGCCGCCATACAGCTCCAACGTCACGCCCGGGTACAGGCCGTCGTAGCGCGCCGCGAGGTATTTGCCCACCCCCGTACGCCAGCGCGATGGGTCGTCGCCGAGGTAGTAGTTGTTGTAGCACTCCTGACGGTGCAACCCCTCGGGGACCGTGGGACGGGCCCCGTCGAAGAGGACCCTGTAGTAGTCGGTCTTGGCTTTGGCGGCGGCGGGGCCGGGATGGGCTACGGGGGTGCGCAGGGCCACCGTCAGGCCGTCGTCTTCGAGGAAGAGGGCGCCGTCGTGGAGCTGCAGCTCATATCTCACCCGCGGGTGCCACTGTCCCAGGTTTTCCACAAAATAAGCCGTCGCACCGGCATCCAAGGTGTCGGTCTCCTGCCGTGCCATGAGGCTGTTACTCAGCAGTATCGCAAGCAGTATCAACGCAAAACGTCGCATCCGTCGGGGCCTGTTAGCAGATGCAAATATACGAAAAAAATGAAGAATGAAGAATTAAGAATGAAGAATCTGTGGAGCTGTAAGCTGTAAGTGGTTTTAGCAGGGAGCCCCGGAGGGGCGATATATCTTAGCCGTGGGTGTGAACCCACGGACCGAAATACGACAAACAACAAACCGAGCCCCGGAGGGGCGACACCCTCGACGCAGGTTCGTGCCGCCCCTACGGGGCTCAATAAAAATCGGTTTATATCATACCGTGGCTCACGCCCACGGCTATTATCTGTCACCCCTCTGGGGCTCTCGGCTAACTGCCAGCCGCTAACTGCTAACTGCTTAAAAAAACACAAAAAAAAAGGAACCGCGGTTTTTGCAGTTCCTCTTGGGTGGTGACTCCTGCAGGATTCAAACCTGCAACCTTCTGATCCGTAGTCAGATGCTCTATTCAGTT